>ERZ839823.1802-NODE-1802-length-19537-cov-4.800380_pt1 | contig 19537 bp, 17 predicted proteins | sample MGYA00519862_ERZ839823 | MGnify/ENA primary metagenome ERZ839823 (study PRJEB31850, sample SAMEA3708853) | human gut metagenome | biome: human gut; feature: human-associated habitat; material: faeces | place: China | collected 2014 ...
ATTGCAGATTGGAAAAGCCGTTCTGCTTCGCATAGGTTTCAAGAATACGCTTCTGAGACGCGATTTGTCAAGGGTACTTTCTCTTTAGAAACACAGTTATTTTTTCGAATTATATTACAGCGATAACAAACACAATGTTTGAGTTTTTGACAAAACGATGCTATACTGTGAGTAGTTGTGATTTTCCTTGAATGGAGGCATAGGAATGAAGGTAAGCTACAAAAAGCTTTGGAAAATACTGATTGATCAAGATATGAAAAAAAGAGATTTAGAAAAAGCCGCCGGGATTAGTCATTATACTATCAATAAATTAAATCATGGCGACAATGTAACTACGGATGTCTTAGGAAAAATCTGCATGGCATTAAATTGCACAATAGATGACATCATGGAATTTGTTGACGAATAAGTCTGAAAATAAAAAACGGGCTTTCTTAAAAAGCAATCTTTTTATAAAAAATCCTCAAGTATAGGAGATGAAGATATGGCATACCAAAGTGAAGCAGCCCTTGAACAGCAGTTCATAGAACAGCTCAATAAGCAGGGCTACACCAGCGTCTCTATACCAGACTATGACGCTCTGGTTGAGAACTTCAAAACACAGTTTGCAGCCTTCAATGCGGCGAAACTCGACCACCCTTTGACATCTAAAGAATGGGAGCGAGTGTTCAACATTATGCTTGGAAAATCTGTTTTCCAGAGCGCAAAAATACTTCGAGATAAGTTCGTGCTGGAGCGTGAGGACGGAACGAAAGTGTACCTCTCCTTCTTCGATGCCGACCACACAAAGAACATTTTTCAAGTAACAAACCAGACAACGGTTGTTGGGAAGTATGTCAATCGTTATGATGTGACGATCCTTGTCAATGGACTTCCTCTCATTCAAGTGGAGTTGAAGCGGCGTGGCATAGATATTCGAGAAGCTGTCAACCAAGTGATGCGCTATAAAAAGCATTCCTACAATGGACTGTACCACTTCATTCAGCTTTTCGTTGTGTCCAATGGCGTTGATACAAAATACTTTGCCAACTCCGACAGAGATATGCTTCACAGTCTTGCCTTTTTCTGGACGGACTTCAACAATGTGCGTATCACCAATCTGAAAGAGTTCTCTATCTCCTTCCTTGCCAGAGACCATATTATCAAGATGCTGACGAGATACACCATCTTGAATGACACGGACAAGCTGCTCATGGTGATGCGTCCCTACCAGGTGTATGCAGTAGAGGCTCTTGTCCGGCAAGCCACGCTCACTAACCGCAACGCCTATGTTTGGCATACAACCGGCGCAGGAAAGATGCTGACTTCCTTTAAGACAGCACAAATCCTCGCAGCCAACCCCAATATCAAAAAGGTTATCTTCCTTGTTGACCGGAAGGACTTGGACTCCCAAACTACAGAAGAGTTCAACAAATTCGAAGCCGGTTCTGTTGATGCCACTGATAGAACTGATGTCCTTGTAAAACAGATGCAGGACAAAAACCGACAGCTCATCGTCACAACGATGCAGAAAATGGCGAACGCTGTGAAGCGTCCTCAATATGCAAAGGTTATGGATGCCTATAAGGACGAGAAGGTTGTCTTCATTATCGACGAGTGTCACCGCAGTCAGTTTGGTGATATGCACAAGGACATTGTTCGGCATTTCCAGAAGGCACAATTCTTCGGCTTTACCGGCACACCTCGTTTTGAGGTCAACGGAAAGACGGAGGGAAAAATCACACAGACCACAGAAATGCTCTTCGGAGAATGCGTACATAACTATCTCATCAAGGATGCTATCTTCGACAACAATGTTCTTGGCTTCCATATTGAGTACATCAAGACGATGGAGGGTGATTTCGACTGGGACGATCCCACAATGGCAGATGGGATTGATATAGGCGAACTCTATATGTCCGAGGAACGGATGTCGATGATCGCAAACCACATTGTCCAAAACCATAAAGCGAAGACAAGAAACGGTCAATACACCGCCATCTTTGCTGTCTCTTCGATTGAAGCTCTGGTCAAATACTATGACATCTTCAAGAAGATCAATCATGACCTGAACATCAGCGGTATCTTCTCCTATGGACAGAACGAAGAAGCAGAAGGTAAAGATGAGCATAGTCGGGACGCTCTGGAACGGATCATCAAAGACTATAACGAGATGTACAGCACCAATTTCTCGACGGACACCTTCTCAGCCTATCACAAGGATATTTCAGACCGTGTAAAGGGAAAGAAAACCAAGTCCCTTGACATCCTTCTTGTAGTAAATATGTTCCTGACCGGCTTTGACAGCAAGCAGTTGTCCGTCCTCTATGTGGACAAAGATTTGAAATATCACGACCTACTGCAAGCCTACTCACGAACCAACCGTGTTGAAAAAGAAACGAAACCCTTTGGTATTATCATCTGCTACCGTAATCTGAAAAAGAGGACAGATGACGCTCTTACCCTATTTTCTCAGAGCCATGATACTTCTGGCATTGTTGTTCCTGACTATCCCTATTTCGTCGAGAAGTACAATGAAATGGTTACTCGCTTGAAAGAAATCGCTCAGACTCCAGCGGATATTGACACCATGCAGAACGAGGATGACCAGAAGCTTTTCGTTGAGACATTCCGTGAGCTGACCAAGTATTTGCAATCACTTCAAACCTTTATTGAGTTCAGCTTCGACCAAGACTCTCTCATCATGAGCGAGCAGGAATATCAGGACTATAAGAGCAAGTATCTGATGCTTTACGCAAAGCAAAAGAAAGATCGTGAAGTTGTTTCCGTCCTGAACGATGTGGATTTCTGCATTGAGCTGATGGAAAGTGACCGAATCAATGTTGCTTATATCATGAACCTTATCCGCAACATTCACTTCGATGATGCCAAACAGAAGGATTATGATATTAAGCATATCAAGGAAGAACTGGGAAGAACTGATAATCCTCAGTTGCTCCGCAAGGTGGAGATTCTGCAAGCCTTTTTGGATCGTGTTGTTGTGGGGCTGGAAAGCGCAGATGAGATCGATGCTGCCTACAATGACTTTGAAAATGAGGCAAAGCGTGAAGAAATTGTCGCCTTTGCTCATACAGAAGAAATTGATCCAACTATGCTGACCGACTTCATCTCGGAATATGAGTTTTCCGGCACAATGGATGCCGGTAACATCCGTGACCGTATCGAAAAACCAATGCCGCTGCTGAAAAAACGCTCTCTGGTGAACAGAATTGTAGACTTTATCCGGCAGCACACCGAAAAATTTCAATAAGGAGAATGTAAAATGGACAACAGTATTCAGGCGCACCAGAAAGAGCTTTGCAATAAGCTTTGGGCGATGGCAAACGCACTTCGGGGTAATATGGAGGCGTATGAGTTTAAGAACTACATCTTGGGCATGATTTTCTACTACTATCTGTCTGACCGTACAGAGAAGTACATGGCGAATCTTCTGAAAGACGATGGCATCAGCTATGAAGACGCATGGGCTGATGAGGAATACAAGGAAGCCGTTGTAGAAGAGGCTCTGCGTGATCTGGGCTTTATCATTGAACCGCAATTCCTGTTCCGCAAGATGGTCAAGATGGTTGAAAACCGTTCTTTCGACATTGAGTTTTTGCAAAAAGCAATCAACACCCTTATGGAGTCTACTCTTGGCAACGATTCTCAAGAGGACTTTGACGGGTTGTTCTCTGATATGCAGCTTGATTCTACTAAACTGGGGCATACCGTCAAAGACAGAAGTGCTGTCATGGCAAAAATCATTGCCTCTCTGGACGAAATCAATTTCGGTGTGGAAGACACAAAGATTGATGTTCTTGGCAATGCCTATGAGTATCTGATTGGGCAGTTCGCAGCAACAGCCGGTAAGAAAGCTGGCGAGTTCTACACTCCTTCAGGTCCTGCCGAGCTGCTGTGCCGCCTGGCTTGTCTTGGACTAACGGATGTCAAGGACGCAGCCGATCCCACTTGTGGCTCCGGCTCTCTTTTGCTGCGCCTCAAAAACTATGCAAATGTGCGTAACTACTATGGTCAGGAGCTTACTTCCACCACCTACAACCTTGCCCGAATGAATATGATCCTTCGTGGCATTCCTTACCGCAATTTCAATATCTACAACGGTGACACTTTGGAGCATGACTACTTCGGTGACATGAAGTTCCGTGTTCAGGTTGCCAATCCTCCGTATTCTGCAAAGTGGTCTGGCGATCTGAGTTTCATGGAAGATCCCCGGTTCAACGAATACGGCAAGCTTACCCCGAAGAGCAAGGCTGACTTTGCTTTTGTGCAGCACATGGTACATCACATGGACGAGGACGGACGAGCTGTTGTGCTGCTACCTCATGGCGTTCTGTTCCGTGGTGCAGCGGAAGAAGTGATCCGTAAACACCTTATCCAGAAGTTGAATGTGCTGGATGCCGTGATCGGTCTTCCTGCCAATCTCTTCTTCGGCACAGGTATTCCGGTGTGCGTCCTTGTTCTCAAGAGGGAACGCAACGGCAATTCCGACAATATTCTGTTCATTGATGCTTCCAATGATTTTGAAGCTGGCAAGAACCAGAATATTCTCCGTGAGTGCGACATTGATAAGATCGTCGAGACCTATGAGCGCCGTGAAGATGTGGACAAGTATGCTCATGTTGCAACCATGCAGGAGATTGAAGAGAACGGTTTCAACCTCAATATTCCCCGATATGTTGACACCTTTGAGCCGGAAGAAGAAATTGACCTAAACGAAGTAGCTGCGGAGATACGCAAGCTGCAAAGTGAAATCAAGGCGATTGATGCAGAGCTGAAGCCGTTTTTTGACGAACTGGGACTCGATTTCCCGTTTGAAGTGGAGGGCAAATAATTATGGCAAATGTATCCTCAAGTAACGGTCTCGAAAAGCGTCCAAAACTCCGGTTTCCGGGCTTTGACGAGCCGTGGAAAATCTATTCAGCGGAAGAGTTGTTCCAGAATGTGACAGATAAAAACCATGCAGATGAAACCGTCCTCACTATAGTTCAAGGCAAGGGGACTTTACCGAGAGAGCAGGCAGGACGCAATATTCACTATGATGATGCTTCATTGTCGAATTACAAAATGGTACAAAAAGGTGATTTTATTATCCATCTTCGTTCCTTTGAAGGCGGTCTGGAAATCGCAAACGAAAACGGCATTGTAAGCCCTGCGTACACAATACTCCGAGGGAAAAAACCTCATTCAAGTCGGTTCTATGAGGCATATTTTCACACTGATGAGTTCATTAACCATGTTCTCTCAAAGTCAGTAGAAGGGATTAGAGATGGAAGACAAATAAGCTATGAAGCTTTCAAGTGGATTGGTATTCCGTATTGTAATCCGAATGAGCAGGAGAAGATCGATGAGCTTTTTTCTACACTTTCAAGAAGAATAGAAAAACAATCTGCACTTGTAAACTCCCTCAAGAAGTATAAAAGAGGATTGCTTAACAAGGTTTTTTCAAATATCAATGGAAATATATACCCGACAGTCTATTTATCCGAAGTTGCTGATTTTTTACAGGGGCTTACATATAGTCCAAGTGATGTTTCAGTTGCGGGGTATCTTGTTTTAAGGTCATCCAACATTCAAAATGGAGTGCTGTCTTTTGATGACTGCGTCTATGTAGACAAGAAAGTGGATGAGAGCTTACAAGTAAAATGTGATGATGTCATTATGTGTGTACGAAATGGCAGCAAAAAGCTTGTTGGAAAAACTGCACTAATTCCAAACGATATGGCTATGACAACATGGGGCGCATTTATGATGATAATTCGTAGCAAGCTAAATGATACTTATATCTTTCATTACTTAAATAGTCAAATGTTTTTTTCTCAAGTTTTTAAGGACACGGGTACAGCAACGATCAATCAGATAACCAAAGGAATCCTTAATGAATGCAAGTTGCCTATTCCTCCCGAAACGGCAAGAAAACAAATTTCAAAAATGCTTTCTTCATTTGATGTAAAAATCCAAAATGCGGAGATATGTTTGACTACATTGGTGGAACTAAAAAAGGCTCTTTTGCAACAACTCTTTATATAAAGAGCTGCTGCAATAATGCCACTCGAATAGATTTTAGGGATTCATACTGAGAAAGTTCAGTTTGAAATCGACTTTCCAAGCAGTCAAGGAGCTTAGCTATTTTTAGCTGTGCTTCTTTTGAGGGAATAATAACCGGTATTCCCATCAAGAGACCATCCGTCATTGAAACTCTATCATGCCGAACACCTTGCGATCCGTTATCGTAAATATACCGATACCAAGCATCGCTCTTAAAATACCATGCAAGATAGGATGGCTCTATATCTGCTTGTAACACCAGGCAAGTATATAGTGGAGAAATGATGCCTCTTTCTTCTCGCTCATACCGGTTGAAAGGACCGTAAGGAGCTGTGTTAGACTTTCTCGGATTATAAACAAAGTCACCTTGCTCAATAACATAATAATTTGATGTGTTTCCATCAACCGCTATATCTTTGTCGAAGAAATCCCGTTGTGGAATCAAGCCATACTCTGCGGAGTTTGTAATGACATTTTTGATTTCGCTCTTGTTATTTCTGCGAGAAACCTTCTTGAAAATTGCAGATAGTTGCACTGTTTCAAAGCCTGATGGCGAGACCGCAGACATATTGCGGAATATTCTTTGCATGACACCTCTTTTATACTTCTTGAGGGCGTCTACTATTTTTCTTTGAGCTTCAATGCGACGGTCAAGTTTTGCGAAAAAGTCCACAAGTTTCTGCTGTTCGCTAATAGAAGGAAATACCACTGTTCCTGTTAGAACAAATGAGTTGTTCACCTTCATATCATGTTTTGCGCCAATATTAACTAAAGGCTTGAGAAACTTATTTAATCGGAGATCATTGGCAAAATACAAATCAACAAACCGTGGAGCAACGGTATTAAGAGGATGATACACAGCATAAAGAGTAGATACAATACCAGGAATACCTTTATTGACCTTTATAATACCATAGGGATTAGCCTTGAGTGGACTCTTTGTGTATACGATGTCATCTGTTTCAACAATATGGTAATCAGCCACACTCTCACCAGCAAATGACCTCCCTTGAAAAGTTATTTGATTTATAACGCCGTATTCACCAGAAACAGAAAGAACATCTCCCTTTCCAAACGCCAAGCCTCTATTACGCTCTGTGTTTTCAACAAGATAGTGTGACAGTTCGTTTTCTTCCCACGGCTCGTCGAAGCCCGGAAAGCGGAGTTTCGGACGCTTTTCGAGACCGTTACTTGAGGTCTTTTTTACAACTGAATAGTGGCAAGAACTTAAAGCAACATCCCTTGCAGTAGCAGAGAGTTTCCGCTATTGCAAGGGATTTTCGTCTTTCATATAGCTTTTCTGCGTACTTAGTCAGAAGTATAAAAGAGGATTGCATAAGCTTGTTTTTATCAAAAACCGGAAGCCTTCTTGGGAAAAGTCAGCTCTTCATGATATTGCTTCGTTTTGCGGAGGGGGAACACCCACAAAGGATGTTTCTTCTTATTGGGATGGTGAGATCGGCTGGATTTCATCATCTGACATACAAGAAGAGTGGATAGACGATATTTCCGTGACTCGAAGAATAACAAAAAAGGCGATTGATAATTCAGCCACAAAACTATGCCCCGAAGGAACAATAGCTATTGTCTCACGAGTAGGCGTGGGAAAAGTTGCAATAATACCTGAAAGTCTCTGTACAAGTCAAGATTTTACCAACATAACTTCTATCACAGGGAACACACACTACATGGCATATCAAATTGCTTTTAGGATGAAACTTGAAGCCATGAAAACACAAGGAACATCCATCAAAGGGGTTACTGCCGATACAATAAAGTCAATGGTGTTGGACATTCCCCCTTTAGAAGAGCAGAAAAAGATTGCGGATATGCTCACTGCTTTTGACTCTTATATCAAGCGAGCAGTTTATGAGCTGAATCTTTTTCTTACCATGAAGAAGGCATTGTTGCAGCAGATCTTTATATGAAGAGCTGTTGCAATAGAGAACTACGCAGCTTACTGAGGTTTTCCAACTCCTTCTCACACAACTCGACATGACTGCTGATTGCCTCAAGCAACTTTATTATACGGTTTTGAGTTTCTGGGTCTGGATAAGATATTTCAATCTTTGAGATTTCACTTGCCTGTACATGAACAATGGATTTGCCCTGCGCAACACGAGCAATACTCCCATTTACAATGTGATTAAGTATATAGCTCATAATTCTCCCGTCTACCTTTGAACTGCGGAAAATGTTCAGATCACCGGCAAGGATAACTCCGGGAAGCATCACACACGAAGCGGTGGAGATTTCTTCGGGCGTTTCGCCGGAGGTTGGAATAAGCACATCGCCTATAATGCTCCGATATACAGAATCGACTTCGGATTCTGTTTTCCTTACAACAGAAGTAATGACCTCGTGGTAGGTTGTGTATAACTCTCCATACAGAATAAATGGCGTACCCGTTTTTGAAATATCTGCCTTTGACAACGGCGCACCCTTGATAAATGAGCCAAGATTGCCTATGGTATCACGGCTCCATTGAGCATTTTTCAACTTGCAGTCCTCTGGTGACAAAAGACTACGAACGACACCTCTTTTATACTTCTTGAGGGCTGAGACAAACTGCTGTTGTTTGTTGATACGGTTGCTTAATAAACCTAAAAATTTCGCCACTTTTTCCTGTTCGTCACGACACGGAAGATAAAGCGATTGTTCGTACAAAGTGTCCCACTCCACATTCCTCCTACATACACTTGCGCCTACGGTGGTTGCATTGTAGAAGAAACGCTTTGCTGCGTCGGATTTTATCCACTGGGCTATGAGATCAACAGAGCAACCGGTGATGTCATAGGTTTTGTATGCAGGAGATACCATCCCATGCTCGAACCGCTGATTGACATTAGCATTGCCCAAGTGAAGGTTTTGTGTGGACAGCACCATTGTTCCGTATTTTATTTTCTTATAGCCTTTATTGCTCGCACCTCGCTGATGTCCAAAGAGTTCTGTGTTTAGAAACATTCCCTCGATGGCGGCAGAAAGAAGAGTATCTTCGTCCTCTTCTTTTGTGCGATCACTATATTCATGAACAAGATCACCAAAGGCGATTGGTTTCCACGGCTCATCAAAGCCCGGAAAGCGGAGCTTCGGACGCTTTTCGAGACCGTTACTTGAGGTTTATAATGCCCTGATTATTCCTCCATCAGATAATATCCGTGGAGGTGGTCAATATGACTAACAATACACAATTCAAGACGCTGTTGAACACTTGGTTAAATCAAAAGAAGCCAATGATTACACCGTCAACCCATGCCAGCTTCACGCTGATAGCCGAAAATCATTTAATACCGCACTTCGGCAAACGGAAGATTGGCAGCATCACCGAACAGGACATTCAGAGCTACATATCGTATCTCTACGAGTCCGGACGGCTGGATAAGTCCGGCGGTCTCACTGTGAAGACCATACGAGATGTGATTCTTGTATTGCGTCTTGCTATGGAGTATGCCTACAAGGAAAGGGCGATACCACTGCTCAACTGGGACTTGATAGAGTACCCAAAAGAACTGGGTGTCAAGAAAGTGGTATCGCTCTCCAAAGATCAGGAGCAAGCTCTTATTCAGTGTATCTACATGAACCTGAATAGGAAGACTGCTGGCATTCTCATTGCACTGTTTACTGGGGTGCGAATCGGTGAACTTTGCGGCTTGCAAATGAAGGACATTTCGCTGACGGATAAAACCATCAGCATCAACAAAACCGTCCAGCGCATCTATGACAAGAAAAAGAGTGAATCCTATCTGCACATAGGACCGCCGAAGACCAAGACATCAGCTCGAACAATTCCCGTACCGTCATTGCTGATGAACATTATCAAGAAGTTCTATACTGAGAACCCCAACCATTACTTCTTGACCGGTAAGACCAAGCCAACCGAACCTCGCACATACAGGCAGTTCTTTTCCCGTTTTCTTAAACGAAATGGGCTGCAAAAGGTAAAGTTCCACGAGATCCGGCACACTTTCGCAGTACGGGCAATCGAAATACCGGAGTTTGACATCAAATCTCTCTCCGAGATTTTGGGGCATAAGAATGTGTCCTTTACGCTGAATGTCTATGGCAGCGCAAATCTCCAACAAAAAGTCAAGTGCATGAACTTATTAAATGATCTTCTGTAAAAATCAGCGGGCGGGAACGGGATTTTACCGTTCCTGCTCGTGTTTCTTTGAAGTTTTTTTACGCTCTGCTGTCTGCTTCTGTTTTTTCTGCAAATGCTCACGAACAGATTGTATCTCTGTTTTTTCCCCCAATAATTCAGAAACATCACGCTTGCTGTCAAACAGGATAAGCGGATCAAATTTTTCTCCGTATGCCGATTTAATCTTGGAAGTGGCAGCTTGAATTTTATCTGATTGCAGGGCAGCCCGTTGTTCTAAGAGTTCTGCCGAATCCACATTTTTTGCCTGCTCCCTTAATTCTGAGAACTGCTTTAAGGCATCCTCCAACTCGGCAGCATATTTTTCTTCCTGCTTTGTCAGCCGCTTCAAATTTTCCTCCATAGCTGCAACACTCTTTTTGACCTCAGCAATTCCAGTATCCTCACTACAATCAAATGAGCTGAGGAGCATCGTCTTTTCGGATTTTAGTTCTTCCAAGTCCTCTGTCAGTTCGGCAATCTGTTTTGCCAAATCATTATGAGCAACAAACTGATAAAATGGTGTTGTTTTCTTTTCTGCAAGCAGCGTTTTCCGTTCTTTGGTCTTATTTTTAATCTGCTGTACCAGTAAGGTATAGTGCTCCAGATCGGGCTTCAACACATTCAGGCTTTCCGATAATTTGTGTTTTCCAAAACCGGCATAGCGGATTTGATAGCGAAAAATAACCATGTTCGCCCGTAAGGACTCCATTGCTTCCGCAAGTGCAGGAACAGATGCTTTAACTGCCTGCATCAGCTTCTTGACCGTTGCTTTCAGCTCACGGAGTAGCGCATTGTCTGCCTTAATCTGACGATTCAACTCACAGCGGTCAGAAACAATACCCTTTTTCTCCAATGCTCTTGCAACCACACCCTCGTGAATGGTGGGTTGCTCGGTCAAGCCCCGATCTGCATGACTGCGGTGGTCGATGCGTTCTTCGTGTCCGGCAATCTCCAAATGGTGATTCGTCACATCAGCCCACGCTGCTCTCCATAAAACAAGTTGTTCTTCGCTGTTCCAACGCTCGGCGATGGGATTTTGTCTGCCGTATTTCGTGCTTTTAGGATATTTCGATACCCGTTCATATCCTTTTGCTTCAGCAGCAGAAGCAGTCATATACACCTTTTTCTTTCCTACCTTATACTGGTATTGCTTTTCCCATCCCTCTGTCTGTGCTTTCTTAAACTCATCCGCAGTAAAACCTTGTTCCTCTCCATTTTTCACACAGAGATATTCTTTCTGCGTCTTATATTGCCAGTTCCCTTTTTCATCTAACGGGCGCACTGTTAGCATGATATGGGCGTGGGGATTGTGACCGGGAGGGTATGGATCGTGAATTGCCACATCCGCACACATTCCATCAGCTACAAAGGTGTCAGAAATAAAATCGGACAGCAGCTTTTCCCACTGTGCTTCGCTCAACTCAATCGGTAGAGCAACCACAAATTCACGGGCAAGGCGGCTGTCTTTTGCCTTTTCATTTTCTTCTACGGCGTTCCAAAGCACGCCCCGTTCTTTCCATTCTGATGGGGCGAATTCTGGTAGGAATATTTCCTGCCAGACCAGTCCTTTCTTGCGGGTGTAGTCATGCTGCACCCCATCATAATCATTGAGGATTTTAGAACAACTCAGATAAGCGGAAGCTGCAACAGCGCTTCTTCCTGTACCACGGCTGACTACTTTTGCTTCCAGATGATAAATTGCCATTTGTTTTCACCGTCCTTTCTTTCTGTTTCTCTTTTGAAAAGAGAAAATGGGTGTCGCCGGAAATGCGATACCTATAACTGCGTAAAAGCTGCCGGTGGCAGGTTTTCGCAGGCAGGCGGCGGGATGGGGTGGCAATATGCCACCTCATCGTTTTGCTGATAGAGCAAAATATAGAGCCGACTGCACAGGGAATGTTCGCTTGCGACATTGCCTGCCCTCTCTGGAGAACTGTCTGAAAGACAGTTCGTGAGGAGCGCACGAGCCTGACCAACGGGAGGGATACCACCGCCTGCTTTGCAGGTGGTGAGTAAGTGCGCCCTTCGGGAAAAAGAAAAAGCGACCGATAGCCGGTCGCTCATAAAAATCATCGGATTGGTTTGAATACTTCGCATAAAAAATCCTCCAACTGTTCCAAAGTCATCTGTGTTGTCTGCGGTAATGCTTTCTCCAAAATCGCACCTTCCTGAATCAGTCGCCGTGTCCGTACTTTTCGCTTTTTCTGCCGGTCACGCATCTGTGCTTCTTCCAATCGGTGCTTCGCCTGTAAAAGCTTCTTTTCATTTTCTGTCATAAATTATATTCCTTTCTGCCGTATCCGGCTGAAAACGCAAAGAAGGCGGCTCATGAGATTTTATTCTCACAAGTCGCCTTCAGCGTCATTTATTATGCTGTTTTCTGTTTTTGCCCATTTTCTTTAACAGGCGGGGTATCAAGCAATACAGGTTCTTTCTTTTTTTATTTGCTTCGCAGCATTGCGTTCTTTCTGCATCCTGCGGTTTGCGTTTGCTCTGCAATCATCACAGCAGTATTTTACATCTTTCCGTGTAGCGGTAAAAGTTTTTCCGCAGTTCTCACAGACACATTCCCGCTTTCGTTTTTTCGCCGCTTCCTGCCGATAAAATTTAGTACGGCACTTCGGACTGCAAAACAGAGTATTTGACCGCTTGGATTCAAATTCTTCACCGCAGCATTTACAGATTAGCTTAAATGGATGACCAACTGCGTGTTCACCAGCCTTGATTTTTTGGTAGCGTTCCCGACTCTTGATGCGGTGTCTGCGAAGCTGTTCCTGCCGCTTGATCTCCTCCGGTGTCAGCTCCGGTTCGGGCAGTTCAAACCGTCCGATAAATTTCAAATAAATCTCAACCTCCTGCACCCGATCCCCGTCAATCTTTTCCGGGGCGTGGACAATGATTTTTTCAATGAACTCATTGATCATTGGAGTAGTCAGTTCGGAAAAATCGGTGTATTTCTTTGCCAGCGAAAGGAACTGCGCCGCACGGTCAGTATCTTCCTCAAAAGAGGACAGATGCGATTCTGCATCCGATACAGATGTGACAAGAGTTTTCTGCTCCGCTTCGTATTCTGCAAGCAGAGTATCAAAGCGTTCATCGGTAATGCGCCCAATGGCAAAAGATTCGTAGAGCTTTTTGATAATGGTATCAAGCTCGGCAATACGCCTACGGTCTTTGTTCAACTTGCGTTTGGTATCCTTTGCGACTTCCGCCTGTCTGATTTGAGAAGCAGAACGCACCTTTTTCATAAATTCATCCTGATTGGCGATGGCAAAGGTGCTGGCTGTTCGGATGGTTTCCAAAACAAGCTCTCTGACCGCTTTTGTCCGAATATAGTGACCGCTGCAAGCATGAGTGCGCTTTTGATGTGCCAGCGTGTAGGTGGAGCAATCGTAAAAATCAGAGGGATAGGGATTGTTCTCCGTACCGCCTTTGGATCGGTGATTGGTCATTTTCGCTCCGCAGTCAGCACAGAACAGAAGTCCAGTCAGCGGATTGGCTTCGCCAAGCGTATCGTGGCGTCTCGGTGTCTTTCGCAGTTTCTGTGCAAGCTCCCACGTTTCCTTATCTACAATCGCTTCGTGGGTGTTCTCAAAGATCAGCCAGTCCTCCTGCGGATTCATAACCGGATTTTTGTCCTTGTAGGACTGCTTGTGAGAACGGAAGTTGACCGTATGCCCCATATATTCGGGCTTGGAGAGAATCTGCCCAACGATATAACCACTCCAGTTATAAGGGTTGGGAAATTCCTCTTTGCTTTTCCAAACGCCACGCCCCTGCTTTGCGGCGTAGACCGCAGGAGTTTCCACCTTATCGTCATAGAGGATACGGGCGATGTCATAGGGACCGTTTCCCTCGATGGTTAGCCGGAAAATACGGCGGACAACCGCAGCGGCTTCCTCGTCGATATACCAACTGTACTTATCTCCCGGCATTTTCTTGTAGCCATAAATGGCACAGTTGGTGGTAGGCTTGCCGGATTCGCCTTTCACACGGATTGCTGTTTTCTGCTTGCGGCTCAAATCACGAAGATACCACTCGTTCATAATGTTGAGGAACGGGGCAAACTCATTGCTGTTCTGATCGTCGCTGTCCACGCTGTTGGCAATCGCCACAAAGTGAACATGATGCTGACGGAAGAATACCTCCATGTAAAAGCCTGTTTGCAGATAGTCACGCCCCGCCCTGCTCATATCTTTTACAATGACATGAGCAACTTTGCCTGCTTCGATGTCTGCAATAAGCTGTTTCCAGGCGGGACGCTCAAAATTTCCTCCACTCCAACCGTCATCGGTATAGTGCTGACAGTTCGTATAACCTTTCTGATGGGCATAGCTTTCGAGGTATTTTTTCTGATTGACAATACTGTTGCTATCACCAGTTTGGTCATCATCACGGGACAGTCTTTCATATAAAGCTGTGATTTTTCCTTCAGTCTGTTTTACGCTCATGATGCGCTCCTTTCAGACTGTCGGCTCATTTGTGGTGAATCTATTATACCACAAGTTCCGCCAGTTGTAACCGTTTCATTGCGAATCATCCGTAAAATTTTATCCTCCATTGTTTCTTTCTCTGTATCGCTGAATACTACTTTAACTTTATAGGTGGTGCCGCCAATGCGGCGAGTCGTATAAGAAAAATTACTGTTCTCGTTTTTTGCCATAGGCAGTTACCTCCGTGTTGAAATATTCATTGTTTTTTCGTATAATAGGTTTAGTTCCGGCATAGTGTAACCATTTGCATGGTTAAAATTGAGCAAAAGGTATTAACACCCTGCCAATGCAGAAATGCCCTCAAAAAAGCCTTGCGGCACAAGGCTTTCCGAGGGCAAAAGCGTTACATCTGTTGCTGTTTTTCCCGATACTTACGCACCCGTGCTGCGGTCTGCTTACGGCAAGCTTCTTCGGCACAGCGCTGTGAGCAGTACACCCGTTTTCCGTCAGTTGGGAACGGCTTACCGCACTGTTTGCAATGAGTGGTCGGTGTTTGCGTGAATACGGCTTCCAACCCTGCATCTTCCGGCAGGACAGACTTGCGGAAATATCTGCATAGTGCGCTGTTGGTAAAACAGATCCCCAACATTGGACAGTCACAGTCCAATGGCAGGCAGCCGTACTCTTTGTCGTAGTTGGCGCAGAGAGAAATAACCAGCTTTTTGATCCGCTGCTTCTCCCTGCCCGTCAGCTCACGATAATTGTTTGACATAGGCGGTTTCCTCCTTTCATTCAGTGTCGAAAGTAATCCGATAATAGACAAAATAGATTACCTCCTCACTTATAGGAGAAATACAGGGTACTTAGCGGAACTGTTTTTACGGAGAATCCAAGAAATTTTCAAAAATATTTTTGAAGGGAGGTGTCTGCGGTGTTCGACGATCCCGAACGATATGAACATGACGGCTTTTATGAAAAAGATACTGACTATGAAGATGAATATGAAACGGACGATTCCGATTACATGGTCGATGACGAAGAAGATGAAAATGCCCTTTGGGACGATGAGGAAGAAGCCGCTGACGATCTTCCCGAAAAGAAGCGAAGGAAGCAGAAGAACCAAGTTGTTCTTGCTGACAATGATGCGGATACCGAAGAAACCGAATTATCCGAACAAGCCATGTGGCAGATCGCAAAAGAAGAACAGCTCATCGAAGAACTGGAAGCCGACGCCGAGGAACATCCCTTTGAGGATGGTACTGACGAGGAAGAACCGGAGCGTAAGAAGCTCAAACGAGAACTGCGGGCAGAAGCCCTTGCACGATTGGAGGATTCCGCCAGAACACAACGGGAGTTTGAAAATGTGATTGCATGGTGGGACAGGCTGGATGCCAACCGGGAGCGTAGGGAACGCTATCATGAACTCAGTCGCAGCGGTGACGATGTTCCGCTTGACTATGGTGCATCTGCCAATGAACTCTTTTTCCCGGATATGCTAAACGATGTACTGGAAAAGCAGTTACGAAAGGGAGATTTCATTGACGCCATTTTCTACTGTCCTTACGACATCCATGAACTTGTAACGGAAGAATACCTATCCAAAATCCTCTGGGAATTGAATGAGGAACACAAGGAGCTGCTCTTTCTCTGCGCTGTCCGGCTGTTTAGCTCAACAAGGATCGCTAAAATACGGAATCAAAGCGACCGGAACATCCGCAAGGTGCGTGGTACAATGCTCAAAAAGATACGAAAAAAGCTGCTTCCTGCACTTTTGGATAAGGCAGAAAAGCAGCAGCCAATGACCTTATTGGAAAAAGATTTTTTAGAAGAAAATATGACGGAGATTGATTCTGAAGAAAAGAAATAGTATAATTGGTAATATAATTTGAAGTTATTTAGGTTACAATACATGACGGAGGGTTTTGTATATGAAGAACCTTTTTGAATGCACCAGTTCTAACTGGGTGCGGTATAGTGAATATGAATGGAGGGCGGCAGAGGACGGAACTCTGTATCTCACGCCCACCAAGACGGCGCAACCGAGTATTTATGATCCACTGGCAGAGTATCAGAAAATTGTATTGGATGCCATCAACATAGGACGCATGGGTATGAGCAAAAAGCCGGATGCTGAAATTCAGAAGGCTATCCAGCAATTTGCGGTGAAATATGGCTTGTTTGGACTGATGACTGCGCTACCTACCACACCAAACTTTATGGAATATGAGGCGGTGTACCTGCCGAAAAATCACTTCATCAAAGAAGAAACTATGTCCACTGAAAAATATCTGGCACTGTTCTTTCCATTTGACAAACTGGATGTGATCAAGCGTGGTATCGAGTCCATGTGGAACATTCAGAATGACCGTGTTATGATGGCATTGGCTTTGACCATGACAGACAAGCCGATGGCTGTCAACATGAGCTTTCAGCGGGAATATGCGGAGCGATATGAATGGATGAAACAGCAGTTCATTGACTGGGCGTTTACCTATATCAACAGTTTCCTTTATTATGAGGATTATGATACACTGAACGATGAAACCCGGCAGATGATGCAGCAGAGCATGGCAGCTTTTGGCGGCATCGCTCCAACCTATCATATAGCTCTTTTGGATAAGCCGACCATCGTTTGGGATTTTCATTCCCTGCTGCTGGGCGTACAGATGATGTTCAGTTTTATGCTGACAGACAGCGAAAACCCGATCAAGCTTTGCAGGCATTGTACCAAAGCTTTTGTCGCAAGCAGACCAAGTGCTGTATTTTGCAGCCCTCAGTGCAAGAATAAGCATAATGTTTACAAAAGCAGAGCAAGAAAAAACAATCTCGACAGAAAGGAGCAAGGCAATGATTGATAAATGGATTGCAGAAGCAACAGAATGTGATTTCAAGGCTGCTCTGGAAATAAAGAAGCCGAAAAGCTGGCTAAAAAGCGTCAGTGCCTTTGCAAATGGTATCGGTGGTACTCTGCTTTTTGGCATTGATGATAACCGAAATGTGGTTGGTTTGACGGACGCACAGGCGGATGCGGAGGCAATCAGTCGCCTGATTAAAGAGCGTATCTCGCCATATCCCAACTTCATTCTTGTGCCGGAACGAGAGGATGGTAAAAATATTCTGATACTGACAGTCTCCTCTGGATACTCTACACCTTACTACTACAAAGCAGATGGTGTTATGGAGGCATATATTCGCATCGGAAACGAGAGTGTGGTTGCTCCAAGTTTCGCCCTGAATCAGCTCATATTGAAAGGCATGAACCGAACCTATGACACTCTAAACTCTGAATATGATTTCAAGGACTACGCTTTTTCCAAGCTACGAGAGAGATACAAGGTCTGGACCGGTAACAGCATGGAAGATAAACTGTTTGATTCCTTCGATATAAGAAACGAATACGGAAAACTGACAAATGCAGGTGCTTTGTTGGCAGATGATTCTCCAATCAGACATTCCCGACTGTTCTGTACACGCTGGAATGGTTTGGATAAAAGCGGCGGTATGGTGGATGCTCTCGACAGTGCAGAATATTCCGGCAGCTTAATTATCCTACTCAATGAAGGTGTCAGCTTTGTAAAACGGAACATGAAAACTCGTTGGAAGAAAACAGCAAACTCTCGTATTGAAATGCCGGACTACTGCGAACGAAGTGTTTTTGAAGCCCTTGTCAACGCTTTGATCCATCGTGATTACCTTATTTTAGGCAGCGAAGTTCATATTGACATATATGATGACCGTCTTACAATCTATTCTCCCGGCGGCATGGCTGATGGAACACGGATACAGGAAAGAGATATATCCAATATTTCCTCCACTCGCCGCAATCCCGTTCTCGCCGATATTTTCGGACGGTTGGGTTATATGGAGCGTCAAGGAAGCGGCTTTAAGAAGATTACGGAGTCTTACCATGCTGCTCATAACTATCGTAAAGAGCTGGAACCGGAGTTCTATTCCGATGTTACCTCATTCCAAGTCACACTGTATAACTTGAATTATGGCACAACAACAAACTCGGCTAATGTTACGATTGAGGATGAAAGCGTTGCGATTACCACTGACTATGTTGCGATTGAGGCTGCGATTGATGGATTAAACGCAAGCCAGGCTACAATTAAGAAAGCAAAAGAGGTTTATAAAAACATGGGAACTGACGGTATCTTTGGTCGTTCCGACATTTCCTCTATTACAGGAGATTCCGTTACCGCTGCCGGCAATCTTATCAGCAAACTGAAAGCCGCAAGCTTAATCGTACCAGTAAAAGGATATGGAAAAGGCAAATATCGTTTTATCGAACCGCATAAGTAAAGTTTATGCCCGTTATCAGCCGCATAGCCGATAACGGGCATTCGATTAAGCATATACAAGTTCAGTCAAAATGATTTCTTCCGCACGGTTGCGGATACTGTTCATATGGCACACCCATTCTATTTGGTTAGCTGCTTTGAGTGCTTCGGTCACACCTTCCTGCTTTGCCATAGCGGAAACGATGTTTTCCATGCGCTCGTTGCAGGCTTGGTCAATCTCAGACAGATGCTTGAACAGCGTTCCCTCCAGCACATAGTTGTTGTAGAGGATTTTACGGTGCTCTTTCAGATAGCTGCGGCGCATACGCCCATATTTGCCGATCCGATAGTTTCCAGCATCTGAAGGAACGAGGTTAGGGATAAGATAATCGCTCACTTGACGGTATGTACCGCCCATTTCTTCAAAGATAGATTTCATAAAGTCCAGCTCCTTTTGTGTTGATTTCCAGCGGTTATAAGGCTTTTTAACTCCTTTCTTACAACTGCTTTTCAATTCACCACAAATGAGCCGCAGTCATATGTATTAGATGGCAGAAACCACCCTTTACATATTAACTCTTGGTTTGAAATAGAATTGCTCTCACCTTGCAGCTCGTCCTCGTGGGATAATCTCG
>ERZ839823.1808-NODE-1808-length-19422-cov-44.589818_pt1 | contig 19422 bp, 16 predicted proteins | sample MGYA00519862_ERZ839823 | MGnify/ENA primary metagenome ERZ839823 (study PRJEB31850, sample SAMEA3708853) | human gut metagenome | biome: human gut; feature: human-associated habitat; material: faeces | place: China | collected 2014 ...
AATTTGTCGAAAACAAACATTTTCGTTCGACACCCAGCGACCGCATTCGACAAAAAGTGGTGCTCGCGAGATGAAATGCTCCATTTTACCGATATTCCGCCTCTATAATTGCGCATAGATCGGCAGTTGTGTCCGCTAATCGGCATTTCATGTGCAATGTATCGAGTTGCCGTTTCTCCACAGGTCTACGGCTGCCCCAAGGAGATGCAGGGAGGGCCGGTCAGACCGGCGCAAAAGGCAAAACAACTCCGCGCGGAAATGGTTGTGTTGGCGGGAAAATCGGCGTATAATAAATTGAAAACGATCACAAAACGGAGGCTCACCTATGAAACTGATGGTTCTCGACGGCAACAGTATCGTCAACCGCGCCTATTACGGCGTCGGAAAGGCGCGCCTGCTGACCACACGGCAGGGGCTGCACACAAACGCCATTTACGGCTTTGTCACCATGCTGCAGAAGCTGCTGGACCAGGAGAAGCCGGACGCCGTGTGCGCTGCCTTTGACCGGCGGGAACCAACATTCCGGCACAAGGCTGACGCGGCCTATAAGGCCAACCGAAAGGGTATGCCCGAGGAACTGGCCGAACAGATGCTGCCGCTAAAGCAGGTGCTCGACGCCATGTCCGTGCCCTGTTATGAGCTGTCCGGTTACGAGGCCGATGACCTGATCGGTACCATCAGCCGCAAGTGCGAGGCCGTCGGATGGGACTGCGTCATCGCCACCGGCGACCGCGACAGCCTGCAGCTGATCACCGCCCACACCCATGTGCGTCTGCTGACCGGCGGCAAGGGACCGGACAGCGACCGCTGCATGACCGAATCCGCCTTTCGGGCGGAGTACGGCTTTGACCCCATCCACATGATCGACCTGAAGGCCCTGGCCGGCGACAGCAGCGACAATATTCCCGGTGTGCCCGGCATTGGCGAAAAGACCGCCATGGCGCTGGTACAGCAATATGGCTCCATTGACGCCGTGTACGCGAACATCGACAGCGTGCCCCTGAAGCCTGTATTTTTATGTAAACTCAAGGAAGGCGAGGCCTCTGCCCGCCACAGCTACTGGCTGGCCACCATCGACACAAATGCGCCGCTTGACTTCGACCCGGAGGCCAATCTGCGCCAGCCCTTCAAGCCGGAGCTGTACGACCTGTTTTTGAAGCTGGAATTCCAGAAGCTCATCGATAAATACCAGCTCTCCCCGGCCTGTGTGGCAGAGGAGCTGCCCACATATACCGCGGAGGCGGAAATACTGGAGACGGCCGAGCGTGCCGAGGCGTGCCTGGCCCTGTGGCGCGAGGCGGCATACGTGACCGTATACGGTACACCGGATCTGGCGGCGCTGGCGGTGGAATGCGAGACCGGGGCAGACAGCTCTCTGATGGTTGAAATTTATGTCAACCGATATGCCGGTGATTGGCGGGCGCTGCTGTCCGCCCTGTTTGCGCCGGATATCCGGAAGGTTGGCCACAATGTCAAGGACATGATGCGTGCCCTGCTGGCCCAGGGACTGCCCGCCGATGGTTTCATCTTCGACACGGCGCTGGCCGCCTATCTGGTAGACGCCACCGCCGGCAGCTACGATCTGCAGCGGCTGTTTGTCACCTACTATAACGAGCAGCTGCCCCAGCCCGACCATCTGACGGCGGACGCCTTCAATCCCCTGGCTGGGGAGAACATCGCCGCCCAGACGGCGCTTATCAGCTACACCGCCGCCGTGTCCGCCCTGCACGGGACGCTCGCGCCCAAGCTGCGGGAGTTGGAGATGGAGGAATTGTATTATAATGTGGAGCTGCCTCTGTGCCGGGTGCTGGCGGATATGGAGACAGCTGGTTTCCTGGTGGACCGGGACGCCCTGGCGGATTTCGGCGCAGCTCTGCAGAAGACCACGGACCGCGTGGAGCAGGCTATCTACGATGCCGCCGGAGAGACTTTCAATATCAACTCCCCCAAGCAGCTGGGGTATATCCTGTTCGAGAAATTGCAGCTGCCCCACGGCAAAAAGACGAAGACCGGCTGGTCCACCAACGCCGATGTGCTGGAAAAGCTGCGTCACACCTATCCCATCGTGGACGACGTACTGTGCTTCCGCCAGTACACCAAGCTGAAGAGTACCTATGTGGACGGGCTGATGAAGGTCATCGATATGGACGGCCGGATACGCACCAGCTTCCAAATGACCGTCACCGCCACCGGGCGGCTCAGCTCCACGGAGCCGAATTTGCAGAATATCCCCACACGCACCGAGCTGGGCAGCCAGCTGCGGCGGATGTTCACGGCGGCGGAGGGCTGTGTGCTGGTGGATGCGGACTACTCCCAGATCGAGCTGCGCCTGCTGGCCCATATGTCCGGAGATAAGGTCATGCAGGCGTCATTCCTGTCCGGTGCGGACTTCCACACCGCCACCGCCTCCAAGGTCTTCCACGTGCCGGAGGAGGATGTGACGCCGGAGTTGCGCCGCCGGGCCAAGGCGGTGAATTTCGGCATTGTGTACGGCATTTCCGCCTTTGCACTGGCCCAGGACATCGGCGTCACCGTGGCAGAGGCCAAGGCGTACATGGACCGCTATTTCGAGACGTACAGCACCCTGCGGCAGTATATGACCGACGTGGTGGCACAGGCGGAGCAGGACGGCTACGTGCAGACCATGATGCACCGCCGCCGCCCCCTGCCGGAGCTGAAGAGCAGCAATTTCAACCTGCGGGAATTCGGCAAGCGGGTGGCGCTGAATATGCCGGTGCAGGGCAGCGCCGCCGATATCATGAAGCTGGCGATGGTGCGTGTGCATGACCGGCTGAAGCGGGAGGGCCTGCGTGCCCAGCTGCTGATGCAGGTCCACGACGAGCTGATCGCCGAGTGCCCGGCGGAGGAGCAGGCGCAGGTGAAGCGCATCCTCACGGAGGAGATGGAACACGCCGCCGTGCTGTCCGTTCCCCTGACGGTGGACGCCCACTGCGGAAAAAACTGGCTGGAGGCGAAGGGATAAAGCTATGAAGCACATCAAGATCGTACCCATGGCGGCGGAGCATTTGAACGACGTGGCGGCGCTGGAGTTGGCTTGCTTCTCCCGCCCCTGGTCCCGGCAGATGTTGGCCGAGGAGCTGGACAACCAGTGCGCGGCCTTTTTGGTGGCGTTGGAGCCGGAGACGGAGAAAGTTATCGGCTACGCGGGATTGCTGGTAGCCGCCGACGAGGGCTATATCACCAATGTAGCGGTGGCCCCCTCCCGTCGCCGGCAGGGCGTGGCGGCCCAGCTTTTGCAGGTATTCGACAACTTTGCCCGCGGCAATCAGTTGGCGTTCCTGACGCTGGAGGTGCGGCCCTCCAATACCGCGGCTATCGCGCTGTATCAGGGCTTCGGCTTCCGCGAGGTGGGCCGCCGCCGCAACTATTACGACCTACCCAAGGAGGATGCCCTGATCCTGACGAAATACTACACGGAGGAGGCGGCGCAATGAACATATTAGCTTTCGAGTCCTCCTGCGACGAGACAGCGGTGGCCGTGGTCCGGGACGGGCGGACGCTGCTGTCCGACGCCATATTGTCCCAAGCGGATATGCACGCCCTCTATGGCGGCGTGGTGCCGGAGATCGCCTCCCGCAAGCACGTACAGGCCATCGCTGCCCTGACGGACAAGGCGTTGGCCAACGCCGGACTGGCCAAAAAGGACATCGATGCCGTGGCCGTCACCTACGCACCGGGGCTCATCGGCGCGGTGCTGGTGGGCGTCAGCTTTGCCAAATCCGCCGCCTACGCGCTGGGTGTGCCCCTGATTCCGGTGCACCATGTGCGGGGGCACATCGCCGCCAACTATCTGGCCTTTCCGGAGCTGGAGCCGCCCTTCGTGGCGCTGGCCATCTCCGGCGGCAATACGCTGATCGTGGATGTGGCGGACTACACCGATATGACCGTGCTGGGAGCCACCCGCGACGACGCCGCCGGTGAGTGCTTCGACAAGGCGGCCCGGGTGTTGGGGCTCCCCTACCCCGGCGGCAGGCCTATGGACCAGCTGGCGCAGCAGTCCGCAGGCGGCGTGTACGACCTGCCCAGCGCCCATGTGGCCGGGTCGGAGCTGGACATGAGCTTCTCCGGGCTGAAGACCGCTGTGGTGAACCTGGCGCACAACGCCCAGCAGAAGGGCGAGTCTTTGGATGCGCCGGCCCTGGCCCGGGACTTTGCCCGCGCCGTGTCCGGAGAACTGGTGCCCCGCGCCATGCGCGCCCTGGAGCTTACCGGCCGCAGGACCCTGGTGGCCGCCGGCGGCGTGGCCGCCAACTCCGTTATCCGCGCCGACCTGCATGCCGCCTGCGGCAAGGCGGGCGTCAGGCTGTTTCTCCCCCCGCTGAAGTGGTGCGGCGACAACGGGGCCATGATCGGTGCCCAGGGCTACTATGAGTATCAGGCGGGCCGCACCGCCGGGCTCGACCTCAACGCCTACGCCACCATGGACCTGGGCGCACCCCTACTGTGACCAAGCACCCCCGTTTTCGGGGGTGCTTTTTGTCAACCAACCGTCGGCGGCGGTGTTATGGAAATCATCACGTCTATATCCTTCGTTCTTCTCCATGATATGACATTATGTTAAGCTAACGGCGTGTGTTTCGCGGGTGAAAGAGGTGTTTTTCGGTACTTACATTTTCTTCCATAACAAGAAAATTCAGCGTATTTAAAAGGATTTTCGCAGTGTGGAAAAAGTGGTGGAAACTGTGGATAACTCATTGTAAAAATTATGTCATGTAGAATTATGTCAAATTAACGTAAAGGCCTTCGGGTTGCTGCCGGCGTGCTGTTTTGTGTGAAAAGTATACCGGAACGGGAAAATATGCGGGGGATTTCCCGTAAGTGCTCGCCGCCGCGCAGTGCACCGTCGGCGGCGTTTTCCTTACTTTTCCAGAAGATCTGTGGCCGTTGTCAGCAATCGATTACATTATGTATTGTCATTCCCGGTACGTACCCACTTTGGAAGTAGGCGGAGCAGAAAAAGGCTCTCTTCACCGGAAAAGCGGTTGACGGCGCCGGCGAAGTGTGCTATACTACCATCTGCGTTGATGCTTGTGTGGCTCAGCTGGCAGAGCAGCTCACTCGTAATGAGCAGGTCGCTGATGCTATATAAGGCAGCTATTGCATTCCGACCCACAGGTGTGGTAAACTAACAAACAGAGTACGGCGAGGAGCTGATTCTCATAGAGATGCTTGTGTGGCTCAGCTGGCAGAGCAGCTCACTCGTAATGAGCAGGTCGCCGGTTCGAATCCGGCCACAAGCTCCAGACTCCTCGCGGATAACGCGAGGAGTTTTTCTATGTACAAGAACACTGACAAGCGATATACGGTTCCCATGAAGAACGCGGAGGCCTCCGTCCGCATGGAGGGCTGTCAGGTGACGCCTCAGATGCGGGAGCAGTGCCAGCGGGTGCTGCGTGGCGAGGTGACCACGGCGGAGCTGCTGCGGCGTTTTGCAAAACCAGCCGAGAGGTGACGATGATATGGCGTACAGCATCGATCCCATTCAGGACAACTGCTACCCCGGCACAACGGTGCTGGTGAACAAACTGCATATCCATGACGAGGCCGCGCTGCAAGAGGCGGAGGCTCTCGCCACCTATGTCAACGCCTCCAAGCTGGAACAATGCCCGCTGGAAGGCGTTTTTGATTTTGCCCACTACAAGGCGATCCATCAGTTTCTTTTCTCTGACCTGTACGATTGGGCGGGGCAGATCCGCACGGTGAACCTCAGCAAGAAAGGGACAGATTTCTGCCCTGCTGAGGAGATTGAACCGCAGGCCAAGCTGATTTTTGACCGGCTGAAAGAGCAGAATTACTTCAAGGGCTTGCCCCATGACGCCTTCGTGGAGGAGATCACTGACTTTTACTGCACCACCAACTACCTGCATCCCTTCCGCGAGGGCAACGGCCGCACCCAGCGGGCGTTCCTAACGCAGCTTATCCGCAGCGCTGGACATGACCTCAACTGGTCGGAGGTGGATGGCGACCTGCTGATGATCGCCACCATCCAGGCCGCGCAGGGTGTGACAGACCTGCTGCGTCAGGTGCTTGGCGAGGCGATATATTAGAAAGAGTATGCTGTTACACATGATATGATTGTTTGTTACGATGAGGAGGGGTATTTTGAAACTGATTCATCTGTCTGACCTGCATATCGGAAAGCGGGTCGACGTGGCATCCATGCTGGAGGAGCAAGAGTATGTCCTGCGGCAGATACTACAGATCATTGACACCGAAAAGGCGGATGCGGTGCTGATCGCAGGCGACGTGTATGACAAAAGTATGCCGCCTGCGGAGGCGGTGACGCTGTTTGACGATTTCCTCTGCCGTCTGGCAAAGCGGGAGCTGCCGGTGTTTATCATCAGCGGCAACCACGACAGTCCGGAGCGGCTGGCCTTCGGCAATCGGATTCTGGAGCACAGCGGCATCCATATCTCGCCCGTTTACAACGGCGAGGTGGCGCCCATCACGCTGACGGATGCGCATGGCGCGGTGCATTTCTGGCTATTGCCCTTTGTGAAGCCTACCCATGTAAGGCGGTTTTATCCCGACGCGGGCATCGAAAGCTACACCGATGCCATACGCACGGCGATACAGCACATGGCGCTGGACAAAAACGCCCGAAATGTGCTGCTGACCCACCAGTTCGTCACCGGCGCGGCTACCTGCGAGTCGGAGGAGGTCTCCGTAGGCGGCACGGATAATGTGGACGCGGAGGTGTTCGAAGATTTCGACTATGTGGCGCTGGGGCATCTCCACGGGCCGCAGAATATCGGCTCCAACCGGATACGCTACTGCGGGACACCTCTGAAATACTCGTTTTCGGAGTGCGGACATCACAAGAGCGTGACCGTGGTGGAGCTGGGAGCTAAGGGCGATTTGACGCTGCGTCTCTGCCCGCTGGTGCCCAGACACGATATGCGCCAGCTCAGGGGGACGTTTGCGGAATTGACAGACAAGGCAAATTACAGTGGAACAGCAACGGAAGATTACCTCCATATCATCCTCACAGACGAGGAAGATGTGCCGGAAGCGGTAGGACGTCTGAGAGTTATCTACCCAAATCTGATGAAGCTCACTTACGACAATACCCGCACCCGCACAAATCAGGTATTGGACAAGGCGGAGGATGTGCATCTGAAATCACCGCTGGAACTGTTTGCGGAGCTATATGCCAAGCAAAATAACCAGCCCATGAGTGATGAGCAGTGTGCCTTCATGCAGGAACTCATCGAATCCATTAAGGAGGGTGTGGAATGAGGCCTTTGAAACTGACAATGGCGGGATTTGGCCCTTACGCAGGTGTACAGGTGCTGGATTTTGACTGTCTGGGTAGCAGCGGGCTTTACCTGATCACAGGCGATACCGGCGCGGGAAAGACAACGATTTTCGACGCCATCACATTTGCCTTGTTCGGTGAGGCCAGCGGTAATAACAGGGATTCCACCATGCTGCGTTCCAAGTATGCCAAAGACGATGCTCCGACATATGTGGAGCTTACCTTTGCCTACGGAGGGAAATCCTATACAGTGACACGAAATCCAGCGTATGAACGAGCAAAGACCCGGGGCACCGGAACCACAACAGAGCTTGCTGGTGCGGAGCTGACCTATCCTGATGGGCGGCTAATTACTAAACAGCGAGAAGTGGATGCGGCGATCCGCGAAATCATCGGTTTGACGCGGGAGCAGTTCTCTCAGATTGCCATGATCTCACAAGGTGATTTCCGAAAGCTGCTGCAAGCGGATACCAAAGAACGGCAGAAGATATTTCGGGATATTTTTAAAACCGACTTCTATGTGCTGCTGCAAAATCAGTTGAAGGAACGAACTGGAGAAATTAGGACACAACGCGAACAGGCAAGCCAAAGCATCCAGCAGTATATCAACGGGATGATCTGTGACGAGGATTCCGTTTACGCGCTTGATGCACAGAAAGCCAAAAACGGAGAACTTCCTGTAACGGAGGTAATGGAACTGCTTCGAACACTTCTGGCCGAGGATCAAAAGGAAGAATCTCAGTTGGAGGCTGCGTTGGACACGGTGGAGAAGGCGTTGGAGCAAATCACGTCGCAGCTGACGCAGGCAGAGACGTATGAAACCAATAAAGCGGCGCTTGCGAAACGTGTGGCCGAAGAAGCAATGCTGACGGTGGCGTTTGAGACCGCAAAAGCCACACTGGATGCGGCACAGAAAACTGTTCCGGCACAGGAAAAGATTCAGAGCAAAATCGCGGAAATGGAGTTGCTGCTGCCGTCCTACGATGAGTTGGATACTCACTCGGCGGCTCTTGCTGCGGCTCAGACAGATCTGGCGGGGGCACACGCGGCGCAAGAGAGTGCCGCAAAAGAGAAAAACAATCTGACGACCGAAATCACCGGACTGAGGGCGGAACAAAAGGATCTTGCCGATGTGAGTGCTGAGAAGGAAAAACTGGCCGCGCAGCTGCAGCAGCTGGGAGACCGGCAAAAGCAGTTTGTGGATTTCCTTTCTGGCATGGAGGGGCTTGCGCGTGAGCAGGCAGAATTAGCGAAAAGGCAAGAAGAATATCTGAAAGCTGAAGAGACCTCTTCTGAGTTGCTGCGGGAGTACGAGGTCAAGGAGCGTGCGTTCCTGCGGGAGCAGGCTGGCATTATGGCAAGTAGCCTGACTGCTGGCATGGCATGCCCCGTCTGCGGTTCTATAGAACATCCTCATCTGGCTGTGCTTGCAGAGGACGCGCCTACCGAGGCGGATGTAAAGAAGGCCAAGGCAGAATACGATAGAGCGCAGGATAAAACAAAGAAAGCCAGCAACGAGGCACAGAAGCGGAAGGGAACTGTCGGTACAACAGAAGAAATACTCGCCAAGGAGATCGACAGTCTGATCCCGGGAACCCCACTGGAGGACAGCGCAAAAGCAGCGGAGGAGCAGGAGAATCTTCTTGCGGCGCAGATCGAGGGGCTGAATGTGCAGATCGCGGCACTTGCGAAAAAGATGGCGCGGCGAGAGGAACTGGATGTCCTGCTTCCGAAAAAGGAACTGCTCCTGCGTGCGGCGGAAGAAACGATCACTGTGAAAACGGCGGAGATCGCGTCTTTGACGGTAAAGGCTGAGAGCAGCGAGGCACAGATTCACGTGCTCCAGGACAAGCTGGCATTTCCGGACAAGGCCGCTGCCGAGGCGGAAATCAGCAATCTGCGGGAAGAGTCGGATAAGCTGCGCCAAAACTTGAAAACAGCGGAAACAGCGTATAATCAAAGCAAGGAAAATCTGGCCGGCATTCGCGGTACCATTGAGCAGCTTCACAAGCAGCTAGAAAACGGAACGGATATAGATGCCGAGCAGCTGCAGGCGAAGAAGGACGAATATGTCTCGCAAAAAGCCGTCTCTATGGCAAAGCAAAAAAACGTTCACGCCAGTATTTCTGCTAACAAGAGTGCGTTGGAGGGCATCTCCGGTAAGGCGGCTGAAATAGAAGTATTGGATAAAAAGTACGCATGGATGAAAGCCTTGTCCGACACGGCGAACGGCTCTGTGAGCGGCAAGGACAGGGTGATGCTGGAGACATATATCCAGACCACCTATTTTGAGCGTATTCTGGCGCGGGCCAATATCCGCCTGCAAAAGATGTCCGGAGGTCAATACGACCTGAAGCGCCGCGAGGAAGCGGACAACAAGAAGAGCCAAAGCGGTTTGGAGCTGGACATCATCGACCATATCAACACGACCGAGCGCAGCGTCAATACGCTCTCCGGCGGCGAAGCATTTCTTGCTTCTCTGGCGCTGGCTCTGGGGTTGTCCGATGAGGTGCAGATGTCCACCGGTATCCATCTGGATACGCTTTTTGTGGACGAGGGTTTTGGCTCACTGGATTCCGAGGCCCTCAGCAAGGCGTATAACACACTGGCGGGGCTGACAGAGGGCAACCGCCTGGTAGGCATTATCTCCCATGTAGCGGAGCTGAAGGAGAAGATAGACAAGCAGATCGTGGTGAAAAAAGAAAAGACCGGCGAGAGCCGGGCGGAAATGTGCATATAGAATACAAATCAAAAGAGATGCACCATCCAGATTGCTGGAGAGGTGCATCTCTTTTTGCATTCATGCATTTTGGTTAGTCATACGTCGCAGATATACTCTTTCTACAATAATACGCACATCCTTTTGTGTTATGTTTTGACCAATTTTTTCGCTCCATCGAATGCGTAAAGTATCTGCGTATTCTTGACGAACACCTTTTTTGCTCATGCCAACAAGCCTATCATCTGTGGAAAGGAAGTCTTCTATTTCCTGCAATGCATTTTTGTAATCAACTTCCCGTTGGCGAACAGCTTCTATTTCTAGTTGCTTTGCTTCGTTTTGTTTCTGGGAGAGCAAAGAAGATAACTTGTTTTCAAAAGCCTTGATAAATTGCTGTTGATCCGGCAACAAAGCACCGCTTCCGTCAGAGTTGTCAAAAATCATAACACCAACTTTGCTACCACAAAATGGAACGTATGCTTCGAATAGAGTTGGCCGAGTTTCACTAATTGTTTTTGCTGCTTGATTTTGTTTAGTGGCCGCACGCTCTAATTCCAAAAAAAGATTGGGTAAAACTGCGCGAAAATGTGAGGAATCAATATGTGAATACTGCAGAGAAGTGACGCGCCAGTCATTTTCAAACTGTGCAAGCAGGTGCTTTTTCAGATCTTCAGTGTCAATTACATGGTCTTCAACACTATCGTAGGTATAATTATAAAAAATGCTCGATAAATTATTTTCTGTACAGAACGAAAGAAAATCACCGAGGTCATCACTGGATAAAATGATGTCTTGATCTACTCGAAGCACATAGTCCGCTTCAAAAGGTACAATACCTAATGCCTTGCATCTTGACAAAAATGCACTCTCGTTGAGTATACTATCCATAACTATCTCCTATAAGACTGCTTTTTCGCACCCGCTTGATATGCTTATCATACCATCTGTGATTTGGTTTTGCAAGACCATACGGAGTCCGCTTGCGTTACTGGGTCAATGGAGCACAAATAGCGGCATCATTCATATCGCAGGTATGGTAATACAGTATAATAGATGAAAGAAGGTATTGATCAACGTCCTCTTTTCTCTATACTTACGACTTCTTCAGCCACCGCTGGAAATCCTCCACAGTGATGCTACCCTCGTCGCATTTCTTTTTCTGCTCTCTGGCCTGCTCGCTCCACGCATAAAACTCGCTGTCGCTGATGCGCCCGGCCCTGATCCACGCGAAACGGCGCTTATACTCCCGGCGGTAGAACTTGAACACCGGATCGTCCGCCTGCTTCAGCGTCCACTGCTGGAATGCCCCCATCGCACGGCAGCTGGACTGACCGTCGAGCGGTGCGCGGTCGCAGTACTCCGCGCTGACGCGGCCTGTCTGGGCGAAGTACCGCCCGCAGTTTTTGCAGCGACGTACGGTGATATTGCGCTCCACGCAAGTCTGCAAAGAAAAGCTGATCATATCCGCCACGGTGTTCGCATACAGCACCGGCGCGCAAGTATCACCATCCACCGGCTCAAAGCGCGTGGTCAGCAGACGGAACGGGAACAACTCCGGATCACTGGGTTGGTCAGGCTGGTCGAAGTGATAATACCGCATGACTTGCCGGCTGGGCTCGCGCCCGGCCTTGTCTATATCCAGTATCAGCGCGAAGAACCGCTGGATCTGCTTTTGGTACAGCGGCAGCTCCTCCGGCAGTGACCGCAGCTCGTCCAATGCGCCCGATACCGCAGCCTCGGTGTTCTCGAAGCCCACGGAACGGAAGTAGAACCACTTGGTATACAGCACGCGAAAAAAACTGTGCATCTCCGCCAGCGCTCCCAGCCTGACCATGGCGTTGGTCACACGCTCACGGTCGAGGCTCTCCAAGTCATAGGAGATGCACCGCAGCACGACGGCAACCTTCCCGATGTCCAGTTCGGTGAAGGACAGCAGCGACTCCAAAAAAGAAAATATCTTTCGCTGCGACGGTGCTCCCTGCGTGCCGAAAGCGTCGCTCTCGATGACCTCGTGCCTTCCGGGGAAATACATTTTACAGTACCACATAACACCCTCCAATTATGGACTAATTGTAAATATTACTCGACAGCGTTGACAGATCATGCCGCCTCTGTTATGATAGACTCAAGCTAAATGTCTAACCAATGTTGTAATTAGTCTATCATCCGCGAATTTATTTGTCAACAGGAAAGGAGAGCCTATGTCCCACAAGCTACCCACCATCAATGCAGAAGAATTACTCTCATGTCCGATGCCACCCACTCGGTTCATTATTGACCAACTGCTACCGCAGGGCTTACATATCCTCGCCGGTGCGACGAAGATCGGCAAGTCCTGGCTGGCACTGGCTCTGTGTCTCTGTGTGGTCAAGGGTGAAGCCCTGTGGTCTTTCGCCGCACAGAAATGCGGCGTACTGTATCTGTGCCTCGAAGATAGCTATCAGCGTATCCGCTGCAGACTCCTGGATCTCACGGAGGATGCACCGGATACGCTATACTTTTCTGTCATGTCGGCACAACTCCACAACGGTTTGGAACAGCAGATAGAGCAGTTTTTATCTGAGCACCCCAACACAGGTCTCGTAGTTATCGACACACTACAACGTGTCCGCAGCAGCGGTGACAACGGAAATCCTTACGCCAACGACTACCGTGATATTGGTGCACTGAAAGCACTGGCAGACAAACACCGTATCGCCATCTTGCTCATCCATCATGTTCGCAAGTTGAAATCCGACGATCCCATGGATATGATCTCCGGCACAAACGGTATCAGCGGTGCTACCGATACGAACTTTGTGTTGATGAAAACGAGCCGCAGCAAAAACACCGCAACTCTCTACTGCACCGGGCGCGATATTGTGTACAGAGAACTGCGCTTGGAGTTCGACAGCGAAACACACCTTTGGAACTTGCTCTCAAATGAAAGTCCGCAGACCGTGCAGCCTGACGCACGACTTCTTTCTCTTCTCTCTGGAGTGCTGCGCCAGCAGCCGGAGATCAGCGTTCCCGCAGCGACCCTGTTGAAAATCATCGGCCCTAATGATGTGGAGGGGCTCACGCCCAATCTTCTGTCCCGCCGCATCCGTAAAAATGTTGATACGCTGGGCAAAAACGGTATCATGGTATCCTTCCGTAAGAGCAACGGAGAACGGCTCATCTGTCTCCGTAGGGCCGATAGGGACGCAAATATCACTACCGAAAACACCGTCCCTATCGTCCCTGTGGAGGGTGCAGATCGATGATAATTGTTCCGATTTCAGCCAAAAGACAAAGAGAGATTTTCACCACAAAGAGTTACACTTTTAATGCAAAACCAGCGGGGAAAAAGAGAGATTTCCCGCGCCACCACACCTCTCACTCGTTGCCCGCCGTGTTGCCGCCTGTGGGCCGCTGTGTGGCCTCGTAGGGCGGAGGTGGGGTACGGATACCCCTCAGCCTATTTGGATGCGTGTTGGGGAACTTTTCGGTGCGCCGAAAGCGAAGTAGGAGAAAGGGGCGGCGTCGTGGACACCCCCGCCCCGGTCACTTCTGCCCGCAGTGCGGGCAGTTGCGCCGTTCCACCACCGGCGTCGTAGAAGGGAATTTTCGGAGGGCGGTGGGGTCGAGAACAGAAATGATCCCGCAATTACGGGAAAAGCCGCGGGGTCGTGGCAATAATTCAAGGAGGAAAGCCGAGATGACAAATAACAAGGAAAAGTACGCTTTTTGGTTTACGCCGGAAGCGAAGAAAATGATAGAAATAAACGCGCCGCTGGCCAACTGCGGCAGCCAAAGTGAGTTCGTAGAGAAGGCTGTTCGGTTCTACGACGGCTACCTGAAGGTGCAGAACGCCGGTGCGTTCCTGCCTCACGCAGTGGCTGACGTGCTGGAAGGTTCGCTGGGCGTGTTTGAAAACCGCATGGCCAAGCTGCTGTTCAACCTGGCCGTGGAGCACAACATTACCAACCACCTGCTGGCAGCAGACGTGGACATGACACGCGAGGAGTACAACAAGCTGCGCGGCGGCAGCGTCCGCGAGGTCACCAGCACACGCGGTACGATCTCGCTGCGGGATGTGATTAGCGACTCACAAGAGTGATGATTGGAGGTACATCATGTTTTTATACGAGGGAGACTGCTTGAAAAATGTGACCGTCATTCGAGGCGTCCGATATGTGACAGTCAGTCACTACAGCGGTGACAAAGAGGTCTGTGACAAGCTGGGAGATATGCTCACCGATGCCTTTCGTTCATGCGATCTGCACGAGGTTACGAATGCTTCTTCGTCAGATGTGGATATAGCTATTGACGGCGACTAAGGGTATTGTGTGTGGCGAAAGGAGTGAAAGCTATGGAAGAAAAAGCGGCGGTCTACTGTCGGCTTAGTCAAGACGATGGCAGCGTGGGCGAATCCGGCAGCATTCAGACACAGTGCACATTGCTGACACAATACTGCAAAGAACAGCATATCAGCATTGCGGACTACTACTGTGATGACGGCTGGAGCGGTACAAACTTTGAGCGTCCGGAGTTCCAGCGGATGTTGGAGGACATCGAAAGCGGAAAAGTAAACACGGTCATTGTGAAAGACCTGTCCCGCTTCGGCAGAGAATACGCACAGATGGGTATGTACATTGAACACTACTTCGAGCAGAAAAACGTCCGCTTCATCTCGGTGGCGGAGAGCATTGACTCCGCCAAGGGGCTGGACAATCTGGTCCTGCCCTTCACCAATGTTATCAACTCGTTCTATGCGCGGCAGGCATCCACCAAGACAAGAGCCGCGCACCAGGCCAGGGCAAGAAGCGGAATGTTTATGGGCAGCCGTGCGCCGTTCGGCTATCAGAAAGACCCCAATGACCGTCACCACCTGATCGTCGACCCACCGGCAGCGGATGTGGTGCGGGACATTTTCCGTATGTTCGCTGATGGTATCGGCTATGTGCGGATGACAAAGATCCTGCGGGAAAAGGGAGTTCTCAACCCGCAGGCCTACTTCAACCAAAACAATCCGAATTACTATAAGAGTGACTACTGGCGCAAGCCCTTTGACTGGCACGCCAGCTCCATCCGCACCATCCTCGAGAACCCAGTGTATCTAGGAAAGGTGGTTTTCGGCCGCAGCAAGACAAAGGGCTTCTTCGACAAACGGCGTGTGGAAACGGACGAGTCCGAGTGGATCATAGTGGACAATACGCACGAGGCGTTGGTCACACAGGATCTGTGGGACACAGTGCATCAGATGATGCGCGCCAAGCGGCGCGAAAATGCCAGCGGCGAGGTACAGCCCTTCGCAGGACTGGTGAAGTGCGCGGATTGCGGCTCATCGCTGAATGCCAGCTACGATAAACGTAAGGGGCGATATACGGGCTTCTCCTGCTGGGTATACAAAAACTACGGGAAATCCCGCTGCACCTCCCACGCCATCGGATGGAAAACGCTGAACCAACTGGTGCTGGAGGATATTCGCCGCAATGCGGTGGAGGCGCGGCGGTCAGCACAGGATTACATGGAGATGCTGGTCTCGCTCCACACGGAGAAGCAAAAGGCGGAGGTCGACCGATACAAGCGGGAACTGAAACGGGTGGACAAGCGTATTGGCGAGTTGTCCAAGATCCTGAACAAGCTCTATGAGGATGCGGCATTAGAGAAAATCAGCGAGGAGCGGTATCAGACCATGGCTCCGAAATACGAACGTGAGCAGGCCGCCCTCCAAGGGCAGCGGGAGGAACTGGCAGCAGAGATTTCCAAGAGCGATAAGGTCTACGAAAATATCGAACAGTTCCTGCCCCTCATCTGGAAATATACCGGCATCACTGAGTTGACGCCCTACATCCTTAACGAGCTGATCGAGAGGATCGTGGTACATGAAAAGGCAGTCGGGGCGGATGGTGTTAAGACCCAGCAGGTGGACATCTACTATAAATTCGTCGGCTGCATCAACCAACGGCGTAATGGCGGCTGCACCGGTGAGGTAATCAAGGCGGATGCTAAAGTAATCCGAACAGCATGAACTGTAATCGGATATAAGGCTACAGGCACGCCAACTTAGGTTGATGCCCCACGGCAGAGCATGCATTCTTTCAAACTTGATGTTATCTTAAATCTGTTTACCTGTCTACTATGGCAGCGGTGTAGAATCTCAAAAATCATAATTTTATTTGTTTATCTATGAAAAAACTGCTATGATACAAAGTATAGAAAAGTATATATGGCCTAAGCCTTATGGAAAGGAGTTGTTCTGGGAATGAAAACTGAACTCATATATCTTTGGATCAACAAAGACCCACATGGATGTTTTCAGCAGGAAGGATTTAATCTTTCTCCTAAATACCATGTGTCGTATTCCTGTGATAGCAAGGAGTTGAAAATTGATCCTATAGAAGCAATCAATGTTTTCCAATCAAATAACATCGCAAATGTAACTGCAATTATTGGTGAAAACGGAACTGGAAAAACAACTCTATTGAAATATCTAACTACTCTTGACGACGTGCCACTAACAGAGGAAACCCGCGAAGAATATACTGATTGGCATGAATCCCAAAATGAATTACATGAATTCATAGCAGTATATGTAGAACGGGAATCGGGAACTTTTCGAATAATCAACCTAACCCCCGATACATTCACCAATGATGGCAACACTGTACCGCCGTATAGTGTTGATGAATTCAGGAATGATGACTACATTGGAAAGATATCGCATGTTTATCTGTCAAATGGAGTGTATTGCAATTCTGATAATATGCGGAAAGACAGGAAAATAAATCATATTACGATAAGCGACTCGGCACTACCTGCAATGTTCCGCGAGTTCTATTGCAAGAAATACGGTGCTTCTGTAGATGGTATAGGCATCGCAGATACACCATTTAACGCGTTAGCTAATATGCTTGCTTCGCAGGAAACCAGCCAAACGTCACAAGCGCTTATTGATTTAGTGTTTTACCTATTTCTGAATGAGACAGGTGGAACCTTTAGAGGGAAGAAACTGAATTATGTGTTGTTTTCTGTCAAAAGTGCATTGAAAAAAATAAAAGCTATGCCGCATCCAATCAGCTACCCAACACGCTACGCCCAAGAAGAACATATAGCATGTATATGCGAAAGATACTGCACAATCACTCAATCAGTAAGCGGAGAAGGAATATGGCGCGCTTTGGTTTGCAATTTTGCTTTCGAGTTGCTCTTTGTATTTGAAGAATTTGCATCGGAAATTCCTGCAGAAGGGCAGCAAGACGCTGACCTCTTATTCGGTCTATGTGTAGAATATGTGAATAGATTGCCTGACGACAGAGAAAGAAACTACTACAAGCATGCTATTGATGAAATTCAAATAGTAAAATCTATCCTTGTGCATGCGGAAATGCAAACCAACTTATTGCCTGAAAACGATTTGGGGCGAGAAATATTTGCCAAAATTAATATGGTATCATTAAAGCCGCTGGTTGATCATATACAAAGTAGTCCCTCGTTCATCCTTAAGTATTTGGACATTAGAAATTTCGAATTATCTTCGGGTGAGAGAGCATTACTCAACCTCGTATCGCGACTATACTTTACCTCCCAAATGGATTCTTTCTTTGAGGGCATGGAATTTGGTTGGAACGATAGTATTTTGCTCCTTATTGATGAGATTGATCTCTATTTACATCCAGAATGGCAACGACAAATAATAAAGGATCTTTTAGATACAATCAAAACAATCTTTCCTGAAAACTATTTCCAGATAATCATAACAAGCCACTCCCCTATTATTCTTTCGGACATACCAAAGGAAAACGCGATTTTTCTTAGGCGAAACACAAACGGAAAAATAATACAGGATAAGCACCATTTTCAAACTTTTGGTGCCAATATTTACACGCTTTATAGAGATGCGTTCTTTATTGAAAATGGGTTAGCAATGGGAGAGTTCGCAAAAGAAACAATTAACTCGTGGATATTGGAAATTAAAGCGGGTGGAGTTGATCCTGATGGAGTAAAGAAGAAATCAGAATTGATAGGTGAACCGATTATTCGGAAAAGGCTTGAAAAGCTTATGCAAGAGAGAGGAGATCAGCTCACAAGAAGAATCATACAGCAAGATGAACGGCAACGCATACTTGGATTTTTACGGGAACAGAAGGCGAACATCCAACACCAGATTGACATTTTAGAGGGGCGGCAGGATGATTAAGTTGTCAGAGATAAGCACGGAAAACACGGAGAAGTTTTTGGAGGACACCCATAGAAGAATGTATGATATGCTTTCAGATTCCGAAAGGGATGCAAATTATGGAAGAATAATTTACTATTGCAGCACAGAAGGACATTTGGATAACGGGAAAATTAGGCGCTTACTTACTGGCAATATTTCTGATCTGAGAGATGCTATCGTAAATATCGGCCCAATCGAGAATGTTGCTGTAAAAAGGAAATTCGAAAATCTATATAATAACTTCTGCAATAGAACCCTTGGTAAGAATTGGGCGCAAATGCTTGGGGTCACAGTCTGCCCTTATTGTAATCGAAGCTATGTGTTTACTTTGAGGAAAGGAACTCGCCCTCAATACGATCATTACTTTCCAAAATCGAAGTATCCGTATCTTTGCATTTCTATGTATAATCTAATTCCCTGTTGCTCTGTCTGTAACAGTTTAAAGCACGATGAGGATACATACCACACACCTTTTATTTATCCATATGAAGACGCTTACGGAAAGCAAGCTGTATTTGGAATTGGTGCTAATGATATTGAAACTTGGCTTGGAGCCGCGGATAGATATGAAGTAAAAATTAGATACTCAAGTAACATTGGTGCCGAACTCAAAAGCAGAATTGAACACGCTGCGGCTACTTTCAAAATAGAAGAATTATACGGAAAGCATGGGGATTACATAAGAGATATATTGCGAACTGCCTATGTCTATAATGACGATTATTTTGAGGGTTTATTAGCGCAGTACCCAAACTTGTTCCATAATAAACAAGAAGCCCAAAATTTCGTGTTCCTCAATTACTTAGATGAAGATGACTGGGGAAAAAGAGTTTTGGCAAAACTAACCCACGATATGGCAAAAAGGTAAGTGAATAATTCATCCTTATCCACAACCAGCGGTCGCCGGTTCGAATCCGGCCACAAGCTCCAAAAAAGCAACTCCCGATAGGGTGTTGCTTTTTTTATTGAGCTTGTCCGGAGTCGAAGTTTACCCCCTCTCGCGGGGGAAATCCGGCCACAAACTCCCAAAAGCAACTCCCAAGAGGGTGTTGCTTTCTTGTTTGAAACGACAAATAGATGAGTTATGCACGAAACGCCTATTAGTGATCATAATCGCTGGTATATGCACAATTATTATGGCGAAATATCGCTCCAAAAAGATACATCGTCTCCCAAGCGCCGCCTTTTGTCGAATGCGGTCGCTGGGTGTCGAACGAAAATGTTTGTTTTCGACAAATT
>ERZ839823.1821-NODE-1821-length-19238-cov-8.888130_pt1 | contig 19238 bp, 19 predicted proteins | sample MGYA00519862_ERZ839823 | MGnify/ENA primary metagenome ERZ839823 (study PRJEB31850, sample SAMEA3708853) | human gut metagenome | biome: human gut; feature: human-associated habitat; material: faeces | place: China | collected 2014 ...
ATTCAGACTGGGAGAAATTGGAACAAGTGCTTGATACTCTTCTTGCAGGAAAAGACATCATCTTTCCACCAGACACCAGTAACAAACAAAACTAATTAACTAGGCAGTGGGTATCCGCAATGCGGATACCCATTTGTTTTGTATGCAAGGTGAATTTCTAGTTGCTATTTTGTGAAAACCTGTTTATACTATTTACATAGTGCAACACAAGCGCAAAAAGAAAGGAAGAAAAGGACATGAAAAAGAAATTTGTAGCTGTACTGTGTAGTTGTATGGCATTGCAAGCAGTGCCAGTATTTGCAGAAAGCGAAGTGGAGACAGAAACGGAAACTTCTATTGATTATGAAGCAAAGCGTAACGAATTGCTCAAAAACTACAACGATCTTCTTAAACTATATAATGAATTGTTTGAGGGTGATGAGGAAGAGAGTTCTGAGGCAGAAACTGAGGCAGAACTCCCAGACGGTGATATCCTATTCAAGGATATTCCGTGGGGAACAAATTTTGCAAGTGTGCAGAGCTTAGCACCAGAACTTAATCTTCAAGCATCTATAGATCAGGCACTTCCTGTCTATTCAGTTGATGATATTATCTATGGTGGAATTACTGGTGTTGATTATGATTCGACTGGTTTCATGGCAAGTGCTTTCGCTTCAAATTATCAGCAACCAGCCTTTGGATATACAACATCTTCTGTGTATGCGTATTTTGTTTGCCCTTCGGCAGATGGTGTAATTGATTATAATGTAGCAAATGCTATGCTGTACGGTGTTACATATGAATTTAATACAAATGATGTTAGCCCAATGGCAAATGATTTAAAAGAGCAATTAACAGCTACTTATGGCGAACCTTCACAGGATTATGACGAAGATTCTTTCTCAACTAAAGGCGACTCATTTATATTTAATCTCTATGATGGTCATTTTACTATTTGGGAAACAAAGACCTGCATCTTATCAATCCACTCTTGCGATTATGGTAAGGATGCTGCCGCTCCAAGCACAATCCAGATTAACTATGCATGGAAAGATGCATCTGATATCTTAGAGCAGAATGATAAAATTGTTTCAGCCCAGTAAAACATTAAGAGGACACCCATTACTGGATGCCCTCTTTTTATTTTGTCAAGATATAATAGACAACTTTGAGTGTGCTTAGTCTTTCCTCATTCCTCAAGATCTCTCTGATTTTTTTCTTATAACACCATATCGTTGCTTCTTCAGCATCTTTTTCAATCTCCTTTTCAGTTCTGCTTTCTGCCATTCATTGCCCTCTCTTTCCTCTATTCTCTTGTCATTGCCTGTGCAATCAGCTCACAGCGATATTCCTTTACGTCATCTCTATCTGTTAACTGATACAAAAAATCAAGCAATTCCATTTCGTTACGTTTTCCTTCCGGAATAAACGTGGATATATATGCAATCGCTCTTTTTACATATTCGTTGCCTTTTAATTCCACGATACTATCTAAAAAACGTCTAACCACATCACACATATAATCACCTTTCCTTTGCAAATGTATCCACAGAAATTTCGTATGCAACTTTAATTGTTTCTGTTTCATGTTCTCTTTTGATATAAGTTCTGCTCTGGATTCTTCCAGACAGTCTAATTTTTTCCCCAACCTTTAAATTTGATGCCTTTCGAGCGAGTTGGTTCCAGACAATACAATGTAAATAATCGCTCTTGCCATATGGGCGATTTACAGCAACTATAAGCTCACATAACTCCTTTTTTAATGGTGTTGTGCGATATATCGGTTTGCTGCATAAATACCCAGTCAATGCAATTTGGTTTCGATATTCCCCGCTTTCTACTTTGATTTCACGGACCAGAAAGTACTGCTGTACATGCCTTTTGCCGTCACTGGTGTAATAATTCTTGCTTCGCCATTCTCCAATCACTGTCACTTCATCCTGACGCTTCAAAGCCCCGATTCTATCCTTTGCAACAGCGATTGGTATTTCATCCTTTACTCCACTCAGGCGGCTTGTCTCGATGGTGTTTGAACAAAAATCACTTTCTAAACAGTCTAATGTTGTAAAATTGTCTAGTAATTTACCATGAATAATGGCAAAATTAACCATTGACTCTGTTGCTTTGCAGTTGTAAACTGTCATCATTAGTAGCCTCCTTTCTCTTTTCTGCTATGGTATAGATAATAGCACTGGTGACTACAATTGTATTGACTTTGTTCACATTTTTTTCGGTCAAAGTTTTTTGGCTATTTCTCAGGCTTTTAAACACTAAAAAACTTTGACTTTGCTTTTTGCTTGATGTAGCCAATAAATTATACTTTTTATTTTTGCCAAAGTACAATTTATTGTAAAAATGACATTTTGAACGAATATGAAGGGTGGTTTTTGACATGAGGAATCGAGTAGCTGATACTGAACGACTTATAAAAGTTATAATTTATGTGCGCAAAAATGCAGGATTGTCACAAATGGATTTGGCAAAAGCACTTGGAAAGAGCGTAGGGACAATAAAAAACTGGGAGAATGGTCTTGGTGCGCCAGACTTTCCAGCGCTGCTAGAATGGTTTAACAGATGTGGTGTCGATGCAGAAAAATGTCTTATGGCTATCTATGATCCTAACAAATACGAGCGTATTTATCGCCCTAAAAAAGATAGTGAGACACTGTCCGCTCTACAGGAATACTTAAAGCATGAAGACGCTGCGTATCTGAAACGTCTGTATTACAATGTCTTTTGTGATACTGGGTCTGATTGGCACGCACAACTTGATATGCTTACGGCATTAAACAAATTGCCGCTTGCTGACCGTATAACGTCAGCTCAAGCATATCTCGATAATTTTTTAATTCGACAGGCACGCGGTGAGGTAAAAGATGCTTTTATAGAGCCTGACTTAAAACATTTAAAAGAATCAATACAGCAAGCAAAGCAATCTGTTTGTGAGAGAAAGGATTCTTACTTAAATTTTAAGCAATAAAAATAGGGTGCATCATCACTGATACACCCTTTAAGCTTAAATAAAATATGTGATTGAAAATGAAATTGCTCCGCTTGCATTATATGAACTTCCACCAGATGCAGTCTGAAGAAGCTTAATTGCTCCGTCTGTTCCAATTGCAATTGCAGTAGTCGGAGAATTATAATATCTAGCTGCTAAGTTAATTTCTTTCGATGGTCTGTAGCCTTGAGCGAGAGTTCCGAGTGTTTGAAATGCTGCTGTGGCTCCTGTAATTCCCATAACGACATTGACTATGTTTCCTATCTTTCTGACACGCGCTCCAATATAACTTACAGCAGTGATTCCACTACCTAATGTTATGTTTACCCATCCACTATCGGTCATCAAAGGCAAATCGTTCTCATCAAGTATTCTGTACGCAGTACCCGATGTGTTCCAACGATACAAGCTCGAATTTTGAGCATTAAAACCTACGCTTCCGAGTCGTTTTCCGCTACCATAGAATCTTAACGTACTCATCATACCCGACGTGCAATTCAGACCCAATACGTTTACGTTGCTGCTTTCGAGTGTACCTCCTGTTAACGGCAAGTAGTCGGTGTTTAGCTTAGATTTTTCTGATGCTGTAATCAGACCGGATTGTGTTGTTGATGCTAATGGGACCTTTAAAGTCATTGATAGCGTTCCCAAACTGATACTTCCGATTTCAACGCCGCTGCTAAATTCTGATTTCAAAGTTGTGTTTCCTTCATGAAGGATTTTAAAAGTATATAAGTCATTTCTAGCGTATATTGGAATATCGTTATACGTGGTTCCGTTAGCATTCAAGTAAATTGATCCACCATCTGATCCTATTGTTACATCATGCTTCGCAGTTATTACTACCGCACCATTTCCGCCTTGTAGTGTTACTCCCGTAGGTGAAAAAATGATGCTGTTATCGTTCGTGCTGTATAATACATCTTTGATTCTTGTTCCAATGATGATGTTGTTTTGATTTGCTTCAATTATAAAGCTTTGAGTGTCAGAATATGGGCTATTAACAGTAAAAGACCGGTTAAAGATCGCATCAAGTCCGGTTATGGTTCCGGTTGTTATGCTGCCAGCATCAAGATTTATCAAAGTTACCTTTTCTGCATCGAGAATGCCTGTTGTAATTTTGCTTGCAGAGATATTATCCAACGCATTGTTACCAAATACCTTTTTAACCCAAGATTTCCCGTCAAAATAGTACATGGCATTTTCGTTTCCAGTATCGTACCAAACATCATTTGTCTTTCTTCCTGTAGCAGATGGTTGGTTTGGTTGATAAAACACAGTATTTTTTCCGTCTGCTGTCGATAATGCAGTGTTGGCAACACTGTTTGCCGTATTTAGTGCATTTGCCAATATTGGCGTTGTTGTTGTAATCGTATCATCGCTCCATATAATATAGCTTCTCGTCCAAATATAAGAGCCTTCCGTCCAAGTTGGCTGCGTATCGCTCCATGTTCCACCCACCAAACTGATTTTTGAACTCGATAAATAATATTGCCCCTTTATGCTTTTTATACCTTTGCCTTGAACACCCTGATCACCTTTGTCACCTTTAGCGCCAGTATTACCATAGACAGCTAACAAAAGTACGCTCGTTTGCGTCTGACTGTTTGTGTATGTTATTACTTCTTTTTGCCATAAATACTTGTTCGTAGAATCAATTTGTGGCATTGTTGTAGCAGTAATGCTATTTGCTGATGGCGCTGTTTGTGTGGTAGTCTTTGCGTAGTAGTAAGTGATTGACTTGATTCCGTTACCTGTTGCACCAGTATCACCTTTCACGCCCTGAGAACCAGTATCGCCTTTAATCAGTGACCACGCATAGTCTGAATAATTTGTACTCTCTGTCGCTGTGCTTTTATTGTATGCAAAGCCAATATATTTTTTCCCAGTTGGATTATCACTCATTCCACTTGTTGCGGAATCAGCATATTTTATCCAAGTATAGTATGTTTTACCATCTTTTCCCTGTGCGCCTTGAACACCCTGATCACCTTTGTCACCTTTGATTTTCACCCATGTGTACGCCACGACACTCATGCTGTCTGCTTCTGTAAAGTCTGTATACGTGCCAATCCAATCACCAGTGGCTTCACCATTATTGGCTGTAAAAGTTTTGCCACCATCATTTGAATATTTTGCATGAAAATAACTTGTTCTTCCGTCAGCTCCCGATGCTCCCGGCGTTCCATTTGTTCCATCGGTCACTTTTTGCGTATGTGTACCATTTTTGTCCGTAATTGTTATTGTTGTAACATTTCCAGATTTTGTTACTGATGCTATTGGGCTAACTCCATCTTCACCCTTGGCTCCAGTATCACCTTTGATTTTTGTCCATTGATATGCAGACGGCAAGGTGCTGTCTGCCTCTATAAAGTCAATATATTGTCCGATATATAGCTTATTAGTACTATCGTTTGTACTAAAGCCACTAGTACCGTCAGCGCTATTGGCATATGCAATGTGCAGATACGATGTCTGACCGTTTTCTCCATTGATTCCCGGTATACCTCTATCGCCCTATGCGCCTGTGTTACCCGTAATACATGATGCATCACTATATGAGATAACACCAGATTTTGTCACTGTCTTTGTCCTACACCATACATATCTTCCTTCAACCCAGTCAGGAGAATCAGTTTGCCACATTCCGTTTACTGGTTGGTCTTTTGATGTTGAGCTGTAATATTCAATAATGACGTTCTGGACAGATGAATTAGCAGCATTTAGTGCATTGTTGGCAGTATTCTTGCTGTCTGTGATGGTGGTATTTACATCATCGCTGAGCTGCTTCCAATTGATTTTTCCAACAGTTATGCTATCTGCATCCAGATTCTTTACAGTTATAATTGATGCATCAATAGTTCCTGCCGTTAACTTATCAGCAGACATGCCCTGAATTTTTGCATTGGTAATTTGTGCGTCACCAATCATTACATTTGTTATCCAACCCTGCTGAATATTCGCTTTATCAAGTCTAGCAAATAATATATTTGCATCATTTACCGTGATTGTGCTTGCTTGCAAGTTGGTGATCTTTGCATCTACAGCGTTTAACTGATTGAATGTGGCTTTTTTTGCCGTAATTTCTTGAAGGCTAAGAATATCGTCTTTAATTCGTTGCAACGCTATTTCGGATGGACTTTTCACCTCTTTTTCTTCGAAGCCATAAGATGACACTTCCGACAGCAAACCACCATCAAATGTAATGGTGTGCTGCATCACTGGAACATCTATAAGATTATTTTTGGCATCAACTATTGTAACGACATCACCTACGTCAAGCCTCGGATCTCCCATAAACGAAAATGACACTGGATAATAGCTCATATCCTTTATTTTTTTAAGGATTTTATTGAGCCATTCCTGTGTCATTACTGGATTGCTTAAATTTGTATTTATATTTGTTCCTGATTCATAATGATTGTTCTCTGTATCACAGCTGATGCCTGAGATTTGGCACATCGTTTCTGACTGTAACAAATCATCAAAATATCTATTGGTCTTAATTAGATATGTGTGTGATTCTTTTAAAAATTCGATTGTATTATAAATGAACGATAGGTTCTGGTCTTTTAAATAGCTACCTGCTGTATCACCTATTTTCCCTGGATAATCAGTCGTTAATGCTTCGTACCATCTAAATGTTACTTTTCCGTTTCTATCGCATATAGCAAATGTACCATGGAGTTGTGCGATGTATCCAACCACCTGTTGCATTGTGAAACCATCAAACGGCTCTTTGTATGTTTTCTCTCCCGACTGGTCGTTAACCGTCAATATTTTATCTATCATCAGGCTATCAGATAATTTGCTTGTGTCAAACTCAACACCTGTCTGTTCACTTATATCAGTCAAAAATTCTTTGCTTTCTACTGGATACTTCACAATTTTACTTTTATATGCTTTAGCTAACTTTGACTCCAACCTGTCATATGCTGTAAAAGTAAGCAGATTTCGGTCTTTTTTTTGCTCTTTTATTGTAAAATACCCCATTGGTATCCATTCTATAGTGCCATCAGCTGTTGCTCCGATTTCAAATCTTACTTCCGTACCTTTTACAAATTTTTGCGATTTTGTAAACATAGATACTTCTATTTTGGAAGCTATAGCTCCACCCACATAAAAATAGCTATCAGGAGTTGAGAAATTTGTTTGCACTATCTCTTGGATTCCATCTGATATTTCGTTTAGCCTTGCGTAGAACGTTCTTCCGCTGCCTGATATAACTTTATCTAATGCTTCTGATACCTGATACATGACGATTTCCTTTCTCTAGCACGGTATACTCCGTGCTAGATATTTGCTTTATTTTTTATTCTCCGAGGATGTATCTTTTTTCTTCTTCTGTGAGAACCTTCATTCCTTTAATCTTTTCTGCCGACACTTTTCCACTTTTGTACAGTCTTTTTAAGCTCTCTACCAAACTTCTCATGCCAGTACTCCTTCCTCGATCAGCTGCAAGGTATATGCATCTATCATTTCCGTTGCGTATCTTGTCATTTCTTCGCTTGGCTCTGTATCGCCTTCGTAATCAAGATATTGCTCTGGGGCTTGAATAATCTCCTCTTGCGTCAACTTAAATGTCCTGAATATATTGCCATCATACTCATACATCGTCTCACTGCCGTTTTCTGGACCATCAATCGTAATCTTCTGCTCATCTGTACAAATGACTACATCCATTCCTTTTTCAAGCGGATAGAATGCTGCACTTAACTGTGGCAGCGTAAATCTCATCTTTTCCATAATTGTTTAATCTCCTCTCATGAGTGGATACAATTTCTTTACATCTCTTTATATCTTCCGAGACATGATACTTTTGTTGAAAACGTTGTGTGTTTGAATGTTTAATAGCTCCATAACGCCCGATATAGCTTTTAGCCAATGACAGCGGCACTTCTTTCTTTTGGTGGACTCTTTTTCTTACCTTCTTTGCAGTCCTTCTAAATCTCAAGAAATTTGATGAGCGTACAGTAAGACTTCTTCTCGATATTTTTCTTCCTAAAATATCAATGTATGTAACACTCAGATCAATGAATTTTGATGTTTCCTTAATTTCTAGCTCTAAAAAATCTGAAACATAACTTGAAAATCTTTTTACTGCCATTTTTAAATCCTTCAAGCTTTTCGAAACGATTAGTATATCGTCCATTTGAAACAAAGCATGAGATACAAGATTGACACGATTAGCAGCTCCATTCCTATGTTTTCTTAATTTGCATACCTGCTCATTAACATAATGACACGCATATGACATGTAGTAATTCGCAAGATATTGGCTAAGGTATGAACCGATTGATAATCCACCCTCAAACGAATCAATTAAGAAGAAAACGAGATGTATAACATCGTCGTTATCTACATCTCGCCTTAACAATTCTTTTAATTTGCCTTTAGGTATGGTTTCATAATAATGCCTGATATCTGCTTGCCATCCCCATCTTATATCATGGTTGTCTACCCATTTCTTAATCGCTTTTGCACCAAATTCGCATCCTTTGTTCTTTAATGCTCCGCATTGGTAAAAGCCTATTTTCTTTTGGAATAATTCTTCCATTGCATATACAGCTATATAGTCGTATATCTGTTGCTTTACATCTTGTATTCCTATCTTTCTAACCTTTCCGTTACACTTATCAACTTGGTATCTGTAACGAATTGGCTTTACAATATATTTCTTTTCGATAATTTCTTGTTGTATACCGTCTATAACAGTATTGATCAATCCTTCCATCATGAAGTGCTCTTTGCAGATCTTTTTTATGATTTCACATGGTAACTTTGAGTACTCTGAGAACATTCTTATAGTGTCCCCTCGGTTCATCTTTCCACTTATGCAATCTCTTACTGCTCGTTCAATCAATATTCTGTTAGCTATATCTATTCTTTTACAACAACGTTTCAAGTATTTTTTATCCTTTTTGTAAATATCGTTTAAATTCCGAGGGACGTTCGGATGTCTACTAGCCCCAGCCCATGTCTTACACATGGGCTGCCAGAATGTCCGTCGACACCCCAGTTCCCTTTCTGATGCCTATTTAAGTGTTGCTTACGCAACAACGGAATTGCATCCGCGAAATGCCACACAAAGTACCAACGTACTATTTTTATTTCGTCAAATCTATAATCGCAAAGCGCGTAGTTCCAGTTCGCGTTAGTCACGTCGTTCCTGAGATTCACGTAGGAAAGCCCAGCGTTCGACCTGTTCCTGAGATTACCGCGCCGCCAGTGTGGCAAGTCCTATATTTTTTTATTGCTATTTTCTGTTTCTGTTAAGAGGGGCGATCCCCTCTTTTGCTACGCAAAATTCACCCCCGAAAGGTTCGGAATTAAACGCAAAGCGCGCAGTACCAGACCGCGTAAGCCACGCCGTCCCAGAGACCCACGAAGGAAAGCCCAGCGCCCGACCAGGACCCGAGATAACCGCGCCGCAATGCTTCTCGCCAACCTGTTCCTGTACTACCAGTATATTGTCTGTCGCCAATTCCTACAGAATCGCCAGAGCCTTTTGTTTTTAGCCACGTCACACCGCTCTTGAGATCCATATCAATGTCACCTATCCAACAATCCTCTGACGTGGTGAAATCAGCTGTAGCCACCTTTTCCCAATCTGATGCAGTTGATGACCACGCACTCTTGCCACGGATATAGTATTCAGCTGTACTCGCCGTTGTCTTGTTCCATAGCTCATTCATGGAGATATAGTATGCACCCACCATATCTTCAATGCCGCCAAGCTTGAATGCGTGCTTACCGTCATTCTTGACATATCCGTCGACTCCAAGTACATTGTCAGTGGTTCCAGAGTGTAATGGCATACTTGATATATATGTATCCTCTGTAATTGTCATTCCACTCTTATCAACATATACTCTGCTGTTGGAGGTTCCATCAACTGCTACTATCGCTGTGACTCTAACCTTATCAGCAATATTCCTCATGTATGCCTGTCCTCTATCCAGTTTATCGGTATGTCCCGTTGCATCTCCGATTGATACTGTACCGCCCACATAAAAGTTGTTAGCCTGCGTTGTAGTTAAGGTTACATAGTTGGCATTCTCATCTGCCTGAGTAACCTTGTGCTGTAAGCTATATTCTGTATAGCCCTTGAATACTTTTTGACTGTTTTTGGTTGCGTACTTTGTCCATAGCATACACAGCAAGTATGCTGTTCGCTCTGATCCAGAGCCGTGATATCCAGTTCCTTTCTTTTGAAGCTCGGTATTTCCAGACTGGGCTGAAACAAAGTTATAAATTGCATTTCCAGATGATGAATATAAAATCCCGTCAATTTGTCCTGCATAGTATTTTGTCAAAATACCATAACCGAGTTCTTTATTGCACCATGGTGTAACTGTTGTGCACTCCAATTCAGGATGTGGCTTCGTTGCAAAATGCACAATGTAATATGTGTCAAATTTCTGAATGCCCCAATAAGTTAAAGGAACCATAACTCCAACATCTACTTTTCCAATGTCAGAATATCCGTTACCGCCTTTAATCGCTACTGGGGTCTTATTCTCCTGCTCGTCAATTACAAAATTACAATCAATTGTCTGAAAAGCACTATGATTTGCAAAATCATCCTGCCCCTTTACAGTTTCCGTTGAAGGTACGGCTGTTAATCCAACTGATGCATTCATTTTTTCACCGCTAGGACTGGTGCTTGTGTCATAATAATAAAACTTTGTGGAAAATACCTCATCTGTTGCTGTTTGCTCCCAGAAATTCTTCCAATCAAATTTTGAGACATCAGTTACCATTGTTTTAACTACTTTTAGTAGTTCCAAAATTTCCTGCGATGTTGACTCCATTGCCACATCTACTGCTACCTGTGCCATCTTTTTATCCTCACTTTCCGTCGTCATACGTCACCCTCAGTCCGCCACTTTCATTTATGCTCAGAGTGATCCCTTGACCATTTGCTTTCTTTGCAAGTTCCTTTGTTAAATCCGCTATATTAGTTTCTTGAGTTTTTGATGCAGCCTTTAATTTTTCCACATCTTCCCATTTTGCAAGATATATTATTTTGTCAGCCATACACCTTCCTCCTCTACTTTTATCCTTGCAGCCAAGCACCCTTTGGCTGAGTCGAAGAAAAATTCTATGCCGGTACCACCAGCCTTTGTTTTTAGCGCTGCGTCCTGCTCTGTATTCTTCTTTTCAACCTTTGCGAATCTATCTCCAACTGCTTTTGCATCGGCTGGCGTGTCTGCTTGTGACAATGTGGTATCTGTAGCATCTCTAAAGGATTTTTTTACATTTGATCCATCAACCTGCATTACGCCTTCTGCGTTGTCATACACAAGAAAAGTATCTGTGGATTTTACAGCCGTTTTTTTCTTATATTCCGTCCATAATCCCATAATGATCACCTAGCCTTGCTCATCAAATTTAATGGCTGCGCACTGTTTTTCTGTATCATAGTACAAAGTCATTCCTTTTTCTGTTACCTTTTTGCCTAATCCATCCCCGACTGCTTTTGCATCTGCAAAGGCATCAGGAACAGTGAGTGTTTTGTCAGTTTCCAACGGATGAGTCTTATGATACTTTTCAACAGCCGCATCAATTTGATCTTCCGTTACAGTTGCGTTCTGAACCTTGCGATTTAAAATGCCAATGACGTCTTCTGGTTTCATCTTTTACTCCTTAAATCTTGTTCCATGCTGCTGTTGACTCTTCAAATTTGTAGTAATCGCCAGTATCACTTGCCAGAAAAGAGCTGCCTGTTGCAACATACGTGGGTAGTTTGTCAACATCCTTAACAAGTCCCTCATAACTACGTATATTCCCTTGTGCAGACGTACACACCAATGTACCCATATCTGGCACTTCTTGACCAGGCTTATAAAACTGTCCATCTTGTTTCACCATATAATCATATGTCATGCTTTTTCCGCCTCACTTTCCTCAAGCATCATGCTAATTGCTTCAAATTCAAGCTCTGATGCTTCTATGTTTTCAATCAAGCTAATTGGAATCTTGTAAACATCTACATCAACTTCGATTCCATCCAGTAATTCACCCAACTCCGATTCTAGGCCTTGTTCCATTCCCTTTTTAGCTACAATGTCACCATTCTCTTTTTTGTCACAGTACTTTTCAATCAATTCATTTCTTGATTCTTGAAAAGGAATCGCAGCTTTATCCAACATTTCAATATTGCGGTTGATTGCATAAATTGCCTTAATTGGCTTTCTTGTGCCATTATTTTTAAACGATAAAAGTCCATTGATTGTCTTTACCAGTGTTCTATTTGACATCTTCATTTTGACACCTCATTTTTCGATAAAATTTGCAGCAACGCCAACATATCTGGGCAGTATATCGGCGTATGAATACACCGGATATGTTGGCGTTCCAACATAAAATTTGCGTGTTTCTGTTTTCCCAGACTTCGGATTTCGGAAAGTGATCGGAAAAAATGGTGGTTCTATTGCAGCAGCAAAAGCTGCTGCTTCTTCATCATCCAAAGGCGCCAGCGTAAGATTTAACTTAATTTTCTTTGCTTTGATGTCACCTTCCATATCGCCAGACGCAACTCGCCCCGTATTGCGGCTCCAGATGATGTTATCTGTTATCGTCAGATCTTTAGCTTTCAGCTCCAATCCACTTATGATTACAGTTTTTACTGGACCATCCATTGCATTGTTTCCCTCCTTTACGTTAAAAGTTGCGCCTTGCCTGTCTGCATAACACGTGAATTATTCTCGCTCTTCACCACTTCAAAAATGCGCCTTGCATCGCCTTGAAGTGTGACATTGACGGTTACATTTCCACTGCCACCTATTTGCGACATTGCAGTTTGCATTCCTTCTGCTACTGCACTTTGCATCACGCTTGCAAGCTGTGATTCGTTGAGTACTTCTGTGCGTCCGCCTACATGTCCCACAAGTTCTGGCCCGGCCTCTCCTGCAATAAACATTGAACCTGCATTTACAGTACCGCCTGCATATCGTGGAATGGCGCTAAAGCTTGACATGAAGTCTTTTTTGATGACTCCTCCACTGCTAAATTGTGGTATGCTATGCCACCTTCCACCATAAAAGGCTCCACCTTTAGCTTTTCCTCCGCCACTTATAACACTACTTATAAATGCTGTTATTCCCGATAGTATCAGTGAGATTCCTGGTTGCCTTGTGACTTGGTTTACATATCCTAAGATCCCCGATAAAGACAGACCGCCAGTTTGCGCGATGTAAGAAATCCATGCGCCAATGCCGTTCAATGTCATTCCACCGACCTGTGCAGCAATGTTGGAAATCCATGCGCCAATATTGCTTAATGCTAGACCGCCAGTTTGCGCGATGTAAGAAATCCATGCACCAATGCCGTTCAATGTCATTCCATCGACCTGTGCAGCAATGTTGGAAATCCATGCGCCAATATTGCTTAATGCTAGACCGCCAGTTTGCGCGATGTAAGAAATCCATGCACCAATGCCGTTCAATGTCATTCCATCGTTTTGTGATCCGATATATGATACCCATGCACCTATATCTTTCAACGTCATCCCGCTAATTTGTGATCCTATATTTGATATCCAAGCACCTATGTTATCCAATGTCATGTTTGGGGTTTGAGAGCCAATATACGATATCCACGCGCCAATATTGTTTAATGTTAAATCTGGCTTTTGAGATCCAATGTTGGAAATCCATGCACCGATATTGTCAAGCGTTAGATTTTGAACTTTTGAACCTATATAGCCTATCCAAGCACCAATGTTATCAAGCGTCAATCCACCTGTTTGCGACACTTGGGATATGCTACCTTTTAAATCACTAATTGTTCGGTCCGAGATAGAGTCTTTCTTCTGCGTCAGCGCTGCTGTGAAATCGAGAGATTTCATATAATCAGGTAGTGCATTCTTTGCGTTTACGATGCTTGCCGATGCTCCTTGTATAGTCTTATCCTGCTCTGTAAGTTTGCTTGTATCAAGGCCACCAACTTTCAGCTTGACTTTAAACTCCTTGTCAAACATATCAGTCAAAGTATTGCTGATTCCTAACGTAAAATCATCACGTTTAAGTGTTTCTGTTACATCATCTAACGTATTTTTCAATTCATCTTTTAAAGATTTCCAAACACCTGTGAATTTTATTTTTCCAAGGTTGGTGCCAAATGATTCTGTCTTTATGCTTGCTGTATCAATCTCGGCTGAGTATCTGGTTGAAGCTTCGCTCATTTTGTCAAGCTCTGTTTCTGACTTGTCCAAAGTGGTTGTTAACCTATCCACGTTTAGCATTTTCTCTTGCAGACTGTTGCTTGTTAAGCCTATCGCATGAGCTAAAATTGCTTCTGATCCTTGCAAGCTATCGACATCGTATTTTCCTTCGCGCATTTTTTTGAATAGGCTATCCATGGTTTTTGTCATTTCTGCCATCGTGCCATTTCCACCCATTAGTTTATTCCACTCTGAGAACACGCTGTCTTTATTTGTTATTACACTGCTTACAAGTTCATCTACCGCGCCATTAAGAGCAATAGCTGAATCAGCCATAACTTTAGCTGCATCTGACATTGCAGTTTTAAAGCCTTCTGCAATAGCTGCATTCTTTTGGCTTGCTATTAACGCCTTTAAAGCCTGATCTGTGCCTTCATAAGCCGTTCCCACTTCGCCTATTAGTTTTGCAGCTTGCGGTGCATACTCTACGATTTGGTCATAGTAGGTTTTGAATAGTGACATGTCCGTCTCAGATAGACTTCCATTCTTTTTCAGCTTCTCATTCAGTTCAAGGAACTTATCGACAATTATGGAAACATTTTCAAATTTCTCAATTTCTTCCTGTTCCATTGCTGGCCATTCGATTTTAAGCTTTGAAAGTGCTTTGTTCAGATTGTCTGCGATAGCTGTATACTTTGTATCGGGTCCACCAAAAACAGCCGCCCAAGCAGTTTCAAACAACCCAAAGAATGTATTTGCAACTACATTTGCTGAGGTCTTTAAAATGCCCATCCAGTTTATCCCTTTGATGAAATTATTGATATCAACTCCAAGGGATCTCCAATTAAAGGTTGCTGCAAATTCGTTAATTGCAGTTAACGCACCTTTGAAGGCTTCTCCGAGTGCTTTTCCTGCCTGTGAGAAATCGGTTTCTGCCAAAAAAGTATTTGCGGAATTTGCCAGTTCTGAGCCTATTCTTTTCCAATCAACCGTTACCGAGAAAGTCAGCAACGATGAAGTTGCTGTATTCATTCCGTCAGATAGCATTGTGCCGATTGCTTGCCAGTCTATCTTGTAAAATACGCTGTTGATTCCGTTTGAAAAATTTTTGGATATCGAATTAAAATCAATTCCTGCTATTCCTGTTGTTAGCGCAGATGTGATTCCATTGATTCCAACCGCAATAGTTTGTCCAATTTTCGTATAGTCTCTATCTGCAAAAATGCTATTGATTGTACTTGCAAGTGCATTACCTGCTTCCTGCCACCCTGTAGTACCGCTAAAATTGATTTTAGACATATCTACTACAAATCCATCAAGGAAGCTCCACAAAGCCTTGTATTTGGCATTCAGAGTCTTTCCAAGACCATTCCAATCAATAGTAGCTATCGCACTTCTAAGTCCGCCTGACATGAATTCGCCAAGTGATGCCCAGTGAGTTGTGTCAATAAAGGTATTGATTGCACCTACAGCTGTGTTGACTGCTTCTCCAAGTGTTCTTCCAACGCTCTCATCAAGACCTTCCGTCTCGAAGAAGCCGTTTATGAATGTTCCTGTGACTTTGGCAATTTTGTTTGCCTGTTCCTTGATTGGCTCCCAATCTATGGAATTAAGTGCATCACGAAGTTTTGTTCCAACGATTTTACCGACGTCAGTAAAATCGGCTTTTGCCCAAGCATCTTTCACCAAATCCGCGAAGTTCGATACTGCTCCTGGTATATCCTTTTTTGTAAAAAGTATAGGGTCTTCTGTTCCGGAACCATTTCCAGAACCACTTCCGCTTCCTGATCCGCTGTTAGCTGCGTTGTTCAGATCATCTGAAAACTTTTCAATCTCGTCAAACCCCATCAGCTCACGCTTTAACTCATCGGTCTTGTCCTTTAGCTTATCAGTTGCGTCACTTGCTGCATCACCTGCAGATGCTGTGCCATTTAAACTGTCGCGATAGTCTTTGATGTTTTTTACAGCTACCGTGTATGATGTTTGCCCTGTTATTGATGCTATGAAAGCACCTACAGCATTGATTCCTGCAACTGCATAATCAACAATTTGGTCGATAATTGGTCCAACGATATTTAATATTGGTTCAAATGCCGCAGCTACGCTATTTCCAACATACGACATGTCAGATGTTAATAGCGACAAACTTTTGTTCGCTCTGTCACTGAACACAACAAGGTTGTTTATTCCATCCTTGATTCCTGATCGTAATTTGTTAAATAGCACATATAAAGACCTGATTCCAAAACCGTAGCGCAACACAGTTGTGATTCCATGCTTTAATTTCTTGTTAAAGTCTCCGAGACTGGCTGAGGACTGGCTGAACGGACTCTTTAACCCAGATAATGCGTTTTTGCTTGAACCAAAATTCAAAAACTCCCATGACAATTTTGCAAAGTTTTTTGTGAACGACAATATCTGCTTGTTTACTTTCGCTGCAAAAGATCCTATTTTGCCAATTGCACCTGCAACAGATATCGCCTTTCCTACAAATCCACCCATAATGCCTGCCAAATCACTTATATCTGATTTTAATTGGGATAGGCTAAGTGGCAATTTTTGCATGTTTCGGTTCAGCCTGTTGATATCCTCTGGCATATCTCTAAATATTGGTGGCTCTTGTGCAGCAGCAGCCAAGGCATCTTTAAATGTCTGTTCTGTTCTGATTACTTTTGATACATCTTCATTGTATTGTCTTAACTGGTTTGAAGCGTTGCTTGTTTCCCTCGCAGTTTGACTCATTGCGTTTGATAAGCCGTTGCCACGAAGTTCTTCTGGAAAACTGCTTGGTGGATACTCTTGCCATTCACTTTTTGGCTGTCTAAGCGTTATACCTTTTTGAGCTGCAATAGTTGATAAATCATTCGCATAAGCTATCGCTTGCGACAAGTCATTAACCATCTGTGATACACCATCAGTATCAAGAGTCCTCAATGCTTCTTGCATATTTTCCTTTAAGCGCACTATCTCTTTTGAGATTCCCACAAATTCAGTTTGAAGCTCTTCAACACTCTCAGGAACGTAAAATTCACCTAAAAACTTTTGACTTTCTTCCCTTGCTTGCTGTATCAGATTTTTATAGTCTTCTAACCACGGAACGCTCTCTGGCGCAACGGCTTTATTCGCTGCATTTTGAATGATGGTCTTTTCTGCATCTGATAGTCCAGTATGTTCTTTTCCGATTATTGATTTTAAATTTTCTCTGTTCAGCTTTGCAATTCCAGAAAAGTCAATGTTTTTTAAAGAAGCCAGTTCGCCCAAGCCAAGTTCTTTAAGCCCTTTGAATGCTCCTGCCAGGCCTTTTCCATCTCCTATAGCATTCGTAACAGATTCGATGGTTGACCTTAAATTGATAAGGTCTTTCATTTCACTGTTTACAACATCGGTTACGGTCTGTTGCTCTTTTTCAAATGCCCTAGTCTTCTGCCCGATGGCACTTGTGACTTCTTTTACGCTTTCTGTTTCACCATTTTCCGATAGCTTTTTGCCACCATAAACATCGTTTTCAGTTATTCCATACTTCTCGCTAAGGTTGGGAATGTCTTTTGCGGCAAACTTTGATAGCTCAGATTCAATCTCTTGTACTGGAATTAAGCCGTTTTTGATAACATCCTGTGATGTCATCACAGCTTCCTTGCGTATGTCTCTTAAGCGCTCTACTACGTCCTTGAACAGATCTGTTGCGTTCTTTGTAGTATCAAATGTGGTATTTATTGATTTGTTCATATCATCTATGAACGTCACAAAATCTGTGCCACTATTTGTTGTGGAGAAATTCTTTCCAAGTACACTTCGCAGATCGGCAAATTCTCTATCTGTCTTTAGGTCATTTTTTACACCAATCGGGATTTTTATATTTCGAGCTTTTTTGATATAATTATCAAAGGCCTTTTCTACGCCGTCTAGCTGTCTGATCTCCTTAACGTTCTGTGCAATGGTATTTTTTACATTTTCCATCGCACTTTCCACGTTCTCCATGGCTCGTTTCCATGTGTCCTCGGAAAAGATTGAACCCTTCTTTTCGTTAAGTTGCAAGTTGTTAAGCTTAATAGATGCTTCTGCAAGTTCTCTTACAGATTTTTCAACCGCTGCAATTCCTGCCTTATTGGTTATTCCTGTCAACTTCGTCAGTCTTTGCGTTAACCCGTTTACAGACGTTGAATAATGATCAATTCCGCTTTTGTTGTCGCCCAATCCAGTTAGGGATTGTTTCAATGCTTCAATATCGGATATAGCCTCTTTGATATTTGTTTTAGCCTCAATCCGTATTGAATCAATATTTACCTCACTCATTTTATCCCTCCTCCCTAGATTGGACTCTCTGGCAATCCTTGCTTTTCAAGTTGTCTGATTCTTTGTTTCATTTCGTACACTGCGATTTCTTCGTTGGATTCCACATTACCGTTTTTGTTTTTCTTTTCCTCCTGCTGTAAAAAAGGCATATCTGGATATTCAAATGGTGGCGTATGCTTCCCTTTAAACCACTGACTATTGCCCAGCGTTGATAAGATAGACATTCTTACATACCTGCCAAGCATGTGGTTTTGCATATCAACTTGCTGTTGATGCAGCTTGTAAGCAAGCTCATATGGTTTTAACTCACACGGGCACATATTGCCTATTTGTTCAGTGGTGAAGCCATATTGTTGCGTAACGCACAAGAAATATGGAAGCAACTTTTCATCGTAATAATCAATTGGATCTATTACTCTGTTTTTTCTGCTTCCGCTTCCTTCTCCGCTTTCATCCGCAGAACTTCCTTTTTGAAAAAACCATTCTGCATCACCTCTTTTAGCAGCTCTTCAAATAACTCCTTGATGCTCGAATCTTCTTGATCGGTATACTCATCAATCAATTCACATACCTTTGCTGTCGCCTCTTCCTTGCCTTTATTTGTGTTGTAATCATACCCAAACTCATCCTTATGTCTTTTTTGCAGTCCCACAAGCAAAAACTCTGGAACCATATTAAGCATCATTTCGATATCGTCAACAAAATCACCGTTGGACTGTTGAACTTCATCATCACTGGACTGCTGAATTTCTTTAATCTTCTTTAAAATTCCGCTCTTTGTAGTTGCTTCGATTCCAA
>ERZ839823.1839-NODE-1839-length-19011-cov-5.618379_pt1 | contig 19011 bp, 9 predicted proteins | sample MGYA00519862_ERZ839823 | MGnify/ENA primary metagenome ERZ839823 (study PRJEB31850, sample SAMEA3708853) | human gut metagenome | biome: human gut; feature: human-associated habitat; material: faeces | place: China | collected 2014 ...
CGTCCTTCCAGCCGACGAAGGTATAGCCGGTTCGCGGTTCTTCGCCAAGCGTCACCGTTTGGCCGTAATCCACCGTTTCCGCCCGCGTTTCGCCGTTCAGCAGAACATATGTGACCGTGAACGACCGGGCTTCCCAAACAGCCGTGAGCGTCTTGTCCTCCGTGACGGTGATCGTTTCGCCCGCGTGATACACCTTCTCGCCGTCCTTCCAGCCGACGAAGGTATAGCCGGTTCGCGGTTCTTCGCCAAGCGTCACATTTTGGCCGTAGGCCGCCGTTTCCGTCCGTGTTTTGCCGTTCAGCAGAACGTATGTGACCGTGAACGTCCGGGCTTCCCAAACAGCCGTGAGCGTCATATCGCCCGTGGCGGTGATGTTGACTTTTCCGTCTTCTCCGGCCGGATAGCTTTTCCCCTTCTCCTCGTCCTTCCAGCCCTTGAACAGATGCCCTTCCTTTGTGGGCGCTTCGAGGGTGACGGTCGTGCCCTTTTGCACCGTTTGGCTGCCGCTTCCGCCTTTGCCGCCGTTCGTGTCGATTTCGATGTGCACCGGGTCTGCTTTATACGAAGCGACAAGCGACAATCCGCCGTTTAGCCACTTGTTTGCATCCACCACCTCGCCGCTTTCAGAGGGCTTATGTCGCGGGTTGTCGTCCTTATACCAGTTGTCAATGTATATGCCGCTGTCGAGATATTTCGCGCCCATGCCCGCGGCGTTGGGCAGTTTGATTGCAGAATTATCCCCTTCCAGACAAATATCTGCGCCGTGTCCGTCTGCCGTATTGTTGTAAATCCGATTTGATCCGTCGGAAACATCCATCGACCCATTTTCCAAATAAATACCGCCGCCGATATAGCCCATACCGGTGTCGGTTTTATACGCTTTATTGCCAACGACCGTCCAGTTTGTTATCGGGTCTTCTTTTTTTACCTTTGAGTCTCTCAGCGCCACGCCGCCGCCATATGCTGCTTTGTTGTTTTCGATTCTGCCGCCGCTGATGGTGAGGGTTGACTGATCCGCAAACAAACCGCCGCCCTTACCTGAATCTGACACAAAGCATCCGCTGATTGTGCCGCCTTCGATGTTGAGGGTTAAACCGACCACATACAAGCCGCCGCCCGCGCCTGCCTTACATCCGCTAATGGTGACGTCGCTGATGGTGACGGTTGAAGAATGGGTTGAAGAATCTTCTGCATACAAACCGCCGCCCAATCCTCCCTCACATCCGCTGATGGTGCCGCCGGTGATGGTGATGGCTGAATTGTTCGCGTACAAACCGCCGCCATTATATGCCGGTGCCGTGCATTTGCTGATTGTGCCGTCGGTGATGGTGATGTTTGAATTGTCCGCATACAAACCACCGCCATTATTCATCGTTGCCGTACATTCGCTGATTGTGCCGCCGCTGATGGTGACGGTTGAGCCGTCCACATACAAACCGCCGCCCACATACAAACCGCCGCCCACACCTGCCGTACATCCGCTGATTGTGCCGTTGTTGATGGTGATGGTTGATTGATTTGTTGCATACAAACCGCCGCCCGCACCTACACTTGCATCACATCCGCTGATTGTGCCGCCTTCGATGGTGACGGTTGAATAATTCTGCGCATACAAACCGCCGCCATAACCATTCACTGCCTTACATCCGCTGATTGTGCCGTTGTTGATGGTGATGGTTGAATTGTCCGCATACAAACCGCCGCCCTTGCTCGCCGAACATCCGCTGATTGTGCCGCCGCTGATGGTGACGGTTGAAGATTTTTCTGCACACAAACCGCCGCCCGTGTCCGCCGTACATCCGCTGATTGTGCCGCCCGACATGACAAATGTAGCATCATAAATGAGGGCGCCGCCGCTATTGCCACGGTCTCTGACGTCTCCGCAATTTCGAATCTCACCGCCAGACATATTGAACGTTGTCCTCGATCCAGCAGTTACTGCGCGGCTGCAGTTTTCAATTACGCCGCCATACATGTTAAAAACTGACTTCGAACTAAAATCTAACTTCGAACCCATAATCACTACGCAGGCGTTGCCCGCAAACTGCCCATTTTGCAGCGTCACATGCTCGTACATATTCGCGGTTGCCCCTCCTGATACAGTTATAAAGGCACCCCTTGCATTTTCAGGTACAGAGACATCCCTTGGATCTCTGTCAATCGTCAGCGTTCCCTTGTAACCTTCCGCGCCCAAATTCAGAACGTTTCCTTTTCCTGTCACCGTAATTCCTGCGTTCGGCTCAACGAAAATCGTATGACCTTCGCCCTTGATGGTCGTCGTCTTGATGGTCGTCGTCTTGCTGTTGGTCAATATATAGTCGGTAGTATTGCCTTCCAAGGTGAAGCTCTCCGTCAAAATGATCTCGTTTTTTGCGTCGCCGGATTTGTTAATTTCTTCAACCGCCTTCTTAAAATCAGCGTCCGACCCGACCCTACGTGACACCGCCATAGCGCGCGGCGCCGCCAGCGCCAGCATGCAGACCGCTATGCCCAGCGCCTTCCAAATCTTCCTGTTCATCGCTTTCTGCCTTTCCTTCGATTCATTGTTTTCCTATATGCAGCCGACAAAATGGATACGGACATCATAGCATATCGACATTCTTTTTTCAATCTGTTTTATTCGATTCTTCGCGAATCCGAAATTCGAAATTTTGCAAAAATTCCGATAACGGGCGCAATGATCGTCATGCAAAAAAGCGCCCTCCCGTTTTTCGGGAAAGCGCCGTGTATTCGCTTTTACAGCATACTCGCCAGAAACGCCTTGAGCCTTTCGGTCTTCGGCGCGCCGAGCACGTCCTTGGGGTCGCCGTGCTCGCAGATCACGCCCTGATCCATGAACACGACCTCGCTGGCCACCGCGCGGGCAAAGCCCATCTCGTGGGTGACGACCAGCATCGTCAGCCCCTCCTGCGCGAGCGTCTGCATGACGGAGAGCACCTCGCCGACCATCTCCGGGTCAAGCGCGCTCGTCGGCTCGTCGAAAAGGATGACCTCCGGGTCCATCGCCAGCGCGCGGGCGATGGCGACGCGCTGCTTCTGCCCGCCGGAGAGCTGGCGCGGCTTGGCGTTGATGTAGGCGGCCATGCCGACCTTTTCGAGGTACTTCATCGCGTTTTCAACGCTCTCCTCGCGGGTGCGGTGCAGCACCTTCATCTGACCGGTGACGCAGTTGTTCAGCACATCCATGTTGCCGAACAGGTTGAACTGCTGAAAGACCATGCCGACCTTGGCGTGATAGCGCGGCATGTTGACCGCGCCGGAGAGAATATCCTCGCCGTGGTAGAGAATCTGCCCCTCGTCCGGCGTTTCGAGCAGGTTGATGCAGCGCAGCAGCGTCGATTTGCCCGAGCCGGAGGAGCCGATGATGCAGGTCACCTCGCCCTTGTTGGCGGCAAAATCCACGCCCCGCAGCACCTCGTGGTCGCCGAAGGCCTTTTTGATGCCCCTGACTTCAATCACACGTTCCATCTCTTGACGGCCTCCTTTTCGTTTTCGACGGATACCTTGATATCCGCGCGGCTGTCGCTCTGCGAGCCGTGAATGACGTAGTTATCCGGGCCGTCCATCTTCTTTTCCACCGCGCGCAGGATGGCGCTGACGCTCAGCGTCAGGATGAGGTAGATCACCGCGATGATGAAATAGACCTCGAAGTAGCGGTAATACGTGCCCGCCGCGCTCTTCGCCTGGAAGAACAGCTCGGAGACGGAGATGACGTTGAGCACGCTGGAATCCTTGATGTTGACGATCAGCTCGTTGCCCACGGAGGGGAGGATGTTGCGGATGGCCTGCGGCAGAACCACCGTCGTCATGGTCTGCCAGTGGGTCATGCCGATGGCGTGCGCCGCCTCGAACTGCCCCTTATCGACGGAGACGATGCCGCCGCGGATGATTTCGGCCATATACGCGCCGGTGTTGATGGAGATGATGAAGATGGCCGCGAAGGTCGTATCCATGAACACGCCCGCGTACTGCGCGCCGTAGTAGATCACGACGGCCTGCACGATCATCGGCGTGCCGCGGAACACCTGAATGTAGACGTTCATCAGCAGCTGCGCCAGCCTGAGCAGCCCGCGCCGGAAGGTCACGCCGACGTTCGAGCCGGTTTTCTTCTTCTCCGGCAGGGCGATGGTGCGGATGATGGCCACCAGCAGGCCGAGCGCGAAGCCCAGCGCCGTGCCCGTCAGCGCAATCAGCAGGGTCATGCCCGTTCCGCGCAGGAACAGCATCCCGTATTTTTCCAGCAAAAAGGCCACCCAGCCAAAGAAGGATGTAGAAGCGTTCGGCATTTTGTTTTCTCCTTTGGGGTACGTCGGCTCGCCGCCCCGAACCCCGGCAGGGAACTGAGTTCCCTGCACCTTCCGTTACCATCTGCTTCGCAGATGGTTTATTTAATCAGAAACTTCTTTTCCTCCGTTTATCGCGCAGCGATAAACAAAGTGGGAAATCCAAGAACCTCAGGTTCTTGGCAGGGCTTGGGGCAGCGCCCCAACGTTCTCCCCCCCATGGCGCATAAAAGGCTGTCGGCTGACCGACAGTCTTATTTGGCGCTTGATTACTCGCTCAGCGGCTGATCGAGCACAACCGCGTCCATGATGGCGTTGCGTTCCTCAGCGGAAATCCCGGCGAGGATTTCGTTGATCTGCGCCTTCAGCGGGCTGCCCTGCTTTACGCCGACGGCAATCTGCGCGTCGTCCGGGGAGACGGTGAAGCCCTGCCCCTCGTCGAAGGTGATGTACGTCAGATCCGCGTTCGCGGAGGTCGCGGAGACCGCGCCGGGGCGGTCGGCCACATAGCCGTCAATCGCGCCGGAGGAAACCGCGACGATCATCGTCGGGAAGGTCTCCATCGCGGGCATCTTCACCGCGCCCTCGATCTGGTCGATCATGTCATAGTGGAACGTGCTCATCTGGCCGGTGATCTTCGCGCCCGCCAGATCGGCCAGGCGCTTCGCGCCGGCAAACGCGCTGTCCTTGCGAACCACGACGGTCAGCTCCGTGTCGTAGTAGGAATCCGTAAAGTCAATGGTCATCCGGCGCTCGGCGGTCGGGCTCATGCCGGCGATAATCACGTCGATGTTGCCGGAGAGCAGCGCCGGGGTCAGGCCGTCCCACTCGGTCTTGACGATTTCCAGCTCCATGCCGAGCTGATCGGCGATGATCTTCGCGATGCGCACATCGTAGCCGTCCGCGTAGCCGCCCGCCGCAATCGCCACGGCGTTTTCGCCCGCGTCGCTCTGCGTCCAGTTATACGGCGCGTAGTTGCACTCCATGCCCACGCGCAGGGTTTCGCAAACGCCCGCCGCCGCGAGCAGAACCATCGCCATCGTCATGGCCAAAGTCAGCATTTTCTTCATTGCGCTGTCCTCCCGACCCCATCGGGTCTATCCACAGGTTGTTCGTTGGAATGAGGATATCTTACACCTGACCCGCCGGAGAGTCAACGAAATTACAATAATTTCGCGTCATCTTTGTATTTTTTACAAATCAAATGCGCGGCAAAGCATTTTTCATCGTCCAAAAACCGATATTTTTATTCTTCCTTGACGCGCACGTTCTCCCGGCCGAACATATCGAATACCTTGTTCAGGCTGTTTTCCGCCTGCTTTCTGGCTTCCTCCTGCGCGCTGAGGATCGCCTTGTCCGATTCCTGCACCGTGCCCTCGATCGCCGCGCGGAACGTGCACGGGTAGCCCGCCGCCTGCGTCAGGTAGCCCGCCACCTCCTCGTTCTTCTCCGGAATGCTCAGCATCTTCACATAGGCCGCGCCCATCGCCTTGGGATAGACCACGGTGAACAGCCCGTTCTCGCCGGAGACAAGCCGCCCAAATTTGAGCATGCCGAAGAGCTGCGGCTTCTGCTTGGCCTGCCGCATGGCCTCCTGCCAGATGCGTTCCGCGTCCGGCGCGGGGCCTTTCGGCGCTTCCTTCGCGGGGGGCGGCGCGGCTTCTCCCTGCGCGGCCTCCGTCGCGTCGGCCGTCGGTGCGGCGGCTTCCTGCTTTCGGGCGGGCGCAGCCACCGCCACGCCCTCGCGCAGCTTGCGCTCCAGCTCGTCCACGCGGGCGACGAGCGCCTCCACCTGCATGCTCTCCTCCGGCGCACAGGCGCGAAGCGCGGCCGTTTCCAGCGCAAAGCGCGGCTGAGCCGCCCACTTCATATCCGTTTCGCTCGCCAGAAAGAGATCGAGCATCCGCATCAGCCGCGTGTGCGACGTGCGCCTGGCCTGCGCGACATATTCCGCCGCGTCCTCCCGCGTGACCTCCAAAAGGCCGCTGAGCTGTTCCTCGCCGCAGATATCCGCCAGCATCAGCGCGCGCAGATGGGCGCTCACGTCGCGCACAAACACCTGCACCTCGCGCCCCTTGCGCATCATCTCGTCAATCAGCGCCAGCGCGCCCGCCGCGTCCGAATCAATCAGCCGATCCGCGAACGCGAACAGGAAGCTCTTATCCGCCGCGCCGAGCACCCGAAGCACGAGTGCCTCCGTCAGCCCGCCGTCCTCCTCCTGCGCGTAGGAAAGGCACATGTCCATGATCGACCATGCGTCGCGCATGCCGCCCTCCGCCGCGCGGGCGATGCGGGAAAGCGCCGCGTCCTCGGCCTGAATATGGCCTTCCTCCAGCGCGACGCGCAGCCGCCCGATGATCTGGTGCGCGGGAATCCGCCCGAAATCGAACCGCTGACAGCGGGAAAGGATCGTCGCCGGGAGCTTCTGCGGCTCCGTCGTCGCCAAAATGAACACAACGTAGGCGGGCGGTTCTTCCAGCGTCTTGAGCAGCGCGTTGAACGCGCCCTGCGAGAGCATATGCACCTCGTCGATGATATACACGCGATAGCGCCCCGTCTGCGGCGGGTATTTCACCTTTTCGCGCAAATCGCGGATCTCGTCCACGCCGTTGTTGCTGGCCGCGTCGATTTCCAGAATATCGAGGCTGTTTTCCTCCGCCAGCGCCCGGCAGGTGTCGCACGTGCCGCAGGGATCGCCGTCCTCCGGGTGTTCGCAGTTGACCGCGCGCGCGAACACCTTCGCCGTCGAGGTTTTGCCCGTGCCGCGCGTGCCGCAGAACAGATACGCATGCGCGATGCGCCCGCTCGTGATCTGGCTGCGCAGCGTTTTGATCACAGCCTCCTGCCCCACAAAATCCTCGAACCGCGCCGGACGATAGCGGCGATACAGCGCCTGATAGCCCATTTTGTTGCCTCCACAATCCAATCAAGAATATAAAATAGAATATCACAAAAAGAAAAACTTTACAACCGTTCCGGACGGGTGTACAATAAGCGGCGCAGCCGAAGGCTGCTTTCTTTCCGCCGCATGTCTGCGGTTTTTCTTTTCAGCGCACGCGACCCGACTGCGCATTTTTCACTCAAAAACACGGAGGAATATTCTATGGCTGTTTCCGGCATCATTTTCCAAATGATTACGTTGTTCATCATGATGTTCGCGGGCTATGTTTCCGCACGGGCGGGGCTGATTTCGCCGTCCTTCCGGCGCGGGCTCTCCTCGCTGGTGCTGAGCACGGCGTTCCCCTGCTGCATCGTTTCGTCGGTGCTGCAAAGCGGCGGCGCGCCCGGCAGCATGCTCGTCGCCCTCGGCGTGAGCGTCGCGTTTTTCGCGCTGATGATCGCGCTGGCGGCGGTGCTTGTGCGCATCGTGCCCACGCCGAAGGAAGAACGCAACCTCGATCAGCTTCTGCTCGTGTTCACCAATCTGGCGTTCATGGGCATCCCGATCATTCAGGCGCTCTACGGCGTGGAGGGCGTGGCGATGCTCTCGATGTTCCTGCTGGTGTTCAACTTTCTCGTGTTCACCTACGGCGTCATGCTGCTCGATGGCAGCGGCGACATCAACCTCCGGCAGTTGGTCAACCCCGGCGTGATCTCCGCGCTGATTGCGCTGTTCTTCGGTCTGACCGGCTGGCGGCTGCCCGACCCGGTGGAAAGCGCGCTGGCCTCCATCGGCTCCATCAACACCCCGATGGCGATGATGATTATCGGCGCTTCCCTCGCGCACAGCGATATCCGCGCCGCGTTCACCAATCCGCGCCTGTACCGCGTCTCCTTCCTGCGCCTGATCGTCATGCCGCTGGTGTTCATCGGTCTGGCGCTCGTCATGCCGATCAACCGCATGCTCGCGGGCTTGTGCGTCATCGTCGCCGCGATGCCGATTGCCGGAAATTGCAGCATGCTTTCCGATATCTACACGCCCGATGACATGACCGCCTCCCACGCGACCATCGTTTCCACCCTGATCAGCGGCGTGACCCTCCCGCTGCTCGTGCTGGTGATGAGCATGGTGGGGCTGGGGTAACCGCTTTCCCTCGATAAAAGCCGCCCGGTTTTTGATGGCCGGGCGGCTTTCGCTTTTCCCCAAAACCTGCTATAATACATCTATCAATCATAAAGGAGAGCGATTTTCATGCGCGCTTACGAACGTCTGCTCAAATATGTTTCGGTCTACACCACCTCCGACCCGGACAGCGCCACCGTCCCCAGCTCCATGCGCCAGTACGATCTGGCGAACATCCTCGTCGATGAGCTGAAAGCCCTCGGCCTTGAAAACGTCCACGTTGACGAAAACGGCGTCGTCTACGGCTGGCTGTCCGCGACGGCGGGCTGTGAGCAGAAGCCCGCGCTCGGCTTCATCGCCCACCTCGACACCGCGCCGGATTGCTCCGGCGAAAACGTGAAGCCGCAGATCATCGAGCATTACGACGGCGGCGACGTGCTTCTTGCCGGAAGCGGCGAGACGCTCAGCCCCGCGGCGTTTCCCGGCCTGAAAAAGCTGGCCGGCATGACGCTCATCACCACGGACGGCACCACCCTGCTCGGCGCGGACGACAAGGCCGGCATCGCGGAAGTCATGACCGCGCTGGAAAACATCCTCGCCGCCAACGCCCCGCACGGCAAGCTCTGCATCGCCTTCACCCCGGATGAGGAAATCGGCGCGGGCGTTGACCACTTCGACGTGGCCAAGTTCGGCGCGGACTGCGCCTACACGCTGGATGGCGGCGAAGAGGGCGAAATCGCTTACGAGACGTTCAACGCCTGTTCGGCGGAGCTGCATTTCGACGGCTTGAGCGTGCACCCCGGTTCTTCCAAGGATACGATGATTAACGCGGCGCTGGTCGCCATGGAATACAACGCGCTGCTCCCCGCCGGGGACATTCCCCGCCTGACGGAGGGCTACGAGGGCTTCTTCCACCTGTGCGATATGAAGGGCGACGTGGAGCACGCCGAGCTGCACTACATCGTCCGCGACCACGACCGCGCGACGTTCGAGGCGCGCAAGAAGCTGATGGAGCACGCCGTAAAGGTCATCAACGAAAAATACGGCCGCAGCGTCGTCACCCTCCGGCTCAAGGACAGCTATTATAACATGGCCGAAAAGCTGACCGACCACATGGAGCTGATTGAAAACGCCAAGCGCGCCTGCGAGGCGGCGGGCATGAAGCCGTTTATCGAGGCAGTGCGCGGCGGCACGGACGGCTGCCGCCTGTCCTACATGGGTCTGCCCACGCCGAACCTCTGCACCGGCGGCTTCGCTTTCCACGGCCCGTATGAGCATATCGCGGTGGAGAGCATGGATCGCTGCACGAAGATGGTCGAGCTGCTGATGATCGGGGAATGAGAAAACGCCGGGGCTTTGCTCCAATCCCTACCCGAAACCCGAGGTTTCCGAACTTCCCGCCTTTCATTTTCAAAAATTTCATAAAATTCTGAAATTTTCCTCTCTGTATATCGTCTTATAAGTATAGACAACATGCAGGGAGGTTTTTTCATGCTGACAAAACGGCGATTTTTCGCCTCCGCGCTGCTCGCCCTGGTGCTTCTTTCCGCTGCGGCCTGCGCGCAGATCGACCTTGCGCCCTACGAAATTCCGAATTCCGCCATGGCGCGGATCACGCTCATTCAACCCGGTTTGTTTCTCATTCGCCACGACAGCACGATGAACGACGGAACCGTTCCAACCTCCGTCATTCTGTATCAAAACGGCCAGCCCATATTCAGCCGGCAGTTTGACGACGATGGCGATTGGCGGTTGTCCTCGACATTCCTGATGAGCGAAGCCTGTTACGGCTATGTGCTGGCCGATCACGGCGACCCGACGCTCGGCCGCCTGTTCGTCCGCCTGACCGGCAGCGGGCCGTCTCCGCTGCTCCAACTGATGGATCATCGCCATTCCGTCCGGTTGATGAATTTCGGAATCGCCTTTCTCTATGAAACGGACACGGCCTGCGCCCTCCAGCTTTTGGATTGGCAGGAGCGTTTGAAGGTGGATTACGCGCTCGATCCCGCTCTGCGCTATTCGATGCTTGGCAGCGCCCTTTTGGCGGACGGCACATTGCGCGCCCTCACGGTTGACCGGCCTCGCGCGGATAGCGGCGAAAGCGCACGCATGATTCTGCGCACCTTTTCAAACGCGGGCGCGCTGCGCTCCGAACAGGCCGTTCAATCGCCCTATATCGGCGGGTTTAACGATACCGTCGCGTTTGATTCGGACGGCGGCCTCGTCGTCTGCACTGCGCCGCTTGCAGATTACAAAATTCAGCAGATCGTCCGCATAGACGCGCAGAACAACGTGCTCTATCAGAAGACGCTCAGCGCGCCCAAAACCGTCGTGGATATTTCGGGCGCTCAGCCTTCCCCGGATGGTTCGGTCACGCTGTACGGCGCGGCGATGGCCAACTCCCGCGGATTGTTCACCGTCTTCCGGCTGGATCTCGACGCGCAGGGCAACGTCGCCGCGCTGGATGTCCGCGATTTCACCACCCGCGCCACGTATCTGTACAGCGTCAAACTCGATCCGCTTGGCAACGCATACGCGGTCGCTCAAGATTACAAGCACCCCATCGCCGTCGTCCCCTTTGACGCTCTGCCCGTTTGCGACAATCCGGGGCTGACGCTGACCAACGGCGGGATATAACCTTTTCCGCATACCCAAAACAGGGCGTTCCGATTGCTCGGAACGCCCTGCCTTTTTTATGCAATTTCGGCGCTTATACTAATTCGCAGTTAAAATGCTTAACAGAGCGCATCAGATTTTTTGTTCTGACGAAGCCAAGTGAAGTGAGGCGTACTGGAGGTACGTTGAACGGAACGAGGCAAAGTCAGAGCGAAAAAGATGGTGCGCGGATTAAGCCATTTTAACAAGAATTAGTATTAGTACATTTCCTTGACTTCGACATCCTTGTAGCGCGGCATACCCGTGCCGGCCGGGATGAGCTTGCCGAGGATTACGTTCTCCTTGAGGCCGACGAGCGGATCTTCCTTGCCCTTGATGGCGGCTTCGGTGAGCACGCGGGTCGTCTCCTGGAAGGAGGCGGCGGAGAGGAAGGACTCGGTAGCCAGCGCGGCCTTGGTGATGCCCAGCAGGATGCGCTTGGCAACCGCCGGACGGCCGCCGTTCATGATGGTCTTCTCGTTCTCCTTCTCGAAGTGGAAGATATCCACCATCGAGCCGGGCAGCATGCTGGTGTCGCCCGCGTCCTCGACGCGAACCTTGCGCAGCATCTGGTGAACGATGACCTCGATGTGCTTGTCGCCGATGCCAACGCCCTGGAGGCGGTAAACCATCAGAACCTCCTTGAGCAGGTGCTCCTGAACGGCCTTCACGCCGAGGATGCGCAGCAGATCGTGCGGGTTGATCTGGCCTTCGGTCAGCTCGTCGCCCGCCACAACGCGGTCGCCCTCTTTCACCTTGAGGCGGCTGCCGTAGGCAATCGGATATGCCTTCATGCTGCCGTCGTCGCTGGTGATAATCATTTCGCGCTTCTTCTTGTTTTCGCCCAGCGAGATCGTGCCGGAGATTTCCGCCAGCATGGCCTCGCGCTTCGGCTTGCGCGCCTCGAACAGCTCCTCAACGCGCGGAAGACCCTGCGTGATATCCTTTTCGGAAGCAACGCCGCCGGTGTGGAAGGTACGCATCGTCAACTGGGTGCCCGGCTCGCCGATGGCCTGCGCGGCAACAATGCCGACGGCCTCACCGATGTTGACATAGCCGCCGTGCGCCAGATCCTGACCGTAGCACTTCACGCAGATGCCGGTTTCGTTGCGGCAGGTCAGCACAGAACGAATCTGCACGGCCTTGATGCCGCAGTTGATGATCTCGTTGCCCTTCTCGAAGGAAATCATCTCGTTGCACGGCACGATGACCTCGCCCGTCAGCGGGTTGATGACGTCTTCGGCCGCCACACGGCCGACGATGCGGTCGATCAGCTTCTCGATCGGGTCGCGCTCGGAGCCGATCGCGGTCACGGTGATGCCGCGGATCTTCTCGTGGCGGCTGGCGAAGCAGTCCTGCTCGCGGATGATGACCTCCTGAGAGACGTCCACCAGACGGCGGGTCAGGTAGCCGGAGTCCGCCGTGCGCAGCGCGGTATCGGACAGCGCCTTACGGCTGCCGTGAGAGCTCTGGAAGAATTCAAGAACGGTCAGGCCTTCGCGGAAATTCGCCTTAACGGGCATTTCCAGCGGTCGGCCGGTCGGGGACGCCATCATGCCGCGCATGCCGGCGAGCTGGGAGACCTGGGAAATGGAACCGCGCGCGCCGGAATCCGTCATCATGCGGATCGGGTTGAACTCGTCCATGTAATCCATGATCTTGCTCTTGACGTCGTCCGTCGTCTTGCTCCAAACCTCGACAACGCGCTCGTAGCGCTCCTCGTCGGTGAGCAGGCCGCGCTTGAACTGCTTTTCAATCGCGCGAACCTTCTTTTCGGAGGCTTCCAGAATCGGCTTCTTCTCCGGCGGCACGATAACGTCGGCCACGGCCACGGTGACGGCGCCGATGGTGGAATACTTGTAGCCCATCGCCTTCACGTTGTCCAGCACGCGGGCGGTCTCGGACACGCCGTGCTTGCGGAAGCACATATCGACGATCTGGCCGAGCTGCTTCTTGCCAACCTTCATGTCGATTTCCAGCTCGAACATGTCGTTGAGCGTGTTGCGCGGCTTGAAGCCCATGTCCTGCGGCACGTTGCTGTTGAGAATCAGGCGGCCAAGGCAGGTCTCGATGCGCTTGTAGTAGATGTGATCGCGGTTGCCGCCGGTGATGTGGTTTTCGGCCATGTACTCCGGCGTCACCTCGCCGTCCCACTTGCGCGCGATGCGCACGGTGATGCGGCTCTGGAGGTCGATCTGCCCGCAGAGGTAGGCCATCATGGCCTCGTCCTCGTTGGCGAAGCAGCGACCCTCGCCCTTCGCGCCCGGACGGATGCAGCTCAGGTAGTAGCAGCCGATAACCATATCCTGCGACGGAGAGATAACCGGCTTGCCGTCCTGCGGCTTCAAAATATTGTTGGCGCACAGCATCAGGAAGCGGGCTTCCGCCTGCGCCTCCATGGAGAGCGGAACGTGCACGGCCATCTGGTCGCCGTCAAAGTCCGCGTTGAACGCGGTACAGGCGAGCGGATGGAGCTTCATGGCCTTGCCCTCGACGAGGATCGGCTCGAACGCCTGAATGCCCAGACGGTGCAGCGTCGGCGCGCGGTTCAGCAGAACCGGATGCTCCTTGATGACGCTCTCGAGGATATCCCACACGCGGGTTTCGCCGCGATCCACCATGCGCTTGGCGCTCTTGACGTTGTGCACAATGCCGGTGTTGACCAGCCGTTCCATGACGAACGGCTTGAACAGCTCCAGCGCCATACCCTTGGGCAGGCCGCACTGGTGCAGCTTGAGCTCCGGGCCGACGACGATAACGGAACGGCCGGAGTAGTCCACGCGCTTGCCCAGCAGGTTCTGGCGGAAACGACCCTGCTTGCCGCGCAGGAAGTCCGAAAGGGACTTGAGCGCGCGGTTGCCGGGGCCCGTCACCGGGCGGCCGCGGCGGCCGTTGTCAATCAGCGCGTCCACCGCTTCCTGAAGCATGCGCTTCTCGTTGCGGACGATGATATCCGGCGCGCCCAGCTCAAGCAGGCGCTTGAGGCGGTTGTTGCGGTTGATGACGCGGCGATACAGGTCGTTCAGGTCGGAGGTCGCAAAACGGCCGCCGTCCAGCTGAACCATCGGGCGCAGATCCGGCGGCATGACCGGGATGACTTCCAGAATCATCCACTCCGGCTTGTTGCCGCTGGAACGGAAGGCCTCGACGACCTCCAGACGCTTGATCGCCTTGGCGCGCTTCTGGCCTTCGGTCTCGCGCTCGCGTTCCTTCTCGGTCAGCTCGGCGATTTCAGCGCGGAGCTGCTGGCTGAGCTGGTCGAGGTCGAGCTTCTGAAGCAGCTCGCGCACGGCCTCCGCGCCCATACCCACGCGCAGCGGCGCTTTGCCCATCGCCACGTCGGCGGTGTAGCTCGGCGCGGTGATCTGCTGACGGTATTCCGTCTCAGTCAGGATGGCGTTCGGGCGCAGCGGGGTGCAGCCGGGGTCAAGCACGATGTAAGAGGCAAAGTACAGCACCTTTTCCAGCGCGCGCGGGCTGATGTCCAGCAGCGTGCCCATGCGGCTCGGGATGCCCTTGAAATACCAGATATGGCTCACCGGCGCGGCCAGCTCGATGTGACCCATGCGCTCGCGGCGCACCTTGGAGCGCGTCACCTCAACGCCGCACTTGTCGCAGACGATGCCCTTGTTGCGCACGCGCTTGTACTTGCCGCAGTTGCATTCCCAGTCCTTGGTCGGGCCAAAGATGCGCTCGCAGTACAGGCCGTCGCGCTCCGGCTTGAGGGTGCGGTAGTTAATCGTTTCCGGCTTGGTGACCTCGCCGTGGGACCACGCGCGGATCTGATCCGGGGAGGCCATGGAAATTTGAATGGAAGACAGGTTTGTCAATTCCGACAAAGGGGTACACTCCCTTCTCTACTTATATCAGGCCGCCGCCGCGCCCGAAGCGCGGCGGGGCATTGTTGCGTTTATGTCCCGGAAGAAACAATTACTTGTCATCCAGGTCGTCCAGGGAGATATCCTCGAAGCTGGGCACGTCGTCAAAGTCAAACACATCGTCGTCGGTGTCGAAGTCGTCTCCGGCCTCTTCCTCCTCGACGTCGTCCGCGTCGGCCTCCTTGCCGTCGGTCGGGAGCGCGGCGCGTTCGCCCTCGCTCTCCTCGCTCTGGCTGCGGTCGAAGCCTTCCTCTTCGTCCTCAAGCTCTTTGATGACGATTTCGTTGTGGTCGCTGTCCAGCGCCTTCACGTCCAGACAGAGACTCTCAAGCTCCTTGATGAGGACCTTGAAGGACTCCGGAACGCCCGGCGTCGGGATGTTCTTGCCCTTGACGATGGCTTCGTAGGCCTTCACGCGGCCCACGATATCGTCGGACTTGACCGTCAGAATCTCCTGAAGCGTGTTGGCCGCGCCGTAAGCCTCAAGCGCCCAGACCTCCATCTCGCCGAAGCGCTGGCCGCCGAACTGCGCCTTGCCGCCCAGCGGCTGCTGGGTCACGAGGCTGTACGGGCCGGTGGAACGGGCGTGCATCTTGTCGTCAACGAGGTGATGCAGCTTGAGGTAGTACATGTAGCCAACGGTGACGGGGTTATCGAACTGATCGCCCGTGCGGCCATCGTAGAGGATGGTCTTGCCGTCGCGGCGCTTGCCGCCGGCTTCGAGGGCGTTCTGGATCTGCTCAAAGGACGCGCCGTCAAAGTCAGGCGTCGCCACGCGCCAGCCGAGCGCCTTGGCCGCCATGCCCAGGTGCATCTCCAAAACCTGACCCAGGTTCATACGGGACGGAACGCCCAGCGGGTTCAGCACGATCTGGAGCGGCGTGCCGTCCGGCAGGAACGGCATGTCCTCCTGACGGAGCACGCGGGAAACGACGCCCTTGTTGCCGTGGCGGCCTGCCATCTTATCGCCGACAGAGATCTTGCGCTTCTGGGCGATGTAGACGCGAACCATGCGGTTGACGCCCGGCGCCAGCTCCGCATGATCCTTGCGGTCAAACACCTTCACATCGACAATGATGCCTTCCTCGCCGTGCGGCACCTTGAGCGAGGTATCGCGAACCTCGCGCGCCTTTTCGCCGAAAATCGCGCGCAGCAGGCGCTCTTCGGCGGTCAGCTCGGTTTCGCCCTTCGGGGTCACCTTGCCGACGAGGATGTCGCCCGGATGCACCTCCGCGCCGACGCGGATGATGCCCTCGGCGTCCAGATCGCGCAGCGCGTCGTCGCCGACGTTCGGCAGGTCACGGGTGATTTCCTCCGCGCCCAGCTTGGTGTCGCGCGCCTCGCACTCGTATTTTTCAAGGTGAATGGAGGTGAATACGTCGTTGCGAACCAGCTCCTCGGAGAGCAGAACCGCATCCTCGTAGTTGTAGCCTTCCCACGTCATAAAGCCGATCAGGATGTTGCGGCCCAGCGCGATCTCGCCGTGGTCAGTGGACGGGCCGTCCGCAATCACGTCGCCCTTCAGAACCTTTTCACCGGCGGAAACGATCGGGCGCTGGTTGATGCAGGTGCTCTGGTTGGAGCGCGCAAACTTGATGAGCTTGTAGGTGTGGGTCTCGTGCAGCTCGTCCTCGATGACGATTTGGTCGGAGGAAACCTTCTTGACGTAGCCGTCCTCGCGGGCGCGCAGGCACACGCCGGAATCCTTGCCCGCCTTGTACTCGATGCCGGTCGCCACGTAGGCGGCTTCCGGACGGAGCAGCGGCACGGCCTGACGCTGCATGTTCGAGCCCATCAGGGCGCGGTTTGCGTCGTCATGGTCGAGGAACGGAATCATGGCCGTCGCGACGGAAATCACCTGACGCGGGGAAACGTCAATGTAATCCACGTGGCTCGGCTCGACGCTCTGAACGTCGGCGCGGACGCGCGCGGTAATGCGGTCGTTGACAAACGTGCCGTCCGGGTTGAGCGGCTCCTTCGCCTGCGCGATGTAGCAGCCGTCCTCCTCGTCCGCGGCGAGATACACGATCTCGTCGAGCACGCGCGGCTTCTCGCCGCTGTGGTCGATCAGGCGGTACGGCGCCTCGATGAAGCCGTATTCGTTGATGCGGGCATAGGTCGCCAGCGAGCCGATCAGACCGATATTCGGGCCTTCAGGCGTCTCAATCGGGCAGATGCGCGCGTAGTGCGAGTAGTGAACGTCTCGAACCTCGAAAGACGCGCGGTCGCGGTTCAGGCCGCCCGGGCCCAACGCGGACAGGCGGCGCTTGTGGGTCAGCTCGGCCAGCGGGTTCGTCTGATCCATGAACTGAGACAGCTGGGAGGAACCGAAGAACTCCTTGATCGCCGCGGAAACCGGGCGGATGTTAATCAGCTCCTGCGGCTTGACCTCACTCTGGTTCTGCACGCTCATGCGCTCGCGAACCACGCGCTCCAGACGCGCCAGACCGATGCGGATCTGGTTCTGGAGCAGCTCGCCCACGGAGCGCAGGCGGCGGTTGCCGAGGTGGTCGATGTCGTCGGTCAGACCCACGCCGTAGGGCAGGTTCAGCAGATAGCTGATGGAGGCCACGATATCGTCAATCAGGATGTGCTTGGGCATCAGCGCGGAGAGGTTCTCGTGCAGCAGGCGGATCTTCGCCAGCTCGTCCATGCCCTCCTGCTCAGCGGTCTCCAGGAGCTGCTTGAGGGTCGGCAGGTGAACCATCTCGTTGATGCCGGCCTTTTCAATTTCCTCTTCGCTCAGCCACGCGGCCGCGTCCACGAAATTGTTGCCGATGACGCGAACCACGCGATCCTCCAGACGGAGGTAGATGTCGTTCACGCCCGCATCCTGAATCTTCTTGGCCAGCGGGTCGGTCTTGGCGGCCGGAATCCGCTCGCCCGCCGCGATGATCACCTCGCCCGTGGTCGGGTCGATGATGTCCTGATCGACCACGTGGCCGCGGATGCGCGCCGCAATCGCCAGCTTCTTGTTGTACTTATAGCGGCCCACGCGCATCATGTCGTAGCGCTTCGGGTCGAAGAAGGTCGCGTGGAGCAGCTTCTCGGCGGAATCGACCGTGCCGACCTCGCCCGGACGCAGGCGGCGATAGATGTCCATCAGGCCGCTTTCCTTGCTCTTGACCTCGTTGCCGCCGCGGGTGCGGCGGGTGCCGTCGTCGCCGCCGTCGCGCTGCATGGTGGCTTCGAGCTTTTCGTCGTTGCCCAGAAGCTGACGAATCTGCTCGTCGCTGCCGTAGCCCAGCGCGCGCAGCAGGCTGGTCACGGGCAGCTTGCGGGCGCGGTCAACGCGCACCCAGATCACGTCGTTGGAGTCGATTTCGTACTCCAGCCACGCGCCGCGGCTCGGGATCACCTGCGTATCAAACAGGTGCTTGCCGGCCTTGTCGATGCTTTCGCGGTAATATACGCCGGGGCTGCGCACGAGCTGGCTGACGATGACGCGCTCGCCGCCGTTGATGATGAACGTGCCGTGTTCGGTCATCAGCGGGAAATCGCCCATGAATACTTCGGATTCCTTCACTTCGCCCGTCTCGTTATTGGTCAGGCGAACGAGCACCTTGAGCGCCGTTGCGTAGGTCATATCGCGCTCGCGACATTCTTCCAGCGAATACTTCGGCGTTTTATCCAGAGAATAATCGACGAACTCCAGCTTCAGATTGCCGTTAAAATCATAAATCGGAGAAACATCGTTGAGAACCTCGCGCAGATCCTCCTTCAGGAAACGCTCGTAAGAATTCTTTTGAACCTCGATCAGGTCGGGCATCTCCACCACTTCGTCAATGGTGGCAAAGCTCTTGCGAACCCGGCCCTTTCCCATATTGACGTCGTGCACCCCGACGTACTTCATGATCTCAGCTTCCTCGCGCTCGTCGCGGACGGTAACCATGAATGCCATCACCCCTAACTTGTCTAAACCTGCAAAGGATATATGCGGCAACAGGCAAGCGCTTTTAAACTGCCCATTGCCAAACAGCCCAAAGCGTTGTACAATGATGTAGGCCAATGCCCGATCACGGGCACATCTTTGCCTATTGTGCATACTGATGCAATATAGTATTGTATTCCTTTTTGAAAGGCCTGTCAAGTGTTTCCGGTGATTTTATGCAAATTTCTTCTGATTTGCGTGAATTTTGATATGTACCCCCAATACTGGACATCCGGTATTGGGGGTATTTTTATGCGATAC
>ERZ839823.1848-NODE-1848-length-18925-cov-5.734764_pt1 | contig 18925 bp, 18 predicted proteins | sample MGYA00519862_ERZ839823 | MGnify/ENA primary metagenome ERZ839823 (study PRJEB31850, sample SAMEA3708853) | human gut metagenome | biome: human gut; feature: human-associated habitat; material: faeces | place: China | collected 2014 ...
ATTACCGTGCGACCTTGAAGACGCTGCTGAGTTTCTCGCTTAATGCCGCCATATCCTGTCCGATTTTATCATTGGTGATCTTAGCATAGATTTGGGTCGTGGTGATCCGTTTGTGCCCCAGCATCTTGCTGACCGTTTCCAGAGGCACGCCTTGCGTAAGCGTGACCGTCGTGGCAAAGGTATGACGCGCCATATGAATCGTCGGGTTGAACGACAGACCGGCGTGTCTGGCAACATGCCGCAAGGACATGTTCAGCGTATTATAAGTGCCTTTGAGCGGAAAGACCCGGTCGCCTGAGAGGTGCATATCCTTATAACGCTTGTAGAGCATTTCAGCGGCGGGAAGGAGCTTAACACGGAACTGCGTACCTGTCTTTTGCCGTTTGTCGATAATCCACCGCTCTCCGTTATCGTCCGTATGGATGTCCGCGTGGGTGAGTTTCACTACGTCCGCATGGCTCAAACCCGTAAAGGCGCAAAAGACGAAGGCGTCACGGTTGATGCCCGTTCGGTAGTTGGGGAGCCTGACATCCATCACGGCCTGCAATTCCGAGGCCGAGAGGTAGCGACGTTCCGAGTATTCCGCTTTGACATAGAACCCGGCGAAAGGATCGGCGGGAATCCAGTTGTTCTTATAAGCCGTATAGGTCATCAGCTTCAGCTTCTTGAGTGTAGAATGGATCGTCCCGGAACGCATCCCTTGTACCGAGGAGAGGTAGACTACAAACTTTTCGATGAAATCCCGCTTCAGCTCTTTGAAAGGAATATCTTTTATACGGTATTCGTATTCGAGGAAAGAGGCAAGCCGGTTACGGCGTTTGCGGTAATTGTCATAGCTCGAATAGGCGCGGTCTTTGCCCACACGTTTGAGGAACCCTGCAAGGTATTCGTCGAAGGTCTGCAACAGCAGGCGGCAGTCGTCGCCCATACCGAGGAAGGCGTTGCGGACTTTTTCGGCCGTAACATACGAATCACGGTCGCAGAGCCGCTGGTACTGCTTGCCGATATTGGTCTTGATATTTTCCAGTTTTTCATTGAGACGCTGAGCTTCGAGGCTCTTACCGGAAGCCTTGTTCGCCTTGGCATCCCAAAGGGTGGAGCGAACGGTGAGTTTGCAGCTGAACTGCGACATCGTACCGTTGATCGTGATACGACCCATGACGGGAACCTGACCCGATTTCTCGGACTGCCTCTTCACATAGAAAAAGACTTTGAAAGTGCTGCGTTGCATGATAACCTGAACTTTGTGGATTTGTTAAACGTTAAGTCAGGTTATTTGTTATGCGGAAATCCAACACAATAAGCTGAAAACAAGCACTTTAGTGTAAATCAAAGCATTTCGGGCAGGTAACGGATAAGTAACACAACTCACCGTTAATCCTGCCCGATTCTGCAATTTTATTGCTCGGAACAGATGCAGAACAGGGAATTAAATACCTGTAAACATGATATTTACTCTTTCCTGCGCTTCTCTTTACCTACAAATACCGAACCCTTCGGGGTCCGCCGCATGTTTTTTCCGGGGATGGCCGGAGGCCTTTACAGGTGGATCGCCGCGCCCAGGGCCGCTTCGGCGGCTTCCATGACGCCTTCGTTCATCGTCGGATGGGCGTGGATCGTGCGGGCGATCCGGTGGGCCGTGACGCCCAGCGTGCGCGCCAGCGTCGGCTCGGCCAGCATCTCGGTCACCGACGCTCCGACCATGTGCGCCCCCAGCAGGCGGTCCTCTTCGTCGAAGAGCAGTTTGACGAATCCGTCGCGGTCGCCCGCCGCCGTGGCCTTGCCCGATGCGGTGAAGGGGAAGCGGCCGGCTTTATAGGCGATGCCGCGCTCCTGCGCCTGCTGTTCGGTCATGCCGACCGACGCCACCTCGGGCTGGGTGAAGATGCACGACGGAATGGTCGTGTAGTCCACCGGTGCGGGGTCGAGTCCGCAGATGGACTCCACGCAGCAGACGGCCTCGGCCGAAGCCACGTGCGCCAGCGCCGGACCCGGCACGATGTCGCCGATGGCGTAGACGCCCGGAACGTTGGTGCGGTAGAATTCGTCCACGACGACCTTGTCGCGTTCGACGGCGACGCCCAGCTCTTCGAGGCCGATGCCTTCGATGTTGGACTTGATGCCCACGGCCGACAGCACGACATCGGCCGTCAGGGTCTCCGCGCCTTTTTTGCCCTCGACCTCCACTTCGCAAAGCCCTTCGGCGTTGACCTTCACTGCTTTCACCGTGGTCGAAGTGAGCACCGTCGCGCGCAGTTTGCGGAATGCGCGCTCCATGGTCTTCGACACCTCCTCGTCTTCGAGCGGCATCATGCGGGGCATGTATTCGACGATGGTGACCCGCACGCCCAGCGCGGCGTAGAACCAAGCGAACTCGCTGCCGATGGCTCCCGAACCCACGACGATCATTGATTCGGGCAGGCGCGTGAGCGTCAGCGCCTGCCGCGACGAGATCACATGCTCGCCGTCGATGGGCATGAAGGCCATTTCGCGCGGCCTGGCTCCCGTGGCGAGGACGATGTGGTCGGCCTCGTACTCCGCCCCGTCGACGTCTATGCGCCCCGGGGCCGTGAGCCGCCCGAATCCGGGGATCAGGTCGATCTTGTTCTTGTTCAGCAGGAACCGCACGCCCTTCGACATGGTTTCGGCCACGCTGCGCGAACGCGCCACGATGGCTTCGAGGTTGGGGCGCACCTCCCCTGCAAGTTCCAGTCCGTAATGCTCCGCGTTTTTGCAGTATCCGTAGACCTGCGCGCTCTTGAGCAGCGCCTTGGTCGGGATGCAGCCCCAGTTGAGGCAGACGCCTCCCGGTTCGGCGCGCTCCACGAGCGCCGTCTTTTTCCCTAACTGCGCGGCGCGGATCGCCGCCACATAGCCTCCGGGGCCGCTGCCCACGATGATGATGTCGTACCGCATCATTTCACTACTTTTAGTATTTCACCATTGTCTTTGGCCACGGCGCGCTTCCATTTCTCGTTGTAGCCCGGGAACTGGATCTTGCCGGGAATCTGTTTTCCGTTTCCGTTATCCACGAAATGTGCCGCAGAGCCGTCGCCGTCGAGGAACGTCAGCACGTCGCCGTGCTCGCTCTTGACGTTGCCGTCCATGTATTTCACCAGCAGGTAGTTGTTGAGCCGCTGCCAGCGGTCGAACAGCTGCTGCGCCGTCTCCACGCTCAGCTGCGTGAGGTGGCTGCGGCGTGCCTCGGGCGACATTTTTCCGACTCGGGCGTTGAGCGCCTGCACGTTGCGGAGCATGTCGTTCTCCCACTTGTCCGTGACCTTGCGGATGTCCGCGGAGATCATGTCGTAGCGCATGTAGGCAAAATTGGTCGTGCGGTTGAAGAGCCAGAACGCCGACGTGGGCGAATATTCGAGCATCGAGCCGTTGTCCTCGCGGAAACATCCGGGGACCTCCTGCGCCGAGCAGAAGATCGGCGTCAGGCACGAGGTGGCCGCGTCGTCCACGCCGAACCAGAGGATGCCCATGTCGCGCGTCTCGTCGGGCCGGGCCTGCGCCACGAACCAGAATCCGGTCTGCTGGGTGGCCGTGGCGCGCTCGTTGACGTACTTCACGCCGTCGACCTCGAATTCCATCGGACGCCAGCGGTAGGGGCAGTTGTGGCCTCCCGCGCCGAGGTCCGCGGTCATGTCCATCGGGGTCCCCTCGTAGTGGTCGCGCATGCAGTCGAAGAGCGTCTTGGGCGACACCTTCGCGCGGGGCTTGACCCACAGCGGCATGCGGTTGTTCTTGTTGTGGCCCATCGCGTAGTCGGTGTATCGGTCCATGTCGTCGGCCACGGTGCGGAAGAAGGCCCACACGCGGGCTTCGCAGGCGCGCATGCCGCCGAAGTCGAGCGGCGCGTAGGCGTCCGAGAAGCTGAAATCGGCGTCTGGGCCGTCGTAGTAACCCATTTCACGGGCGAACGAGATCACGTCCGGGGAGTAGAGGCAGTTCTCGGGATCGTCCTTCGGAAAGGTGGTGATGCGGGCCTGGTTGGCGTGGGCCGAGACGTAGCCGTCGGGAATGCGGCGGGCCACCCAGACGATGCCTTTGCGGGCGTTGCCGCCCTTGCCGTCGTCTTTGAACCCCTTGCCGATCAGCTCCATGATCCACGCTTCGTCGGGGTCGGCGATCGAGAACGATTCGCCGCTCGACGCGTAGCCGTAGGTGTCGGCCAGCTCGGCGATCACGCCGATGGCCTCACGCGCGGTTTTGGCACGCTGCAAGGTGATGTAGATCAGCGACCCGTAGTCCATGCGGCCCGTCGAGTCCTCCAATTCGGGGCGGCCTCCGTAGGTCGTCTCGCCGATGATGAGCGAATGTTCGTTCATGTTGCCGATGGTCGACCAGGTTTCGCGGACCTGCGGGATGTCCGTCAGGTAACGGCCCGTGTCCCATTCGTAGACGGGCAGCATCGCCCCGGACTTGTGTTTGCCGCCGGGGGTGTGGTACAGTGCGCCGTAGAGCGCGTGGGAGTCCGCCGCATAGGTGACCATCACCGAACCGTCGGTCGAGGCTCCTCGGGTGACGATGAAATTGGTGCAGGCCGACGCCGCGCCGTATGTGAGGGCGGCCGCCGCTGCAAGAATCAATCGGATTTTTTTCATGCTTTTCAGGTTTTGAGACCAAAGATACGAAAAAGTCGGATGGATTCAAAACCGAATCTTCCGACTGATGAATAAAAGTGTCGTTACGACGCCAAAGATGGAAAACAAATCGGATAACGGCGAAAAAACGTTATCTTTGTGAGCGGATGCGCTTTCTGCGCACCCCGGAAATACCCCCCCCCGGAGTGGCGGTAAAAATATGAAATCCAGCTATTTGAATGAAAAAGATGTTGTTCCTGCTCCTTTCCGGGGCGATCTTCGGGGCCTGTTCTTCGGACAAGGACCGGGTTCTCGTTTTCGTGAAGAACGTCGTCATGCCGCCCGATTCGTGGGTCTTTGCGCCCGGCGACGGGGTGACCGTCTCGGCCGAAGGGTTCGAGGCTGATGACGAAATCATGCTCGAAATCCATTGGCAGGAGAGTGCCGAAGGGTTCGCTCCGGAGGGCTATGCCAAGGGCGTGCGCGGGATCGTCACGGTGCGTTCCGCCACGAGCGTCACCTTTCTGGCCCCGGGGCACTACCCCGCTTCGACGGTTCGGGTGCTGTTGCTCCGCCGGGGCCGGATGATGCCGCTGGGCAAGATCCGCGTTGCCGACGGAACCCCGAAAGCCGAAGCGCTCTACGGCATTTCGAAATCCGATACGGACGAAACCCTGATCGAGCGCATCGACCTGTCAACGGGCGGGGTGACACGTGTTGCGACGCTCGGCATCGGCCGGGGAATCGCCTGCGCCGTGGGGCTTCCCGGCTCGGGCTGGATTTACGGCGTCTGCTCCGGTTCGATGGCAGGTTTCGACCTCACAATGAATTATTATGACGATTTCGGGTACCGGAATAGTCTCTTGGCCGGGCATATCTCCGATTCCTCCGTCGGACTCATTTCCCACGACGCGGGGCGGCTGACGCTGACGACCCGAAGCGCGACCCGCTCTCCCTCCCCGGCTCCGGTCTCCTGGCAGGTGCCCGACGAGGTCGTGCAGACGCTGGCCGTGCAGCCGTTCGTGCGGGTCGGTTCCGACCTGCTGCTTGCGCAGCGCAATGCCGACGGGACGTGCGCTCCGCTGGTGTTGAGGGTCTACGGCGGGGCGGGACCGGGCGAAGCCGTCGGGGCCGATGCGATGATCCCCTTTTGGACCGTGGTCGCCTCGGCCGACGAGCCGGACAGGATGGTTCAGGCGGGCGGCTATGCCGTTTCGGCCGGGGGCAAAACGCAGCTGCGGCTGTTCAACGCCGCCGGTGACGGCGCTTTCGGCGAGACGCTGGCCGAAGTTCCGGGCACGGCGCTTTCGGTCACGGAGTACGCTCCCGATAAGGATTCGCTGGAAATCTACCTGCTGTGCGAGGCGGACGGCATGCGTCGCATCCACGTCTACGATGCGCTGAAGAAGACGCAGCGGACCCTTTCCGGGGAGTTCGGCTGCTCGGAGATCGTCATGGCGAAATAGTGTTTTCGCGCAGAAAAACGAGTTGCAGGCCCGGATTTTTCCCGGGTCTGTTTCGTGTTGTACGAATTTTGCGTATTTTTACCGGGCAAATACCGAAAAACTTATGTCTTCAATAGCCTGTCAACTGTCGTTCGTGCGCTCGACGCTTCCCGAGGGGGTGAAGCTGGTCGCCGTGTCGAAAACCCACCCTGCGGAGGCGATCCGCGCGGCCTACGACGCCGGCCACCGCGTTTTCGGCGAGAGCCGCCCGCAGGAACTGCGCGAAAAACACGAAGCCCTGCCCAAGGACATCGAGTGGCACATGATCGGCCACCTGCAAACCAACAAGATCAAATACATCGCCCCGTTCGTCGCGCTGATCCATTCGGTCGACAGCGCGCGGCTGGCCGAGGCGATCCAGCGCGAGGCGGCCAAGTGCGGCCGGACGCTCGAAATCCTCCTGGAGATCCACGTCGCCGAGGAGGAGACCAAGACAGGCTGGAATATGGCCGAACTGATGGAGTATGTCCGCACGGCCCCGTTTGCCCGTATGCCGGACGTCTGCGTGCGGGGCGTGATGGGCATTGCCACCAATACCGACGACGGCACGGCGATACGCCGCGATTTCATGGAGCTGAAACGCTGTTTCGAACTGCTGCAACCCTACTTCGGACCGCGGTTCGACACGCTGTCGATGGGCATGTCGCACGACTATCCGCTGGCGGTCGAGTGCGGCTCGACGATGGTGCGCGTCGGCTCGTTGATATTCGGCCGGCGCGGGCTTAAGAAGCCCGTTTTATGAGTGGTTGCTGTACGAATGATAAATTATACCAGACTTATATGAAAATCGGATTTCTTGGATTCGGAAATATGGCGCAGGCCATGGCGGGCGGGCTTGTCCGCTCGGGGGCCGTGCAGCCCGGCGACATCGGCGCGTGCGCGCGCGACCGGGCGAAACTGCGGAGCAACACGGAGCCGCAGGGCTTCCGGGCTTTCGACGACGCGGCGGCGGTCGCGGAGTTCGCCGATCTGGTCGTCGTTGCCGTGAAACCCTATCAGGTCGAGGCGGTGCTTGCGCCCGTCCGGGAGCTTCTGGCGAAGAAGATCGTCGTATCGGTGGCCGCGGGCGTTACGTTCGACGACTGCGAGCGGATGCTCGCCCCCGGCACGCACCATTTGAGCATCGTTCCCAATACGCCCGTTTCGGTCTGCGAAGGCATCATCGTCTGCGAACGCCGCCATTCGCTTTCGGACGGGGAGTGGCGGCAGGTGGAGGCGCTCTTCTCGAAGATCTGCCTCGTCCTGCCGATGGACACCGCCCTGCTCGGCATATCGAGTGCCGTCTGCGGCTGCGGCCCGGCGTTCGTCGCCATGTTCATCGAGGCGCTCGGGGACGCAGCCGTCAAGCACGGCGTTGCGCGTGCCGACGCTTACCGCATGGTGAGCCAGATGATCGTCGGGACCGGGAAATTGCAGCTTGCCTCGGGGCAGCATCCCGGTGCGATGAAGGACGCCGTCTGTTCGCCCGGCGGAACGACGATCGCGGGCGTCGCCGAACTGGAGCGCAAGGGCTTCCGCGGCGCGGTGATCGACGCCATCGACGCTATTCAGAACAAAAAATAACCCGCCCGGCTAAAAGCCGGGTTTTAGGAGGCGGACGGTGGCTTCGGGGCGCTTGTCATCCGGTTCTGCGCCCGCCCGCCTAAAAGGCGGGTTTTAGGGGCGGACGGTGGCTTCGGGGCGCTTGTCATCCGGTTCTGCGCCCGCCCGCCTAAAAGGCGGGTTTTAGGGGCGGATAGTGGCTTCGGGACGCTTGTCATCCGGTTCTGCGCCCGGGGCCGGAAATCGTTTTTTGGGGGCTGCGGGACGAAGCGACGCCGTTTGCGTCCGAATAGGAAAACCGCCGGACCTTTTCGAAAGGTCCGGCGGTTTCTCATCGGGAGCTGCCCTATCGCACCCGCAGCGAGCGTCCGATGCGCAGCACGGTGGTCGATTTGATGCCGTTCAGGCGGCAGATGTTCGTCACGGTCGTTCCGTAGCGCCGGGCGATGCCGCCCAGCGTGTCGCCCGAACGGATCTTGTAGTATTTCATGGCCGCTTTCTCGGCGGCTTCCTTCTTGTCCTGCTCCTCGTTGGCGATCTCGTCTTCGAAATCCTGTCCGGCGTTGGAGTAGATACTGAAGAACGACTTCTTCAAGAGGAAGGTCTCGCGGCTCAACGTTCCGTTCTTGAAGTCGATCAGGCGTTCGGGGTCGAACGACTGTCCGTAGTAGCGGGTCTCGAAGTGGAGATGAGGACCCGTCGACCGGCCCGTCGAACCGCCCAGACCGATGATCTGCCCCGCCTCGACCCATTGGTTGGGTTCCACCAGACGTTCCGACAGGTGGCCGTAGTAGGTCTCCAGCCCGTTGTCGTGGCGGATGATCACCAGGTTGCCGTAACCGCCCCTGTTGTACTGCGAGATGCGTACGCGGCCGCAGAAGGTGGCGTAAACCGGGTCGCCTGTCTTGAGCGGCAGATCCACGCCCTGATGCTGGCGCCGGCGTCGCGGACCGTATTTGCCGCGCGGGTGCACCGAACCCTGATAGGGGCAGTGGTAGCTGGTCAGCGAGTCGACGAGGTCGATCACCACCGATTTGGGCATTTCCGACATGTCGACCTCCTTGTAGGGAAAGAGCGTCGTCGTGTCCCAGTATTTCTCGAAAATCGTGCTGTCTTTGGCCACCTCGCGGTTGAGGACGTATTTCCACGAATTGTTGCTGTACAGGATCACCTGCACGGCGTCGTTTTCCGTGGCGAGGGTGTCGAGCACGGTCAGGCCGTTGGTGTCGAAAATGGACTCGATCTTCGTGGGCCGGAGACGGAGGCGCAGCGCCGCCACGGAATCCGCCGCGGCCTGCTCCGGGTCGACGACCGGATCGGGAGCGGCCGTCTCGCTCTCAGCCGTTTCATCCCGCTGTTCGGCAACGGCGACGAGGTTTTGCAGCGAGTCGATCAGCGCGGCCTGCCGCGACGCCACCAGGCGCAGCGAATCGGCCGCGGCGATTTCGCGGGCCGCCGCCTCTGTCGTCCGCGTGTTTTTGGGCTTGCGGGCCGTCGCGGTGAAGATCATCGAGAGGGCGATAAGGGTGAAAATGTATTTTTTCATAATCTCTTTCTTATTGTTGCTTGATCAGCTCTTCGGCGGCTTCCAGCGCCTTGTAGAATTCCTCGCCGAAACGGCGGACGATCGGTTCCCGGAGGGCTTTGTAGACCGGAATGCCCAGTCTGGCGCCGCACCGGCGGGCCGGGGCGCACACCGACCAGCGGTGGTAGTTGAGCCCCACCGTGCCGTTCGAGAAGCGCATCACGCGGATCGGATAGAGGTGGCACGAAATCGGCTTGCGGAACGGGGTTTTGCCTTCGGCCCACGCTTTTTCGATGGCGCAGAGCGTGACGCCGTTTTCCGTGTAGGTATAGGCGCACTGGGCGTCGTCCACGAGCGGCGTCGTCAGGTCGCCGTCTTCGTCCACAACCATGAATCCCTGCCGTTCGACCGACTCGATGCCTTCCGCCGTCATGTAGGGTTTGTAATTGGGGTATTCGCGTTCGAGTATCTCCACCTCGTCGGCTTCGAGCGGCGCCCCGGCGTTGCCTTCGACGCAGCAGATCCCTTTGCACTGCGCGATGTCGCAGGCGAAACACTCGCGCAGCAGGTCGGCGCTTACGATTTTGTCGTCTATCTCGATCATTTGCGGCAGGTGTCGGCGATGATGATGTCATAGAGTTTTCCGAGCGACATGCCCATTTCGCGGGCCTGTTTGGGAACGATGCTTCCCCTGCTCATGCCGGGAATCGAGTTCAGCTCGATGAAATAGGGCACGCCCGCGGGGGTGACGATGAAGTCTACCCTTACGACGCCCGAACAGCGGCAGGTGCGGTACGCCTCGCGGGTCATGCGGTTCAGCTCGGCCTTCACCTCCGGGGTGATGTCCGCAGGGGTGATTTCGTCGGAAAATCCGGCGGTGTATTTGGCTTCGTAGTCGAAGAAATCCTTCTTCGAAACGATCTCCGTGATCGGGAAAACATACTCCCTGCCGCCGGCGACGAGCATACCGCAGCCCATTTCGCGGCCCGTGACACACTCCTCGATCAGGATTTCGTCGCCCTGGGCGAATGCCGCTTCGATGGCTGCCGGAAGCTCCTCCGGGGCGTGCACTTTCGTCACGCCGAACGACGAGCCGTTGGCGTTGGGCTTCACGAACAGGGGCATTCCCAGTTCCGCGACGATCTGCGCCGGGTCGAACGCTTCGCCGCGGCGCAGGAAGACCTCGCGGGCCAGGTTGACACGCCCTGCGAGCGTGCGTTTGGCGGTGATCTTGTCGAAGGTGATGACCGACGAGGTCATCGAGCACGACGAATAGGGAACGCCCATCATGTCGAGGTAGCCTTGCAGCTTGCCGTCCTCGCCGGGCGTGCCGTGAATGATGATCAGCGCGTAGTCGAACGCTTTGCGCACACCGTCGACGGTGATCGAGAAATCATTCTTGTCCACCTGCCACTGCCGCCCGTCGGGGGCCGTGTGGTGCCAGTCGCGGCCGTGGAGGTCGATGACCGTGATGTCGTATTTCGAGTGGTCGAGGGCCGCCTCGATCTGGGCGGCGCTCTGAAGGGCGATTTCCCGTTCGGGCGAATCGCCGCCCGCCAGGAGGGCTATCTTCAAACGTGTCATTTCAGGGGTTGTATATATCTTTGTATCGGAATTCCAGTATCTCCTGCACCATCCGGGCGAACTCCTTGGCTTCGACATGCGTGTCGTCGATACGCAGCGCCGCGTTGAAGTCGTTGAGGGCCGGACCCCACTCGCCCATCCGGTAATGGAGTTTTCCGCGCTCGACCAGGAGCGCCGTGTTTCCGGGCTCGGCGGCGATCTGCGCCCCGAGGGCTGCGATGCGCGTCGCGGGACTCCACAGCCCCTTGCGGCGGATGTAGGCGGCGACGCCCTCGTCGAGCATGGCGGCGACGTCCTCGCCCCGCCCGATGCGGTCGCGCACGTCCGTCGAGGCGAAGTCCTGCAACGGGGCGTCCGTCAGCGGCGTGATGCGCCCTTCGAATCCCTCCGCCGGTTCGCCGCGCCGCGGGTAGACGTAAACCGGGTATTCGAGGATTTGTTCGTACTCCTTCCATCCCGCGAGGCGCGCGATCTGGTCGCTGCCCATCAGGATCGAAAACTGCATCCCCGACCCGAAGTTTTCCTTGAGGTAACGCAGGGTATCTATTGTGTATGAGGGTTTCGGTAGCAGAAATTCCACGACCGAAGGTTTGATGCGCTCCGGGTATTTCGAAGCGGCGCAGGCGATCTCGGCCATTTCGAAACGGTCCATTTCGGGAGCCAGTTCCGCGGCCTGTTTGTAGGGGCTTTGGGGCGAAACGACCAGCACGGCCTCGTCGCAGAGACCCTGCCCGACGACGTATTCCGCCAGCGCGATGTGGCCGCGGTGCACGGGGTTGAACGACCCGAAATAGAGCATGACCCGTTTCATCCTACCGTGCGATGAATTGGTCGAGGATGCTGCACGTGCCGCACACGGCCTCGTCGAGGCAGTCGTTGACCACCACGTGGTCGAACTCGGGGGCTTTCGTCAGTTCGAATTCGGCCTTGGCCACGCGGCGGTCGATCACCTCCGGGGCGTCCGTGCCGCGGCCTTCGAGCCGTCGGCGCAGCTCCTCGACCGAGGGCGGCATGATGAACACCGAGCAGGCGTCGTCGCCGAAGATGCGCTTGAGGTTGATACCGCCGACCACGTCGACGTCGAAGACGATCACATGGCCCTTGGCCCAGATGCGCTCCACCTCCGAGCGCAGCGTGCCGTAGCAGGTTCCCTTGTAGACCTCCTCCCACTCCACGAAGCGGTTTTCGGTCACGGCCTGCATGAACTCCCCGTGCGAGAGGAAGTAGTAGTCCACCCCGTCGCGCTCCTGGCCGCGGGGGGCGCGGCTGGTCGCCGAGATGGAGAATTCGAACTGCGGATAGCGTTCCAGCAACCGGCGGACGATGGTGGTTTTGCCCGAACCGCTCGGGGCGGAGAATATGATGACTTTGCCCATTTGATGAAATTAAAAATGAAAAATTAGAAATGAAAAATCGTTCTCTTCTCCGGATGATTTTGCCGAATGGAATTTTTAATTTTTCAGTCTCAATTTTTAATTGGAATATCCTGTAATCTGCGGATTACAGGATATTCAATACCTGTTCCTTGATCTTCTCCAGCTCGTCCTTCATCTTGACGACGAGAATCTGGATGTTCGGCTCGTTGGCTTTCGAGCCCATCGTGTTGATCTCGCGGCCCATCTCCTGCGCGATGAAGCCCAGCTTGCGGCCTGCGCCCTCCTCCGAAGAGGCCACCTCCCGGAAGTAGTTGCAGTGGTTCGTGAGGCGCACTTTCTCCTCGGTGATGTCGAGTTTCTCGAGGTAGAAGATCATCTCCTGCTCCAGCCGGTTGCGGTCCACGTCGACGGCCAGTTTCGAGAGGTTGTCCAGAATGCGGGCCTTGACCGTTTCGGTGCGGGCCTTCTCGAAGGGCACGACCTCTGTTTTATATTGCTCGATCAGCTCCACGCGGCGCAGCAGGTCGGCGATCAGGATGGCGCCCTCCTGCTCGCGGAACGCGTCGAGATGCGCAGCGGCAGCCTCCACGGCGGCGAGCAGCGCGGCGTGCTCCTCTTCGGAGATGGCTTCGGCCTCGGTCGCGACGACATCCGGAAGACGCATGATCACGGGCAGGATGGCGTCGTAGCCGGCGTCGATGCCCGAGAACGAAAGCGTGTCGTTCATCTGGCGGAGGTATTCGCGGAACACCTCGCGGTTGATGCGCGCCGACGTTTCGACAGCCTGCGACTCGACCGTGACGAAGACGTCGACCTTGCCCCGCTGGATCGTGCGGGCGATCAGGTTGCGGATCTCGTATTCCGACTGCCGGTAGACTGCCGGGAGGCGCAGCGAGAGGTCCAACTGCTTGGAGTTCAGCGAGCGGATCTCGACCGTGATTTTCTTATTCCGGAGTGCGGCCTCGCCTTTGCCGAAGCCGGTCATTGATTTTACCATGTGTACGGGAACTTGTAATTTTTCGGCAAAGATAGTGCAAGCCGAGCGCAAAAGCAAGTTTACTTGCATTTTGCCGGGGCGCAGCCTGTCCGAGCCGGGGTTTGTTCCCGGTAAAATTAACAAAAACAATCCAAAAAGAGGGGCGTTCTTCCTGCGGAGTGAAATTTATTTGGCTATCTTTGTATTTCTGAAATTTTTTTATTTATATTTGTGTTAGCAAACTAACAGTTAAGAGTCAGATCATTCAAATCACATACGAATTATTATGAAAAAGCACAACTTCAATGCGGGACCTTCCATTCTGGCGGACGAGGTCATCGAAAATGCGGCCAAGGCGATTCTCGACTTCAACGGATCGGGTCTTTCGCTGCTTTCGATCTCGCACCGGACGAAGGATTTCGACGACGTGATGGCCGAGGCCGACGTTCTTTTCCGCGAATTGCTCCACATTCCCGACAACTACAAGATCATCTATCTTGGGGGCGGTGCAAGTACCTATTTCTATGAAATTCCCGCCAACTTCCTGGGCAGGAAGGCCGGTTATGTGAATACGGGTGTCTGGGCCAAAAAGGCCATCAAGGAGGCGAAACGTTACGGCGAAGTGGAGGTGCTGGCTTCGTCCGAGGACAGGAACTTCACCTATATTCCCAAGGGGTTCGCCATTCCCGCCGACCTGGACTATGTGCATATCACCTCGAACAATACGATCTACGGCACGGAGTACCACGAGGACCTCTCGTCGCCCGTGCCCCTGATCGCCGACATGTCTTCGGACATCCTCTCGCGCCCGGTGGACGTTTCGAAATACGCCATGATCTACGGCGGCGCGCAGAAGAACCTGGCTCCCGCGGGCGTGGCGTTCGCCATCATCCGCGAGGATATGCTGGACAGGATCGTCCGCGACCTGCCGACGATGATGTCGTTCAGGACCCATGTCGAGAACAACTCGATGTTCAACACTCCTCCCGTGTTCCCGATCTACGTCCTGAAGGAGACCCTGAAGTGGCTCAAGTCGATCGGCGGCGTCGACGAAATCTACCGCCGCAACAAGGAGAAGGCCGCGCTGCTCTACGACGAGATCGACCGCAACCCGCTCTTCCGCGGTACGGTCGAGAAGGAGGACCGTTCGCTGATGAACATCTGCTTCGTGATGGCCGAGGGCTGCGAGGAGCTGGCTCCCGAGTTTATGGAGTTCGCCAAGAGCCGCGGCATGGTCGGCATCAAGGGCCACCGTCTGGTGGGCGGCTTCCGCGCGTCGTGCTACAACGCCCTGCCCAAGGAGAGCGTCGAGGCGCTGGTGGCCTGCATGCAGGAGTTCGCCGAGGCGCATAAGAAATAGCTCCGATGTGTCCGACCATCGTCCCGCTGATGCGGGAGACAAAAAAAGAACAGGATATTTATTTCACGTCATTGATCGAAACTATGAAGATACTGGTTGCAACGGAAAAACCCTTCGCCAAAAAGGCCGTGGACGGAATCCGTAAGATCGTCGAGGACGCCGGATACGAACTGGCGCTGCTCGAAAAATACACCGACAAGGGCCAGCTGCTCGAAGCCGTGGCCGACGTCGACGCGCTGATCGTTCGCAGCGACAAGGTGACCGCCGAGGTCATCGCCGCGGCGAAAAACCTGAAGATCGTGGTCCGCGCCGGCGCGGGTTACGACAACGTGGACCTTGCGGCGGCTTCGGCGCGGGGCATCGTGGTGATGAACACCCCGGGTCAGAACTCCAATGCCGTGGCCGAACTGGCGCTGGCCATGATGATCTTCATGTCGCGCAACCGCTTCACGCCGGGTACGGGTACGGAACTCCAGGGCAAAACCCTCGGCATCCACGCCTACGGCAACGTCGGCAGACTGGTGGGCCGCAAGGGCAAGGCGTTGGGCATGAATGTCGTCGCCTACGATCCGTTCATCGCCGACGGGGCGGTCTTCGAGGCCGACGGCGTGAAGAAAGTGGCTTCGGTCGAGGAGCTTTACCGGGTTTCCGACTTCCTTTCGCTGCACATTCCCGCCACAGCCCAGACCAAAGGCTCGATCGGCTACGACCTGATGATGTCGATGCCCAAGGGCGCGACGCTGGTCAACACCGCCCGCAAGGAGGTGATCGACGAGGAGGGCGCCGTGCGCGCTATGACCGAACGCGAGGACCTGAAATACATCACCGACATCGCCGCCGGCAATCAGGCCGAGCTGGACGAGAAGTTCGGCAAACGGGTTTTCGCCACGGCGAAGAAGATGGGCGCCGAGACCGCCGAGGCCAATGTCAACGCGGGACTCGCCGCCGCCAACCAGATCGTCGATTTTCTGAAGAACGGCAACACCCGTTTCCAGGTCAACAAATAGAAACCAACCGTGCGAAAAGGCGGGTGCGCATATCTCATATGACGGACCCGCTTTTTCGCCTTAAAACAACCGATGCATTATGGTTAGAATAAAACCTTTCCGCGCAGTCCGTCCCCCGAAGGAGCATGCCTCCGAGGTGGCTTCGCGCCCCTACGACGTACTCAACTCCGCCGAGGCGAAGGCCGAAGCCACGGAGCGTTCGCTGCTGCACATCATCAAGCCCGAGATCGACTTCGACCCCATCGCCGACGAGCATTCGCAGCCCGTCTACGACAAGGCGGTCGAGAATTTCCGCCGCTGGCAGTCCGAAGGCTGGCTGCGGCAGGACCCCGAGGAGTACTACTATATATATGCGCAGACGATGGAGGGCCGCACGCAGTACGGTCTGGCGATGTGCTGCCATTTCGAGGACTATCTCTCGGGGGCGATCAAGAAGCACGAGCTGACGCGTCCCGACAAGGAGGAGGACCGCATGATCCACGTCCGCAACCAGAAGGCCAACATCGAGCCGGTGTTCTTCGCCTATCCCGACGATGCCGAGATCGACGCCATCGTCGCCGACGTGGTGAAAAACAACGCTCCGGAGTACGATTTCACGGCTGCCGACGGCTTCGGACACCAGTTGTGGGTGATCCGCGACCGGAAGACCAACGACCGCATTACGGAGATTTTCGCGGGCATCCCGGCGCTCTACGTTGCCGACGGTCACCACCGCACGGCCGCCGCGGCGCGCGTGGGACAGGAGTGCCGCGCGAAGAATCCGAACCACACGGGCAGCGAGGAGTACTGCTATTTCCTGGCCGTAACCTTCCCGGCGGGCCAGCTCCGCATCATCGACTACAACCGCGTGGTGAAGGACCTGAACGGCCTGACGCCTGCCGAACTTCTCGAAAAACTCAACGAGTCGTTTGTCGTTGAGGACAAGGGGACGGAGGAGTACCGCCCCGCGGCGCTGCACAATTTTTCGATGTACCTCGACGGCCGCTGGTACAGCCTGGCGGCCCGTCCGGGCACCTATGACGACAACGACCCGATCGGCGTGCTGGACGTCACGGTGCTGTCGAATCTGGTGCTGGACCGGATTCTGGACATCAAGGATCTGCGCACCTCGAAGCGGATCGACTTCGTGGGCGGCATCCGCGGTCTGGGCGAGTTGAAACGCCGTGTGGACAGCGGGGAGATGAAGGCGGCGTTCGCCCTCTACCCCGTCTCGATGCAGCAGCTGATCAACATTGCCGACACGGGCAACATCATGCCGCCGAAGACCACGTGGTTCGAACCCAAACTGCGGTCGGGAGTGGTGATCCACTCGTTCGACGAAAAATAATCGACGAGGGCCGCCTGCGGGCGGCTCTTTTCTTTGCGGGAAACTTGCGGAATCCCGAACCGCCTTTGGGCCGGATTGCCGACAGCTCCCCGTCCGGTGCCGTACGCCCGGGACGCGGGGCGGAAATAAATACGGTCCCGATCCGAAAGCCGGATGATGGCCGAACGGTTTTGTATGCAGGGAGTTCGCACGGGAACATGCGGATTTTCTGCTTTTTGTTTGTCGTTTATGCCGAAAGAAATGTTGCAATCCGAATCGTTTTTATCCGATTATTTATTATATTTGTAAGCAACTTAACAATATTAGGCGTTATGGCAAAAATCAAAGGAACAATCGTTGTCGACAAGGAGCGCTGCAAGGGGTGCGGGGTCTGTGCTTCGGCCTGTCCGTGCGACGTGCTCGCGCTGTCGGCGGAGGTCAACAGCAAAGGTTATCCCGTTGCGTGGATGGTCAATCCCGATTCCTGCACGGGCTGTGCCTCCTGTGCGGTGATTTGTCCGGATAGCTGCATTACGGTTTATCGTCAAAAATTCGAGTAAGCTATGGCAGAGAATGAAGTGAAACTGATGAAAGGCAACGAAGTGATCGCCCATGCGGCCATTCGCTACGGTTGCGACGGATATTTCGGATACCCCATCACTCCGCAGTCGGAGGTGATGGAGACCCTCATGGAACTCAAACCGTGGGAGACCACGGGCATGGTCGTTTTGCAGGCCGAGTCGGAGATCTCTTCGATCAACATGGTCTACGGCGGCGCATCGACCGGAAAACGGGTGATGACCTCCTCGTCCAGCCCCGGCATCAGCCTGATGTCCGAGGGGTTGAGCTACCTGGCGGGCGCCGAGCTGCCCTGCCTGATCGTCAATTGCCAGCGCGGCGGCCCGGGCCTGGGTACGATCCAGCCTTCGCAGGGCGACTATTTCCAGGCCTGCAAAGGCGGCGGCCACGGCGATTTCCACATGATCGTGCTGGCTCCCAACTCGGTGCAGGAGATGCACGACCATGTGTTCGAGGCGTTCGACCTCGCGTTCAAATACCGCAATCCGGCGCTGATCCTCGCCGACGGCGCCATCGGTCAGATGATGGAGAAGGTGGTGCTCGCACCCCAGCGTCCGCGCAAGACCGATGAGGAGCTGAAGGCCGAGTGCGGCGCGTGGGCCGCGCAGGGCAAACCCGCCGGCCGCGCGCGCAACATCGTGACCTCGCTCGAATTGCAGTCGGAGAAGATGGAAGTCATCAACAAACGGTTGCAGGAGAAATACAAGGCGCTGGAAGAGAACGAGGTGCGTTACGAAGCCATCGAGTGCGACGACGCCGACTACGTGATCGTGGCCTTCGGTTCGTCGGCCCGCATCTGCTCGGCGACGGTCGAAATGGCTCGCGCCGAGGGGCTGAAAGTCGGCCTGCTGCGTCCGATCACCCTCTACCCTTTCCCCAAGAAGCAGCTTGCCGAGATGGCCGCGCGGGGCGTCAAGGGATTCCTCTCGGCGGAACTCAACGCCGGGCAGATGGTCGAGGACGTGCGGCTGGCCGTCAACGGCAAGGCCCCGGTCGAGCATTACGGGCGTCAGGGCGGCATGATGTTCAACCCGGACGAAGTGCTCGACGCGCTCAAGGAAAAACTGATTAAAAAGTAGAAGACGATGGCAGAGGTTGAAAAGAAAACGGAGAATCTGGTTTACGCAAAACCGAAACTCATCACCGATAACGTCATGCACTACTGCCCGGGTTGCAGCCACGGCACGGTGCACAAGCTCATCGCCGAGGTCATCGAGGAGATGGGACTCGCGGAGAAGACCGTGGGCATTTCGCCCGTGGGTTGCTCGGTGTTCGCCTACAACTATATCGACATCGACTGGATCGAGGCGGCGCACGGGCGCGCGCTGGCCGTTGCGACGGCCGTGAAGCGGCTCTACCCGCAGAATATGGTCTTCACCTATCAGGGCGACGGCGACCTGTCGGCCATCGGTACGGCGGAGTCGATCCATGCGGCGGCGCGCGGCGAGAACGTCGTGGCCGTCTACATCAACAATGCGATCTACGGCATGACCGGCGGCCAGATGGCCCCGACCACCCTCTTGGGCATGAAGACCGCGACGACCCCCTACGGCCGCGATCCGCGGCTGAACGGCTA
>ERZ839823.1859-NODE-1859-length-18828-cov-4.261706_pt1 | contig 18828 bp, 20 predicted proteins | sample MGYA00519862_ERZ839823 | MGnify/ENA primary metagenome ERZ839823 (study PRJEB31850, sample SAMEA3708853) | human gut metagenome | biome: human gut; feature: human-associated habitat; material: faeces | place: China | collected 2014 ...
CGCTCAATCAGGCGTATTTCGACGGCTACAAGCTGTATTATTCCTACACGCTGACCAGCGATTGCAAGACCGGCTTCATCACCGGCGACGGAATGCCGACCGGCTTTGAGAAGTGGGACGACACGCAGGAAGGCAAGTTCGTCGGGCATTACTCCCTCTACGACGACAATATGAATCAGGAAGTCGTGACGTATTTCTCCGCGCATCCGAAAGGATACATCGCCTTCGAATCCATGGGCGTGGGCGATGGCGCGGCGATGAACGGCAAGCCGCTGATGATTCTGGACAGCGGTTCCGAGATGGTCAACGAGTACACGATTCAGGGCTATCAGGAGGTCGAAATGCCGGATGGCTTTGAACCGAAGGATGAGATCGAAATTGAAATGTCTATCCTGTATGGCATGTCCGTTTACTGCCAGGATGAAAACAATGTGTATTTCAGCCATCTCATGACCCCGGAGAACCGCGGCATCTTCCGCCTGCCGTTCAAGGTCAATCTGAATGGTCATACCGAAGCCTACACCGGCTCTGTGACGACCAGTGCATACAGTGCGCAGGCGACGATTCGCGTGTCCGATGTGGATATCAGCGGCGAGGTCGTGTTCGATGCGCAAGAATGGGCAGCGGCGTTTAAAGCGAGCGTGGATGGCAAGCAGGAAATGGGAATGCCGTATATCAACGACTATAAGCTCGTTGCTGACGGTGTGGAGCTGCAAAACCACGACGGTGCTTATGGCGTGAATGCAGACGGACAGTTCTTCGTCAAGGTTCGCTATGATCTGCCGGAAAGCATGAACAGCATGGTGCTTGTGCCGACGGCGACGGGTATTGACCACAGCGATAAGACTGCGGAAACTGAAAACGAGGAGATCGTCCTCATGAAGTAACCTCCCTTCTGGGGCGGCTCCGGTTGGGGTCGCCCTGTTTCTTTTGTGGTAGAGAAAGAAGGAAAATACATGAAGAAAATGATGCTCTGGCTTTGCTTGATGATGATTGTTCCGACGCTGGCAAGTGCCGATATGGTTTCCATTTCCGAACTGCATCAGCAGGCGGAAGCTGTGGGACGCTGGACGCAGACCTACGAAGCGTATGGGCGGACGATTGGGGTCGATGTGCCGATCATCGTGCCGGAAGTAGAAGCTATGCCGATCGTAACGGTGGAAGCGTACAATGCGGTAGAAAACGACGCATTGAATAGGAAAGAGTACCTACTCAAACGCGAAAACAGTGACGGTTGGTCGATTGAGTATGAGGAAAGCGGGCTTTTCAGCTATCTAAACAATGCGGAAAGTACGGTGGGAACAATCAGTATTCCAGATCGTGCGGCACAAAATGAACACGTCTATTTGGGCGGACAGTATCATTTTCCACAAGATAAGCGGACGGATAAAATGATACCAAAGCGTATTTTTCGCGCCGGGCGAATTTGATTCGGAAACAACCTATGCGGAGGACAATCCAAATTCGCTGCAACAGGCGATGGATTGCTGTGAAAAGGTCATAGCGTATTTTTATCCGGAAGAAAAGGATGTTTTCTTGGATGCAGTCGAAGTACGGTCGCGGGATCACAAGGTTAAGAATATGGAAGATTACAAACTGGGAGAGTATGTAAACAGCAGCCTGATGGGGACGTATGAGCTTGTCATCCGTCAAAGGATGCGGGGCGTTCCGATCTACATTAGCGTGCGCAGAGTGGCGGATTCGGAAGCGTTTACCGGTAAAGAGGGAATAATCAGTGCTGAATGGAAAAAGATGACAAAAATGATCGCATTGGATAACGCTTTCTTTGAATATCAGGATGACGGCAGTTTCTGGTTTGTCTTTTCATGGCTCAAAGAGCAGGATGTGGCGGTAGAGAATGTGCCGCTCCAGAGTTTTGACGTTATCCTTTCGAGTATAGAGGAAAAGATTGCAGCAGGCAATATCCGCAATGTATATGCGCTGAAACTGGGTTACTGCATGTACTTAAATGATGAAGCAAATGAATCATATACGTTGTATCCTGTTTGGATCTGCGAGTGTGACTATCTGGATTCTGCAAAAGAGGAATTCAGACAATCTCGGATTTGGGATAGGGAAAATAGTCTGTATGTGAATCGGTATAGAAATCAGTATGCTTACAGACCGTTGCTCATCAATGCGCAGACGGGCATGATGGAGGACGTGCGGCTGACCCGAAATGAGCAGGTGTATTGCCCGAAAATCATTACATGGGAGGATGTACAATGAAAAAATGGATAGCCGCATTTTTTGTACTGGTATTTGTGCTGGTGCTGTCGGTAGCAAGTGCCGACATGGTTTCCATTTCCGAACTGCGCCAACAGGTTGAAGTGATGGGGCGGTGGACGCAGACTTATGAAACGCCGAACGGCAAAGTAAGCGTAGACATACCCATTATTGTGCCTGAGGTGGAAAATGTGCCGATTTTACAGGTAAGCGCGGTAATGGGAAAAGACGTTGCGGAAGAAAGAGGATTGCCCAAAGCCGCAGATCAGGAGAATGCGGGCGCGGGTATCTTCTATGATGATTTTGATATTCTTTCCAAATTGAACACGGATGTGGATGACACCGCGATGATTTTCTGCGCAAATCCGGAGGAAATTGATTTAGCATTTTTACAGGTTTCGCATAATGATCCTAATTCAATGCGCAGGGGAAGCTGGGATTACAGCAGCGACTATTATTACTTAAATGAAGTGAATCCGGAAATGCTGTTTGCGGAAGAAAATGACCAGCCATTGTCTGCGGCGAATGATGCGCTGGCGGTTTTGCTGCAAAACTATTATGGAAACGAGAATGCGGATTATGACGTGGATTATGTAGAAGTGCGAGGCAGGGCAAGGAAGCGCGCAGGACGGACAAAGAATGATTTAGGCGCTTACAAAAAGGATTATCCGAAAGGGACTTATTATATCAGCTTCAGGCAGAAGATCGGAGGACTTCCGGTCTATATGGAGATCGGGCAGAAGATGTTGACCACGGATAAAACTCATGTTACACAGGAAACGGCGCTCAAATGTTCCAGAGTCAGTTGGATCAACATCAATGGATTGGAATATATGGATGGAGCATCGTTTATGTTGAATGCAACATGGATGAGGGAAGAAAAGAGGATTCAGGAGGATGTGCCGCTTGCAACGCTTGACGAAGTGATGCAGGCGCTTGAAAAGAAGATCGAGGAAGGTTATATCCGCGATATCTATGCGCTCAGGCTTGGCTATGTCTGCTATTTGGATGATACCTCTCCGGATACCTATACGCTCTATCCGACTTGGGTCTGCGATTGCATCTACGCCAATTCGCCGCGAGAGCAGATCGAGGAAAACGATGTGACCGATGCGTTCAGGGAGAATTACAGGTATGAGCAGATTTTCGTGGATGCGCAAACGTGCGATATCCAATCTGGATGGATAGAACGGGATGAAGGACTGTATCATGCCAAACCGATGACGTGGGGGAAAATGCAATGAAGAAAATATTGTTTGCACTTTGCGTGCTGATGATTGTGCCGACGCTTGTATTGGCAAGCGGCGACATGGTGTCCATTTCGGAGCTTCGTCAGCAGGTTCAGATGATTGGGCGGTGGACAAAGATCTACGAGGCGCATGGGCGGACGATTGAGGTAGATGTGCCGATCATTGTGCCGGAAGTGGAGAAGGTTCCTATTTTATCGGCAGTCCCCGTTCTTCCGTATCAGAATTGGACGGAGACAGGACGTTTGATGAAAAAAGGATGCTTGGACGCATTTGCAATTTATGAAGATGAAGACATGATGGGTGTGTTGAACGAAGGAAACGTCGGAAAGCGAGTTGAAGTTATCATCACGGAGGATGAGCAAGATAAAAGACGGATGTGGTTTTCGGTTGGCTGCAATGAGCCACGATTTAATTGGACGCAGAAAGTTGAATGCAAAACGTCCACCCGATATCCGATTGACTTGGATTTTGAAAAAACATATGCAGGGATAAACACGTACTCGTTGGAGTTCGCGAGAGCATACTTGGATGAGATGCTAAATTATCTGTTCCCGGAATGTGACGTTGCTTTTGAAATGGAGTATGTGGAACTGAAAAGTAGAGCGGCGGAGGCTTTCAATCAGGGAGGAACGACAGCGGAGGCTTCTATAGACTCATACCGGTTGGGGATTCGTCCGTGTTTAAGCGGCATACCGATTTATATGGATATGGGTTATCGGATGGATGGAAAGAAATTTGACGGTATGATCTGGGGAAGATTCTGGCCGATTTGGAATATGGAATCTGCCTATTTTGATTTTGCAAATGAGGAATCCTTTGAATTGTCTGCTTGCTGGATGGCGACGGATCATGTGATCGAGGAGGACGTAACGCTTGCTGCGTGGAACGAGGTTCAGAAGCAAATTGAAAAAGAAATCGAGAACGGCACGATCCGAAATGTATACGCATTAAAGTTGGGATACGCCTGTTATTTGGATGAGCAGGAGGGACGGTTTGCTTTGTATCCTGTTTGGGTTTGCGATTGCGATTACGTCGAGAATTCTAAAGAAGAAATCGCAGTGAATCCGTGGGATGATGATTTCCGACGGGGATTCAGCTTTAAAGAACTTGCTTTCGATGGCAGAACAGGAGAAAAACAGAAGAATGTGCTGGATAATCGGACGGATTACTTTTTGCCGCAGTTATGATGGGAGAATGCATAATGAAAAAAATGTGGTTTGCACTTTGTGCGCTGCTTCTTGTCCCGACGCTGGCATTGGCAAGCGGCGACATGGTGTCCATTTCGGAGCTTCGTCAGCAGGTTGAGACGATGGAACGATGGACAGCAAGTTATGAGGCATATAAACGGAAAATTGAAGTAGATGGACGGAGAATAGATGTTGATGTTCCGATTGTTATTCCAGATGTAAAGAAGATTCCTGTAATATCAGTAAAACCATATTATGCGGTAAATGGGCAATGTTTGGTGAGCAGAGTAGAACCGATGGAAAAGATAGGTGAAGAGGGATGGTATTCAGTTTATGAGGACTGCGAACTTTTATCATATATGGGTGAAGAACAGACGGAAAGAGGAAAAGTGGAAGTTTTAGATTTGGATGATTATGAAAGGGCAGGAATGTTGGTAGATTACTCAGCACCATTTAATAAGCAAAATTCAAAAACAAAATATACAAATGAAATTTTTTATCCATATGAAAGAGAATTGTCTAGTGTATATGCGGAGGATAATCCCATCTCCCTAGAAGAAGCTATTAAATATCTTGAGAAAATCATTGAGTACTTTTACCCCGGAGAGTCAAGCGTATGTGTGGATAGAGTAGAGCTCAGGTCAAGACTTCATCAAGTAGAAGGAATGGACGACTATATATTGGGAGATTATGTATCAGATTACTTGAGTGGAACATATAATTTAGGTATTCGTCAAATGATGAATGGGATACCGATTTATATGGATGTAGGCGGAAAAATGTCCCCTGAATTGACGAAAAAAAACCAGAGCTTTGGAAAAGAAAGGTGAGAATAACAGGAATAGCATCTAATTTCTTTGAATTTATGAATGAGAAGAGTTTTATGTTAAACTCTATTTGGATGAAAAAATCGAAGGTTATAGAAGAAGATGTTCCATTAAAAGATATAGATGTAATTATAAAGAAAATCGAGGAAAAGATACTTGCAGGGAATATTAGAAACGTATATGCACTGAAACTTGGATATTGCGTTTATTTCGACGAATTGGATGAAACTGGATATGTATTATATCCGATTTGGATATGCGAATGTGCTTATGTTGAATCCGCAAAAGAAGAGTTGCGCCCGTTAAGCTGGGTAACTGATGATATGGAACAACCATACTATAAGAGAATTGTAATAAATGCACAAACTGGTGAAATTGAACCGATGGTGATAACAGATGAGAAACAAATATATTGTCCAACGGTTGTGACATGGTAACTGTTAATCCCAATATAGGTTAAATGCTAAATAAAAATGTTGATATATATTATGAAGTGCGTTATGCTAATGCCATGAATTGTAAAGGAGAACTGTAATGGGAATCATTAAAGTGAGCCTAAAGAGTATCTAAAATGAAATTCGCGTCGAAAAAAGGGGATTTCGCGACAAGGCTAGGAGAAGAAGGAAATATCATGTAAAATAAAGAAAAAAGGAGGTCGATTCCAATGGCTTATGAAGAAGGTGGATACAAAAAATGATCCCTGCAAACAAGCTGGGAAGCTCCGTCGCTGAAAGCGATGGTGTCGGCAAGGATCGAAAAAAGTATACCACGAAAACGGAGGATTGACAATATAAGCGACAAGAATCAAAGGAGGAACAAATTTATGAAGAAAATGGTAGCGTTGGTTCTGGCAATTGCGATGATGATGAGTTTGGCGAGCATGGCAAGTGCAGCGACGCTTAGTATTTCTGTAAGGTGTGACAGCACGACGAACTACACTCAGAGCTCTGAGGAAGAGTATAAAACGACTGGGACGGCAGCAATTTATGTGAACCATCATGACAATGTGGACACAGATGAATATACGAATCATTTCCGTGGACAGCTGGTTAGTGGAGATACAAGGACTACGAAAGGGTCTAAGTGGTGCACGCAGGGCTTGAATGTTCCGATTCAGAATAATAACATTGTAAGGTACAAGACGTATTCGGTCTCTGGTCGCGGAAATACGAATTACTACAATTATGATGGAATCAGTAGTATTGTTTTGAGGGGCTCTTTTAATCCAAATTTGTGATTCTAAAGTAAACAAAGTACTACGTATTTAGATATTAGATGGAATTCGAAGGGGCTTTAGCCCCTTCGAATATTCTGAAAACTTATATATAGAAAAAATGGAAGAGGAATATTGCGACAAAACTTGGATATGGAGGTCGTACATGAAAAAGGGATGGACGTTGATTTCCATGCTGTTATGGCTTGCTTGTGTTTGTCGAACAGGGAGTGCCGCAGAAAGAGTCTCGATTCGAGAGCTTCATGAATCAATAGAGCAAGAACCGCGGTGGACAGCAAGTTATGAGGCATATAAACGGGAAATTGAAGTAGATATTCCGATTGATATACCAGAAGTTGATGCTGTTCCTATTGTTCAGGTGAGCGGATATTATGCAGTAGATCAGGAAGGATGTTTGACAAGAGATGGAACCAAGTTAAACAAAACCGGATATGACGGTTTTGATATTTATGAAGAAGACGGATTGATGACATATTTAAGCACAACAGATGTAACTGGAGAAATAAATGTTTCTCCTTTTGATAAGGATAAAGGCGTTATCCTCTTAGCTTATTATAATAGCCCAAGTAACTTGAGAACACATAAAGTAAAGTATGATTCAAAAGTCTATTATCCATATGAAGTTGATGCAGACGAGATATATGCCGAGGACAATCCACAGTCAGCAGCAGCGGCAAAAGCGTACTTAGAGTGCGTTTTAGGCTATTTCTATCCAGAAAGTGATAATTCGATTGCACTTCGTTATTTGGAGGTGCGTTCAAGAGGACATAAGGTAAAAGGATTGGATGACTACAAACTTGGCGATTATGTGAAGAATTATCCGATGGGGACATATGCATTGAACTTTTGCCAAACCATTCAGGGTATACCTGTGTATCATGATGTTGGCGAACGATTAGATACAACCGGTTATAATAACGCCCCTGAAGGGCTTATAGATGATGCATGGAAAAAAACAGAACCCATTATGGGTATTTCAGATAATCGCTTCGAGTTCATGGGTGATGACAGCTTTGAAATGCTTGTACGCTGGGTGAAGGAAGCTGGGATCATAAAGGAGGATGTGCCGCTTGCACCGCTGTCAAGCATTATAAGCAGCATTGAAGATGAAATACAAAAAGGTCATATTCGGAACGTATACGCCCTGCGTCTTGGGTATGGTTGCTATATTACAAATGAGTCTCCCGAAACGTATGTGCTTTATCCGACATGGATATGCGATTGCGATTATATAGGCGATCCGAAAGAGAAAATAAACGTAAGTGCATACAATATCGAAAAGGACTTTAATAAAAGATATACTTTTAAGACGCTTGTAATCAATGCTCAGACCGGAGAAATGGATGATCCATATCTTTCAAAAAAGGAACAGATATTCTGTCCGACGATTATCACATGGGAGGATGCACAATGAAAAAGATATTTGCCGCACTTTGTACGCTGATGATTGTCCCGACGCTGGCATTGGCAAGCGGCGACATGGTGTCCATTTCCGAACTGTGCCAACAGGTTGAAGCTATGGGGCGGTGGACAAAGACCTACGAAGCGCATGGGCGGACGATTGAGGTAGATGTGCCGATCATTGTGCCGGAAGTGAATGAATTTCCTGTTTTTTCGGTTGAGCCATACTATGCGGTTTATGAACAGCATTTAACAAGAGACGGAACGGCTCTTGAAAAAATAGGAGAAGATGGGGGATGTTCGGTATATGCAGAATCAAATTTGTTTTCAGAAGATGGAATAACGGGAAAGGTGGAGGCACTTGATCTTGATGATTTCAAATGCGCTAGGTTTTATGCAAACTATTTTTCACCCAGAGATGACGAAAACATAAATACAAAATACACGAGTGAGTTTTTTTATCCATATCAGGTATGCGCGTCAAATACATATGCAGAGGATAATCTAATGTCTTTGGAAGATGCAGAAGAAAGTCTGGAAAAGGTTATCGGTTATTTTTATCCTGAAGAATCATCTGTTCTTTTAGAACGAATCGAACTTTGTTCAAGATTACATAAGGTGAAAGGAATAGATGATTATGAGCTTGGAGATTATGTGGAAAATTATCCGTCAGGAACATACAATCTGAGTATTAGGCAGATGATGGACGGAATTCCAATTTATACGGATATCGGAAGTAGGCTTTCTTTGGATTTGGCATCTGATAAAGGTAAAAAAGGCGTAAACAGTTTTTGGCGAAAAAATGTAAAGATAATGCGCGTGAGAAAAAATACTTTTGAGTTTATGAATAAAAGCCGATTTGAACTAAATACAGTATGGCTGAAAAGAATAAATAAAATTGAAGAAGATGTACCGTTGCAAAATGTTGATATAATTATAAATAACTTGGAAAAGGAGATTGAGCGGGGAAAGATTAGAAGAATATACGCCTTGAAGCTGGGATACTGTGTCTATTTCAGTGATGAAGGGGAAAATATATATACGATTTACCCGATTTGGATGTGTGAGTGTGATTATACAGAGTCAGCAAAGGAAGAATTGAAAAAATCTGAGCAGATTCAGGATAATCGGGAGCAGTATTATTATAAACAGCTTGTGATGAATGCTCAAACTGGACAGATCGAACCTTATTTAATAGAAAAACAAGAACTGGCTTACTGTCCGCGGATTATCACATGGGAGGAGGTACATTGACGGGTGAAAATCATCTCATGGATTCAGCAAAGAAGGACGGAGAGAGAAAGCGAAGAATCGCGGGAAAAGATTCGGATCGAGCAACTGAAAGTGTGGCTTAAAACAGTGAGAGATCCGGCGGATATCAAACGGCAGCTGCTTCAAATGGATAAAGGACAACGGGAGCTACTGGATATCCTATCAAGAGAATGAGCGTAATAGCGCTTCAAATCCAAGCATAGATGGATTTGAAGCGCCTTTTCTTTATTTATTTTTGCATTGAATACATTTGGAAACAATACAACAACTGACATACAAAAGATAGAAAACAAATTATAAAAAGGTGTGAATAATTGAGAAAAATAACGTCATTAGGTTAGAAATAGTTTTAGACGCTTCAAGGAGGGATAATGGATGAAGAAAGCAAGCTGTGTACTGATTATTGTGCTTCTTTTGCTGCTGGAAATTTCGGCAAAAGCAGAGTGGGTATCGATTGTAGAATTGCGTCAACAGGTTGATGAAATGGGGCGGTGGATCCAAAACTATACAGATACCTATGGACGACAGATTGAAGTCGATGTCCTGCCGATGATACCGGATGTTGAAGTCGTCCCTGTCCTACGGGTAGAGCCGCTGGATGTCGTGCCGGATCAAATTCATCCGGATATACCGTTGACTACGACGGATAATGAGGAAGGTTCCCGGCATTACTATGATTCAGAAACGGGCGAATGGATGCGCTTGTATGAGGTGTGTAAGGGGATGATTTGTATTGAGTATGCCAATCAGGATATATCGTCAAAGGGAGAGACCGGTCAGTTTGGAAGCCTGCGCGGAAAGTCTTTCTGCTTGGATGAATCCAACCCGGATATATCTTATAAAGAAAGAAGCATCCTAAAAGGATGCGTAGAAACCATCAGCCATGTAATGAAATATTTCCAGATAAAACGCCAGAATACAGCTTTATATGGCTGGAAGAAATATCGGAGGATGTTCCTTGCGCGGTCTTGGCGTTGCGGCAAAAGATAGCAGGAATCCCTGTTCTGATGGGAGCGGGAGATCCTGTTGCATATGCCAGCGAAGAGGAGATTGGCTTTTCAAAGCCAGATCGTTCAGATGCCGCGAAAATACAGCTGTGCAATCGGCTTGAAGCAGACGAAAAGATAATATCCTATTTGGATGGAACATGCCGAATGGAGATTGAACCGATTCGGAAAATCGGACAGATTGAGGAGGATGTCCCGCTTTGCAGCTTTGACAAAGTTCAGAACACCGTAGAGAAATTGATTCAGAATGGGTACATCCGGCGTGTGTATGCTCTGCGGTTTGGATACTGCTGTTATCGAGATGTGGAGAGAGGAAATGTGCTTTATCCGGTGTGGCAGATTGAATGTGATTATGCGTTTGACCCGGCAAAACAACTTTCACCGGATGAAAGTTATCCGGTTATGGAACGGATGCATTACAGCACGATGATTGTCAATGCGCAGACCGGCGAATTTATGAATCCTGTCAAACTGAAGGACAGGCTGCTGGATGCTCCCAAGGTGACTTCATGGAAGGATGTGCGGTGAGTGGATGATGGCACTATGAAATTGATTTCTCAGGGAAAAACGCTCGTGCTGACAGAAGCAGAATGGGTTAAGTGCCCGTATTGTAAGCAAAAAACCAGAACCAAAGCATTTTCAGATACGGTATTGCTCAATTTTCCTTTGTATTGCCCGAAATGCAAACGGGAGACAAAAGTTAGTCTTTTAAATATGAAACTATATCAAAATACACGGTGAGAATATAAAAAGAGTTTGTTTCTGATTAAACGGATTCAAACTCCATGAAAATAATAGAAGATAGAATGCTACCTGTCAGACGCAAAGACGCTGTACAGAGACAGGCTATCTAAGGAATCAGATTGCATTTTCTTCGTTTTCGTTTTCAGAATGGCGCATAATGTTCAATATATCGTTGACGATACGAATAAGCTCATGAGCCTCATATTCCGTGCATGTGCTGACAAGGCGCATCAGGCGATCCAGCTTGGGTGTTTCAGTCTTAGGAGCGGAGTAGAAGATGGTATTAGCGTCAACATTGAGTATGCGAATAAGCGGGTAAAGCGTTTCCAACTTTGGATTACCCAATCCGCGTTCGATTTGGCTGATTGTGCGTGAATCGATATCCAACATGTCTGCAATCTGTTCTTGCGTGAGCTTGGATTCTGTGCGTGCTTCTTTGACCGCATTTCCCAATGCGATGGAATAATCGTCCATGTATAGATCACCTCAAAGTGTATTCTAACTGACGATTGTTCTGTTTTTAATGCACTGTGAATCCATATTTATTAGGTCTGCAATGCGGGTAAAGAAAATGACGGTTATGCTAAAGATAGAGCCGTATAGAACGGATGGCTGGAATTTCATAGAAATGTAGCGGATAACCATACTCAAGGAGTCGCATTGCGGTGCGTCTCCTTTTTCTTTCGCCCGAAAATTCCCCGGTGTCGATCGCCGCCTCCTGTTCGATTTGCTCACAAAACAAATCGAATGGAGGAAAAACATGAAAACGATCAATCTGCGGGTGCTTTACCCGGATGCGTATAAATCAGACTATTACGTTGAAGTGCCGGATGAGGTGGCAGAGGTATTTGAGACCTTCGAACGCATGGAGAAAGCGTATATGCAGCGCGTGTATTATCATAAGGCATATTATACGCTTGACTGCTCAGACGAGATCGAGCATAGCGTCGTGTTCAGGGTGCTTTCGCCGGAAGAAATCTATGAGCGAAAATTGACCAGAGAACAGCTTCATGCTGCTATTTCGATGCTTCCGGATAAACAGGCGAAGCGCATTTATGCCCGCTATATTCTTGGCATGAGTAATGTTGAAATTGCGAAAGCGGAGGGGGTCAGCAAAGCGGCGATTACCTATTCAATTCAGCGCGGAATGCGAGAATTGGCGCGTCGAGTCAAAAAGTTTTAAGAAAATTTCATTTAAGGCTTAATCTTTGCCCCCTAAAACCTGATTATTAGTGAAGGGATTCTTTTCCTTCGTTGAACATTGACAATTCCATACGAGCTTACGGGTACAGATCCCATGTGGCGGAGCGGCGGATGAAGCGGCGCGGAGATGGCAAAGACCGAGCGATAAACGCATTTCATCATCCCTGTGTGGCAGACAGGGCGCGATAAGGCGGCGTGGGCATAATGATACTTCCTCACGGCCCCTTATGGAATAGAGGGGAGAACCTACGGTGCGCGTTGCAGAAAACAACGGCACAGGTGGGGCTATGATGCGGATGAGCCGTCCGCAGCCTGTAAGCCTCGATAAAGGCTTATGCCGAACGGGCATCAGAAGCCATACGGCAGAGAATGATACTCTGCCGTATCCTTGTGATGCCGAAATCCGTCACAGAATGAGCGAGGATTTGGAAAGAAGTGGGTATATTTTCCACATGTTAGGAAAAGAAATAAGTTCAAGAGGTGAGAGTATGGAAATGTACGTCGATCATCAGCTGCATTTGGTTTCAATCTGGCTTCCGAATGACGAAAAGGATGTTGCGATTCTGGAACCGGTCTACAGACAGTACAAGGGCACGAAATATCGGGTTGCTGTTTTCAGCTCCGGAAGAGAGGATTTGCTGAACAATACTGCAAAGCTGCTGAAGATCAATAAGCAGTAAGAGGGCAAAATCGTTGTGATTTGTGAATCGTACAGAAGGAAAAGACACTTGTTTACAGAAAGAGGATTCTATACGGACTGAATGCTCAGAAAAGGCAGGATATAGGGTATGGAATTCAGGATTGAGCATATTGCAGGAAAAACATGCAGGATTTGGACTTGTGGACACGATGGATCGGTTATTTACTGGGGAACGGCGAGGCGGGATGACAATGAGGAGACTGCCGTTGCCGAACTGTTAAAAGAGATGACAAAGGGGAAATCTTGGACGCTTGTTGCATATGAAGTGGAACATTGGAATCAGGACTTTTCGCCTTGGGCAGTTCCATCCGTATTTGGACAGGAAGAGTTCACAGGCGGCGCGAAGGAAACGATGGATTGGTTGATAGACCAGTGTATTCCGTTTGTTGAGGGAAATCTGACGACGGATTGTTCTGCAAGGTTGATCGGCGGATACTCGCTTGCTGGGTTGTTCAGCCTCTTTACGTTCTATGAAAGCGGAGAATTCAACGGCGTCGCAAGCTGCAGCGGATCGTTATGGTATCCGGGATGGAAAGAATATGCGCAGCGCCAGCATGCGCCGGAACGAAGCGTTATGTATTTCAGCCTCGGACAAAAGGAAGAAAAGACGCGCAACCGGAAAATGGCTGCTGTTGGTGAGATGACCAGATGGCAGCATGAACAGGTGAAGGACGATGGTTGTGTCCGTTACAGTGAGCTTGTCTGGCAAAACGGCGGGCATTTCACAGATGTAGAAAAGCGTATTGCACATGGTTTTGCATGGCTGATTGACCATGCTCAAGGGTGAACAGATGATGAGAATACTTGTGGATGCGGATGCTTGTCCGGTGATTGGGATTGTGGAAAGAATTGCTAAAGCACATGGGATTCCGGTGACGCTGCTATGCGATACGAATCATGTGCTGAAGTCTGATTATAGCGATGTCAAGGTGATCAGCGCAGGAGCCGATGCTGTGGATTTTGCGCTGATCAACCTGTGTGAGCGTGCTGATGTGGTCGTCACACAGGATTATGGAGTGGCAGCATTAGCGCTTGGAAAGGGTGCGTTTGCGATTTGTCAGAGCGGAATGCTTTATACGCAGGACAATATTGATCAGATGCTTATGGAGCGACATCTTGCGAGAAAAGCCCGAATGGGCAAAGGAAAGCATCATCTCAAAGGTCCGAAGAAGCGAACCAGGGAAGAAGACGAGGCGTTTGAAAAAGCGTTTGCGGACCTTCTTGGCGGCATGGATAATCGAAAAATGTGAGATGTGAAGCCCGATTCGCTCATGTTTTGTGACGAAAGCCGGATTATTCGCTCATTTTTTCGTAATTGAGGTTTTTGAAAGAAGAATCGACCATAGGGAAGGTGCCTCGATCAGAGGCGTCTTTTAGCATTTGAAGAAGGATGCTGAGAAAAAGGGAGGGTGTTTCGGTAGGATATTGATGGTTGAATACAATTGCGCTTCTTTGCGGGATGATTAAGATAGATGTTGCAAAGCAGCTTGTTGACTTTGATCATAATTCTATCCATGATATTATTGGATTGTGTAGCGGTCGATTGACGAAACCCTATTGAATAGGGTATAATGAACTGGGTGATTAGATGTGAAAAGAGATATCATTCGTAAGATTCAGGATTATCGAAGTATCAAATGGAATGCGTTTTCCGGATCGTCGGGAACACAGGGTTCTCTGATGAAGTCAGTTATCGAAAAAAATTTTTATAAGCTTTCAAGTTTTAATGCTCATGATGGATTCTATGGGCACGAGAGCGTCAACGAATTGATTGTATCAAGGCTACTGGATATTTTGCAGATCCCCCATACAAATTATAGATTGGTTCACGCTTTAGTCGAAGTTGATGAACAGGAATACACGACGTGGCTTTGTGTATCGAAAGACTATCGAAAACTGGGAGAGACTAATGTTAGCTTGGAAATATTCCATGACTTGATGAGAGAAGGACGGGAATTACCGCTTGATTTCTGCAAACGCATGGGATGGGGAAGACAGGTTGCAGAAACGATGCTTGTCGATTTTTTGATTGGAAACATGGATCGGCACGGTTCTAATACTGAGGTTTTGATGGATAAGAATGGCAATCTGCGGCTTGCCCCAATCTTTGATTTCGGATATTCACTGACGCAGTTTTATACGAGAGAACGAGCTGAAAATGTTTCGCAGATTGATGTAATGAGAGATGTTCCGGTGGCAAATTACATTGGAACTTCCAGTTTGTTCAGAAATCTGGAGCTTATGCCGGAAAGAATCAAGCTTCCTCCTCTTCTGCCTGAACATAGGGCAGAAATCCTTCGAGGACTTGACGGAATTCTTTCACAGGAGCATTTGGTTAAAACGTGGGAAATGATCAGCAGGAGGTATGCGTATTATGAAGCACTATAAGGTCGTTCATGTGCAGCGTCAGAATTATCCTGTTGCTTATTTGAGCTATGATACTAAAACGCAGCAATTCTCACTCAGGATTCGTAAGGATGTTAGACTCTCGTCTTTGCCAGGAATGATGCGGTTGTTTGCGCAGAAAGGTCTCTATGAGCCCGGAGAGGAATGGAGTAAGCGCTGGGTACAGGAAAGAATCGTTCCAATGGATCGCCACGGAATCGGTATCGCACTACGAGAGAATGGTATGACACGCTATGATGAATGTGCGATTCTCGAAAAAAGTCAGGGCAAATCGACGCTGGATGATTTGTTGGTTCTGCCCTGTGAAGGTCCAAAGAAAGAATCAAAGCCATTGACGCCAAGCGAAATAAAGAAACTCAGAATGGATGCGAATATGACACAGGCTGGTTTAGCTGAAGTTCTTGGCATGACGGTTAAGGCTGTTGAGGCATGGGAATCTGGACGTAATATTCCTTCAGGGGCGGCTGATAAAATCCTCAGGGTGATGCAAAAGCATCCAAGTGTTATTGGTATGATGCAAAGCGTATAAGCCGTTGTAGAGCAAAGAACAAGAACCAGAGCTCATAGCAAGAACTAGGTTTCATTGAGTTCGGCGTATATCAATGCGTGACAATATGCATTAAAACAATATTTCATACGGCAGACCTACCCGCTAGGTCTGCCGTATCCTTGTTTATCCGCAAATCATCCTCTACACTGACCGTATACCGACTGACAAATCTTGGAAGAATGGAGTGTGAACCATGGAACTGAGCATCGACCATGAAAGCAAAGCGATCATTCTCTGGCTGAGCAGTAGCCGGACGGTCAACCTCGAACCTCTGATCCTCAAAGGCAAGGAACTCAAATACCGCGTCGTCGTGATCCGTTCCGGCTTTGGCGATCTGTTTTCAGATACCTCCGCACTCCTATGGTTCAACCGACCAGCCTGCCATGGAAATCATTCCCATGGGTGCGCATTGGCAGCATCCTTGCACTGAAGAAAGGGAGAAGATTACAATAATAGGGACATTCGGGGCAAGGAGATTTTGACATGGAAGCAAGAGTTGAAAAGCCGCATCGTATCGCGGGCTATTGCCGGATTTCCGTGGATGTGGAAGCGGATCGGGATAACACGAGCATCGAAAACCAGAAGGACATCATTTCCGACTATGTTCAGCGGTACTTCCCAGACAGCGAGCTGACCTTCTTTGTGGATCGCGACCGTTCGGGCTATACGTTTGAACAGCGGGAGGATTATCAGCGGATGCGCCCGTATCTGATGACGGGGCAGTACGATATCCTCATCATCAAGGATTTGAGCCGATTCTCCCGACGCAATTCGCGAGGACTGGTTGAGCTGGAGGATTTGCGGGATGCGGGCGTGCGGATTGTAGCCATCGGGGACAGCATCGATTATCCGACGCATGACGATTGGACAAACATCCGCCTGCGTTTTCTGCTCAATGAAATGCCGGTCACGGATTCTTCTCAGAAAGTCAAAAGCGTCATTTCCCGGCGACAGCAGGACGGACGCTGGATCTGTTCCGTGCCGTATGGGTATGCCATGAAGAACCACAAGCTGATGACGTATGAAATCGACCCGGTGGCAGCGGAGGTTGTCCGAAAGATTTTTGAACTGTATACGTCGGGCTGGGGCTACAAGCGGATTGCGAATTATCTGACCGACCACAGCATACCGACGCCCAGACGTGCTGAAGCCGCGAGAAAGGCGGAACGCGGCGAGCCGGTCGTTCGGCAGGGCAAGGATGCGTGGGCGATTGCGACGATACAGGGAATGCTCAGCAACGATTTTTATATCGGAACGCTTCGACAGGGCAAGTACAGGCGCAAGGGCATCAACGGAAAGGACGAGCGAATCGACGAATCCAAGCAGCTCGTTTTTGAAAACCATCACGAACCGATTATCGACTATCCGACGTTCGCCTATGTGCAGGAGCAGATGAAGAAGCGGACGCGCAGCAACTACAACGGCATCCGCAAGTACGAAACGCCGTATACCGGGCTGCTGTTCTGCGGGGACTGCGGCAGCCCGATGTTCTCCATGAGCAGCAAGCAGCTTGATCCGGCGTATACCTGCGGAACGTATCATCGGCGCGGACGCAAGGGCTGCACGTCGCATCATACGCGGGTGGACTTTCTGGACAGCATTTTGAAAATGTACGTCCAGAAGGTGAAGCAGGGCAGCGCGAACATGATCGACGCGCTGGAAGCGTCCATCCGCGATGAAAAGGCGAAGATCAACGAGGGCGAAAAGACGCAGGATATGCTGCGCAGGCAGATCGACGCGGCGAAAAATCAGCTCAAGGTGCTGACCCGGCAGAAGATCGCGGAGCTGATGCGCAAGCCGGATCAGGAGGAGATGATAAACGAAACCTATGACGCGCTGGAAGCGGAGTGTTACGGAAAGATTCGCGGGCTGGAAAGCCAGCTCGACCTGATGGCGGATCATCGCAACAACGTCATCCGCATGAACCGAATTGCGAAGACGGCGCTGGATATCTTCGACGATATTCTGAACAAGCCCAAGCTGAAAAAGCAGGATATCGAGTTCATCGTCGAGCGCATCGACGTATACGACGACCACATCGACATCCAGCTCAAGAGTGACATTGACGCGCTGTTGCACGTTTCCGCGACGCAAGCCATCGAGCAGGCGGCGGGGGATGAATCGGCGCTCGTCCGGCAGGTGCGGAATCACAAAAAAGACGAACGCTTGATCAACAGTGTCGGATGCGGCGACCCGCTTGAAATCTATACCGATAAAGACGGCGAGGTCATCTTAAAGAAGTATTCCCCGATCGGCGAGATTTCGAACTTTGCGAAGGATTACACGGAATCGCTGTTCCGGTCGCTGGGGCATATCGCCTGCATCACCGATAAGGATATGATCGTTTCGGCCAGCGGCGTTTCGCGCAAGGAACTTTGGGAAAAGCCCATCAGCCGCGATTTGGAGCAGGCGATTCAGAGCCGTCAGGTGGTGACGGCCAACCGGGGCAACGGCACGCGGCTCGTCCCCGTCACCAGCGAGGAAGACGCGCAGGCATATACCGCGCAGGTGATCTGCCCGATCATTGCGGACGGCGAATCCATCGGCGCGGTGGTGCTGCTCTCCCGCGAACCGGCGGCGCGCATGGGCGATACCGAGCTGAAGGTCGCCGAAACGACCGCCAGCATCGTCGGGCGGCAGATGGAGCAGTAAAGCGAAGGCGGGAGGGAAACTTCCGTCTTTTTATTTTCTTTGCGCCGGCAGGGAAGATTTGGCTTTCCCGATTCGTCTTGTTTTCATACTAATTCTTGTTAAAATGGCTTAATTCGCGCACCATCTTTTTTGCTCTGACTTTGCCTCGTTCCGTTCAACGTACCTCCAG
>ERZ839823.1863-NODE-1863-length-18810-cov-4.351853_pt1 | contig 18810 bp, 19 predicted proteins | sample MGYA00519862_ERZ839823 | MGnify/ENA primary metagenome ERZ839823 (study PRJEB31850, sample SAMEA3708853) | human gut metagenome | biome: human gut; feature: human-associated habitat; material: faeces | place: China | collected 2014 ...
AGTCAGAGTGAAAAAGATGGTGCGCGGATTAAGCCATTTTAACAAGAATTAGTATTAAAACGGGAGGGCGAACAGGATGATGTTGCCGCTGGTGATCGCGGTCATGCCGGAGGGAGCAGACCGGGATTATATGGAGTGGCTCTTTGTGGAGCATCATAGGCTGATGATGGTGACGGCCTTTGGCATCGTGCCGCAAAGCGCGGACGCGGACGAGATCGTCTCGGATAGTCTCATCGCCTTATACAAAAAGATCGATAAACTGCGCGGCATGGAGAAAAATGCGCTGCGTCTGTACATCGTTTCGACAGTTCGAAACACGTCGCTCAACTACCTGAAAAAGCATCAGCGAATGAACAGCCAGTTCCTGCACATGCCGGACGCGGTCATCTGCCAGATACCCGGCAGGGACAACACGGAAGGAAAGATCGTCCTGTCCGAGGAACTGGATCGGGTGCGCATGGCCATCCGCGAATTGCCCGAGCGCGAGCGCATAGCGATTCAGCTCAAGTTTGACCTGGACAGGACGGATGCGGAGATTGCGCAGTTGATGGGCATCAGCGTGGACAGCGTCCGGCGGTACATCCATCGGGGGCGGGAGCGAATCCGGCAGAAGGTCTATCAGGAGGAGAAGGACGATGAATGAGAATCGTTTGAATTATCCGGAGATTCAGGACGCGCACCTGGATCAGATGATCCGCCTGGCCTTCGCGCAGGAGGCCGCGCTGTGGGCACAGGAATGGATGGCGCAGAGCGAAACGCCAGAGACGCCGCAGGAACAGGAGCGGGCAGAGCGGCTTTTGAGGCGGATGCGGGCGCAGATTGACCGGGAGGAACGCGCTGCGCGGCGCAGAAGCCGGAGCGCCCGCCTGCGGCGGATCGTGCCGCGGGTTGTAGAAATTGCGGCCTGCGTGGTGCTGGCTGTCGCTGTGGCCACACCCTTTGCGATAGCGAACGTGGAATTCATCCGCTCAGCGGTGATGAAGCTGCTCATCCGCATCGACTGGGAGGAGGGTGTCATGCAGATGAATCTGGTGGAAGACGAGGGCGCCGCGTTTAACGTGCCGGCGGACTGGCCGGGTGAGTACTTCCCGTCGTACCTGCCGGAGGGCCTTGAGGTGACGTGGAGAAGCACTTCCGTTGTAAATCCATGTATTGAGTACACGTCTGAATCCGGTATGCAGGTGGTCAGTTTTGATGAAGCCAGTTCGAATACCACAGGAGTTTATGGCATTGAAGGCGCGGTCATCTCGTATATGGACATCAACGGGCAGACCGCTGTCGTGATTGAGACCGAGCATCCGGAAAATGAAGCGGATTATTACGTCGGTATCACGTGGGACAACGGGGAAAAGTGGTTCAGCGTGGATACCAGTGGGATACCCAAGGAGGAAACGATCAAAATCGCCCGCAGCGTCAAAAAAATACTCAAAAAATGAAAAAAGTTTGTCCCGTTTTGGCTTCCTCAGTTGTCTTATATAGTGAGAAGCAGTTGAGGAGGTTTTTCCCATGAAAATGCATCAAGTCGTAGCAAGTGTCCTGTGTATGGCTTTGCTTCTGGCGCTCTGCCTGTCTGTTGCCTGTTCAGAAGAAATCATGCCATTTGCTGAAAGTGGAAATTCCGTTCGGGCTGTACTGAGTTTTTCGGGAGGAAAAGTAATTGGTGAAAGTAGAGTAAAGAAACTCGAAGTGGGATGTACCGCGAGTACAACTGTCTATGTGCAGGCCAAGAGCGGGAGCGGATGGACGACCAAGGCTTCGGGAAGCGGTGGCCGGGAAGCAAGCGCTTCCTGCACAGCGCAAAAGGGTACGGAATACCGCACTTATGCCGTTGCAACGATTTATGACAGCGAAGGAAACAAGGTCGATACGGTCAAGAGCTACAGCAGCTCCAGCGTGTATTGATGAATTCATGGTGTGATAAGTCAAAGGAGGGGATTCCCTTGAACCATGTTCGCTTTGCGGAAGGTTTTCCGATGCCGCAATAATTTCTCACAAAAACGGATGCAAATTTTGAAAACGTTGTCGTATGATGGATGGTTTTAGTAAAAAACAAAAGCAGGGAGGATTATTCATGAAAAAGATGGTTTGTATTTTCCTCGTTGTAACGATGCTGTTCTCTCTGAGCTGCGCGGCAATGGCGGCTTCTTTCTCCACAGGTTCTCTGAACCAGGGTGTTGGCGCTAACGCCGGCTCCGCCACGAAAACCACGGGAACCGGGTCAGCGGCCAGTGGCAGCGCGACCTATGCATCCTCCAGCCGCGCCATCTTCCAGGCAACCGTCCGCAAGCCGGATGGCGTGAATGCGTCTGACACCCGACCGTTTACCGGAGCGGGCAGTTTTACCCTGCCCACGCGCATGGACGGATATGGAAACGCGCTGCTTCGCAACGGGTATGATTACGTGCTCCGCATTGCCCATCGCTCGAACTCTCCCGTCTCCACTGCCTCTGTGAGGGGCAACTGGAATCCGTAACACAAGGACGGAGCAGGACAAGCCGTCCTGCTCCGTCTTGCACAGGAAAGGGGGCGCGATTTCATGACATTCATGGCGAAAGGGCTGATGCTGAGCCTGCTCCTGCTGGCAGGGTCCGCCTGCGGCCTGGCACAATCATGCATTCCTTTGGAGGTTCAGCCCTTTGACTACACGCTGGATGTGCACGGCACGCGCTACGCGGGCACGGCCGTGGTCTCCCCGGTTCCCGAGGAGCCGGTGTATGAGCTGACCGCCGAAGGATATACCGGCGTGCGCGAGGACGCCGAACGAATCTATGCCCTGTTGGGCCACGCGGGCGAGGCGATGGAGGAAAAACACATCAACAGGGAGTACACCCATTCGTACATCATTGGCACAAAACACGTGCATTTTTCGCCTGCGTGCTTGCTCTATGGGGCGGATCTGGAGAAGCTGGATCAGTTCAACCGGGCGGGCGCGTGGATATCCGGGCTCCATGATACATATACAGACGTATATCGCGGATATCAGCTCCCCTGGCGGGAAATCCCCTTGATTGCGCAGACGGACTTTGGGGCACGGGTAGAGGAGGCGTTTGCCATCCTGGAGAACATGGGCATTGCGTTCGGGGAGCCGGAGACAGTTGCTTACTGGGACGTCTTTGCGATGCAAAGTGAGTACGACCGGTTACAGTTCAACCAAGAACCCCATACGTTTGAGGAAGCGGACGCGATACTGGAAATTCAAATGCCCACGTATCTGAACGGCATGCGCTTAAAGGCGGCCAGCATGGGAACCAGCGACGCCAGCCTCAACGATTGCCGGACATCCATCCGCGTGCGCATGACGCAGCAGCAGATCATGGAGATCGACACGGGCTATTGCCGGTTTAAGGCGCCGCAACAGCAGCGGGGCGGCGAACCCATCCCGCCGGAGCAGGCGCTGGCGCAGTATGAGCAACACCTCAATCAGATGCTGGTTCTCGAAGAGAGGATGACGGAAATCACCGGCATACTGCTCGAGTACGATGTCTGGCATCGCTACACGGCAGGCGTGTTTTCCTCGACGTATCATTTTTACCCCGTCTGGAGCATCTACACAGCGAGGAGCTGCGATCAACCGGCGATGATGATTCACGCGCTGGATGGAACGGAAGTGATCTGGTGAACCGAAGTGAAAAGGCCAAAACAGCGGCCGCGCCGGCACGGCGGAATGTGCCGCATCGAATCTGCGTGTTTTTGAAAGAGACCTTCCTGACGCTGCGCTTTGCCGAGGGGGCGCTCCTGTGCTGCGGGATCTATGTTCTCGGCGATCTGGTCTGGTGGGGCGCGAGAAGCTTTCTCTATGTGTTCGGCGCGTCCACGCTTTTCAGCTCCTTCATTTATCTGTTCCCGGTTTGCGCCGCGTTTCCCTACGCCCTGCGATACCGGGAAAACAGAAAGAACCATTTGGACTACATGATCTTGCAGCGGTGCTCGGTTTTCAGGTATTTGAACACCCTGTTTGTCCGCACCGCCGTCTCCGGTTTTGCCGTCATGGCGGCGGGCACGCTCCTGTTTCTTGGCCTGATTCCCGTGTGTTTCCCTCACGCCGTCCTTTCCTATGAGCTGGAAGAGATCGGCGGCCTCATCATGCCGTTCCTGGAAACTGTCGCCCAGGCGGAAAACTGGTTTGCGTACTTCGGATTTTATACGCTGCTCATCGGGATTTCCGGCGTTTTTTGGGGCGTTCTGGCCCTGACCGTCTCCGCATGGGTGGACAACACGTATGCGATTTACATTTTTCCCATTCTCTTTTTGTACGCGATGGACTATGCTGCCCCCAACCTTCACCTGTATTCGCTTTCAGGGCAAATGTTTGCCATGTATTACTATGAAACGTGGCAGCAGGCGCTGCTTTATCCGCTGGTGACCTTCGGGTCGATGAGCGTTTTGTGCTACCTGGCATTCATCTATCGGGGAAGGAGGAACTGCCGTGAGTCTTAACAGGCGTTCCAATCATCTGCTCAGGGACATGGTCATAAAAATGCGGTCCGTGTTCATTCTGCTGTTGATTGTCGCGTACGCAGGTCCCTATCTGAGTCAGGGATATGTGTACACAAGCCGATACGGGGCCGTTTTGAATGCGTGGGGCACGTTTGCCTGCGCCATGAGCAATGCGAAAATCCTGCTTGTCTGTTTTGTGGGCTATATCCTGTTGATCAGCGATGTCCCCTACTTTTCCGCAGCCAACATCTATGAGGTTGTGCGTTCCAAACGGTGGACGATCATGCCCGTGCGCGTCATTGCGCTGTTGAAGGTCACGCTGCTTTATTTTGCCGTGCTCTTTGTGCTTTTCTGCATTTTAGGCGGCTGTACGGATTTCAATCCCAACGTCTGGGACCGAATCCATTATTCCTACGCGCACGGGCAGTACATTGAGGACCTGTATATGGATGTTCCGGGGAATGTGATTGCAAACTACACGCCGTTTTCAGCCTTCGCGGTCAATCTGTGCCTGCTGTTGCTCGTCTTTACCAGCATGGGCCTGTTCTTGCTGTTTGCGGCCATGCTGTTGCCCGCAAAAAAAGTGCTGCTCGTGAGCCTGTGCGCCTGGGGCGGGTTTGACATGGCGATTGACGAGATGGGCTTCGGCTACAAAATGTATCTGTATTCGCCGTTGTCCTATACGCGCCTGAACATCATTGACGCGCATCACACCAACCTGTATTACCCCTCAAAAGGACGAATCGTTGCGGCCGCGCTTTTCATTTGTGCTGCGGTCACCGCCGGATGCCTGCTTTTCCCCGTAGAACGCCGGTTGGGCTATCTGAATAAGAAGGAGTAATCATCATGAACCAAATCATCCTTCATGGAATGAGCAAGTCCTTTGGCAAGAAGAATGTGATCAAAGCGCAGGATGCCTGCTTTTCTCCGGGCCAGATCTACGGGATTGTCGGGCAAAACGGTTGTGGGAAAACCGTGCTGTTCAAATGCATGAGCGGCCTGATGCCCACGACGTCCGGGCGTATTGAAATCCAGCTGGACGACCCGGCCCAAAAGGCGCGCCCGTACTGCGGCGTTGTGATTGACGGCGCGGGATTCAATGATTCACTCAGCGGTCTGAGCAATCTCGTCGCCCTGGCGGACATCACAAAAAAAGCCGACAAAAAAGCAATCGCCAGCCTCATGACGTCCGTAGGTCTTTCGCCAGACAACCGAAAAAAAGTGCGGTATTATTCCCTGGGCATGCGCCAGCGGCTGGCGATTGCCCAAGCGATTATGGAAGATCCCGCGATTTTGCTCCTCGATGAACCGCTGAATGGACTGGATTACGAAGGCGTAAAAACGGTTTACGACATCCTCAAGGTGCAAAAGGAGAGGGGGAAAATCATCCTCGTCGCCAGCCACCACGAGGAGGACATCCGCCTGCTCTGCGACGAGGTGTATTGGCTCAAGGATGGCATTCTGGAGCGGATTGAGGACATATCCGAATACACGCGGTTTAAAGAGACATGGATCAAAAACGAAAAAACGGATTGAGGAACTGCAAGCGTTTTCAAACAGTACAAAGCTCGCGCTTTACGACCTGCATGTTTGATTTCAAATCATCACAGGGCATACAGTGCGGGCTTGTCGTGTATTCGTGGGGAGCAGAGGCGCTTTGCCTGCGCGCTTGCCATGTTCAAACCATTTTAGCTCTGCATGAAATCATCGTCTGCGGAAAACAGGAAGCAGCGCCCGTCCTCCAACCTCGTCACGGCGTTGAGCATGAAATCGTCCTCGTCGCCGCCCGGAACGCCGAAGAAGCGGACTTCCACGGGTTCTTCCCCGAAGAACAGCGCCGTATTCTCATACGCCTCGCTGTACAGTCCGCTCAGTTTATGCAGCATCTGAATCCGCTCATATTCCGGTGCATTGTATGTCTCAAAAAGACGCTGGTTCACGCAGTTTTGCAGCAAATCGCCGAAAACCATCGTGCCCGCCATGTTGCTTGTCGTTTTCAGTTCACAGACGTAGTTAAAAAACATATCATTTTCCTCCGTTATCTCGTTTTTTCGCGTTAAGCCAACCCCCTGTACCGCATATCCGCCTCGAAGATGTTTTCCTTCGTCGTCGGCGCTTGGAACAGGCTGGTCAGCAAATAGCCGCGGATGTTCCGAATCTCCCTGTTTGACCGTTTCATGCTCCACAGCAGCGTGTCGATGTGGCTTGAAGTCAGCTCTCGAAAGCGCTTCTTGACCACCTCCACGCTGTACGGAACGCCGCTGATGCGCATCATTCCGCCGGGCATGCAGCAGATCTCGGTCATCAGCTCGACAATTTCGCTGACGACGCTGCCGTTTTTCGTTCCCTCGTAGGCTTCAAAGCAAATCTGCCGTTCGACCTCCGCGTGAATCCTGTTCCATGTCTGCACGTCTACACAGTTTTCCATCCCGTCATATCCATCCGCTTCGTAGACTTGAACGTGTGATGGATATGGATTGGATTTATGGGTATTGGGTGAATACGTTTTGGATATATGGGTATTTGATTGTACCGAGTTTCCCGCATCCGGCTTTTCCGTATGCGGTTGCTCCGCTTCCGATGTTTCCATCTCCGGTTCTTCCGTGCCGGATTGTCCATCATCCGATTCTTCCGGCTGTTCTTCCGTCTGCCGGATGGGCTCTTCGTAAAAGTTGTATTCGGTATCATTCATGCGTCCGTCTGCGCCGCGCACACGTTTGCGCACCAGATAGCCGCCCTTTTCCAGTTCTTTAAGCGCCGTTCCGATGCTTTCCACCCCTTCTTTACAGATGGCGGACAGCCCGCGAATCGTGAAATTCCAATCCTCCGGCAGTGCCAGAATCATTGTCAACAATCCCTTTGCCTTGAGCGACAACCCCTTATCCCTCAAATGATAATTGCTGATGGTCGTGTAATCCTTGACTTTCTCTACGCGAAATATGCCCACATGAAAACCCTCCATTCCATTTGTAAATTCAAGACGCGCTGTCCCCATGGTCAAGCGCCGTTTTGTCATCGTTCCTGATTTTTCTGCCGCTGCTTCCACACGTCCAGCAGCCTGATGATGGTCTGCTCCATCTGCTTGGGCGTATACGACTTCGGAAAATACCTGCGCAGCGTGTCGCTTCTGAGCGTCACCTTATCCATGTCGCCCTTTTTCTCCTCGCTCATAATGGCGGACATCGCTTCCTCCGTCAGCCGCCCTTCCTGACTGAATTTCTTGAGCCGCTGCGCCTGCGAAAGCGACGGTGTAGTCTGTTCCGCATCCATCGCTTCCAACAGCATCCGCTGTTCATCCCGCTTCAAATAGGACACCTCCACAGCGGGGTTAAACGCCAGCTTACGCTCATCCACCATATCCAGCAATTCTGGAATCAGCTCGGTTAAACGGATATATCGCTGAACCTGTTTATAGCTTTCACCCGTCCCATCAGCAACAATCTCTGTACTCCGCTTTCCTTGAAAATCTGGGACAACTTGTCCCACTTTTTTCGGTCGTCCTTTTACCCGTTCAATAGCTTCCAGTTTCATTCGATAGGCAAACGCCCGCTCACTGGGCAGAAGCTCCTCGCGCTGGATATTGGAATCGACCATCACCAGCACGGCGGCATCATCATCCAAATCCCGAATGATGACCGGCATGGTTTGAAGCCCCGCCATTTCACAGCCGCGCTTACGCCTATGCCCCGATATCAGCTCATAACCGCCTTCCGGATCGGGTCGCGCAATCGCGGGAACCAGCACGCCGTATTCACGGATGCTGTCCACCGTATCGAGCATCCGCTGGTCGTCGCGCACCTTAAACGGATGATTTCTAAACGGCTTGAGCTGGTCAATCGGAATTTCCTGCACCCGCTCGCGCTGTGCATCCGCTCGATTTTCTTCGGTCTGAAAGATATCATCGACCGATTTCAGCACGATGTTCTTCGCGCTGCTTTTCAAGCGCCAGCACCTCCTTCGTCAACTGCCGATAGGCCTCCGCGACCTTGCTTCTGGGCGCATAGGCAAAGATGCTCTTTCCCTCGGCGCTGGTTTCCGCCGCCCGCACAGAGCGCGGAATCTCTGTTCCAAAGATGTTGATTTTCCCGCCGTATGCCTTCCGAATCATCTCGCTGATTTCGCGCTCGTAGACCGTTCGCCCGTCCACCAGGGTCATCAGAATTCCCTCGATTTTCAAGCTGGGATTGATTCCGCGCCTAACCTGATGAACGCTTTCCAGCAGCTTCTCGATGCCCTTTGTCGGCAAATGCTGCGGAATCGTCGGCACAACAATCCCATCCGTTGCCGCCAGCGCGTTGATGGTCATCATCCCCAGCGACGGCGCGCAATCTATGAGAACGTAGTCGTACTCATGTTTATAAGGCTCAAGCACCTGTTTGAGTATCGTTTCGTGGTACATGACGCTGACCAGCGACATTTCCATGCCCGCCAGCTCGATGTTGGCAGGCATGAGATCCACCCCTTCCTCGTGATGAAGCATCCCTTCTCCATGGGTGACAGGTCTATCCTGTATGGCTTTTATCATAAGATCGTACAGCGTAATCGGCAGCTCGTCCGGCTCCCAGCCAAGGCTTAGAGTCAGGCTTCCCTGTGCGTCTGCATCGACAAGCAGCACCTTCCTTCCTGCCTGCGCCAGCCCTATGCCCAGGTTGGCGCAGGTCGTCGTTTTGGCTGTGCCGCCCTTCTGGTTGGCAAGGCTGATAACGTGCGCATCCATCCTATTCTTCCTTTCTTTTTCAAGGCATCAAAAAAGCCGCCTGCGCAACGGATAACCCCTTCCCCATACCGGAAAACCGGTCATTCGGGGAACATCTCCATTCAGACGGCTTATTTTGTTTTTTCTTTGTTTTACACAAGTTATATTGCGTATGTATTGTTTTTCTGTTCAGACCGATTCGTTCATTTTCAGACCAGTTTGATCTGTACGTGGTAGGACACCTTGCTTTTAATTCTACCTTTTCCGTCCTCTCGGTTGAAGTTAAACCTTCGTCCGGTTAACAGGGGCAAGCGCCTCATCGAGCAGGCCGAACGCTCCATGAGCGGAAAGGCGTAAACCGCCGCCACACTCCTATTTTTTCACGGATATGCCAAGACCCATCCTTCGAATTCAGAGGACGGGTCTTGGTTTGATTTCATGTTTCAATACATTTTTTACAGATATAACGCGGATTCCGCTGTGCTCGAAGCAGATTTGACCGGTTTTCAGTATGTGGTCGAATGTCCGTCGTTTTCAATTCGTTTTTGAAGATCAGGTCAAGCTTCCTGATACTTCCTTCTTCCTTTTTATCTCTCACCGATGATCCCGCGCAGCGCTTTTTTGGCCATCATCAAATCGGCCGGGTCGCGTTTAATCCAACTGGAAATCATCGAGCCATGGATCAGTGCAAAAATTGCCTGCGCCTTAGGAACACTTTCCTCTTCAGAAAAGCCAAATCGCACCAGATGATCCGCATAGAGTTTCTGCCAGTCATCGTAGAGTCGGCGGCAGGTCTGGTTGACGCTTTCATCCAGATAGACAGATTCAATCGAGATCATCGTAAGGAACAGCGACGCAAAATATTTGCCTGAAGCCACGCGCTGAGCGAGGCGATCCGCCATATGTTCAAAAGAAGCCAGCGCCGTTTCTTCCACGAGGATATGCCCGTTGATGCCGCGCTCCATCCTGCGGTAGCTGAATTCGAGCGCTTCCTGAAGAAGCTGCTTCTTTCCACCAGGGAAGTAATAATAAAAACTCCCCTTCGGCACATCGCAGCTTTTCAGCAATTCCGACAGTCCCAGCCCATAGTAGCCCTTTTCCGCAAAAATGCGTTCTGCCTCCGCAAGAATCAGCGTCTTTTTGTCCAACGCCTTATCCGTTTCGTTTGCCATGTTCCTCACTCCCATGACGCCATTATACAAAAAAATACCGGAATCGGCAACCGACTCCGGCATTTTTCACCTTAAACCGTACAAATCATGTAGGATCTGCTTACTGCGCGATCACGGCGTTCACCGCGTTCGCCGCATCATAGCCGGAAGCTACAGCCCAACCAAACAGCGTTGCGCCCATGTAAACGTCGCCCTCCAGACCGCCGACGACTTCGCCCGCCGCGTACAAACCCGGAATGGCTTCCCGCTTCGTGTTCAGCACCTGCATGCTGTCGTTGATATGCAGACCGCCGAGGGACGCATAGTAACGGATGTGCATCTGAAGCGCGTAGAACGGACCTTCTTCGCTCTGCGCCGCGGCAGGCGTGCGTCCGAACGCATCCGCGGTCTGAGCCGCCGCACAGTCGTTGAATGCCTTCGCGGAGGCTTCCACCGCGTTCGCCGGAAGATTCAGCTTCTCGCAAAGCTCGGCCAGCGTCGCGCCCTGCTTCATAACCGGCTGACCGTCATAATCGTCGCTCAGCCACTTCTCCACGTCTTCCATCGTGTAAATCTTGGAATTGGTCATTCCCGCGTTGAAGTTGTCAAACGCCGTCTGATCCATAATCAGGTACTGCGCTTCGTTCTGCTTCATCGCCTGCATCAGATCCCATGCGTTCGCGCTCTCGTTGAAGAAGCGCTCGCCGTTCTGGTTGACCATGTAAGCGCCCGCCTTATATGCGCCCGCAACGCCTGGGTTGCAATACTGACCCAAACCGCTCGGCAGGATCATGGAGTTCGGCTGGGTGTTCACCAGATCCATGTTGATGAGGTCGGCATCCAGTCCTTCAACCATCTTGATCGCATCGCCCGTCGCGCCCGCATGACCGGCATAGACGAACTTCTTGTATTCATCCGGCACAAGCTCATCGTTCGCGCCATAGCCGCCGCTGGCCAGAATGACTGCCTTCGCGCGGATGGTGTACGCCTTGCCTTCGCCCTCAGCCTTCACGCCGACAACCGCGCCGTTCTCTACAACGAGTTCCGTCGCGGGAGCGTTGGTCAGGAGCGTGCCGCCGGCAGCCTCCAGCCGCTCAGCCAGGTTCTTGCAAACGCCCGCGCCGCGTCCCTCGCCGGAGTAAGAGCGGGACGGCTTGCCGCTGCGCTGATACGGAACAGCCGCGCCATCCTCGCCAACCAGCCAGTCAAACGCCTCGCCGATGGTGTTGGCGAACAGCTCAACGGTCGCACGGTCGTTCTTCTGGTGGCCGTTCGCCATCATATCCTCGACCAGCTTCTCGGCGGAATCCTCATATCCGTCTTCCTTCTGCCACTTGGAGCCGGTCGCCATCGTGCCGGAACCAGCCATCGCGCTTGCGCCGCCGATCACGCCCATCTTTTCCAGCAGGATTACGCTGTGACCGTTCTGAGCCGTCTTCAGCGCCGCAGAAAGACCCGCCGCGCCCGCGCCGACAACGACCACATCCGCGTCCATCTGGACGTCTTCCAATTCGGAAGCTGCAACGGCCGCCGCCATCTTGTCCATATCCGCGCCCGCCTGCGTAAGCGCATCCGTCATCGCCGCTTTGAACGCTTCAGACGTCACCGTCGCGCCCGCAACGGAATCCACGCCGATCGTCTGTTTCGCAAGCACCGCTTCCACCAGTTTCGGCAGTGCCGCCGCGCCAATACCTTCGGTTTCGCTGTGCTCCAGAACGTCGATTGCGGTGATCTTTTCCTCATCAACCGTTACGCTCAGCTTCACGTCGCCGTGAAAGCCCTGCGCTGCCGCCTCATAGGTGCCGGGGGTCATGCCCTCCGCCATCGCCGTGCCGCCGATGCTGCCCAGAAGCAGCATGGACGCCAGAAAAGCCGATATTTTCTTTTTCATATGTCTTTCCTCCCATTTCATTTTCTTGTAGACGTCCGTCTACTATACGACCGTCTAGTATAATAGCTTAGTGACAAGGATTTGTCAAGACGATATTCAGGAAAAATGAAAGTTCATCCGTGGACAACTTGTTTGTAACAGATGTACAACGCGAAAATGGACTGCCAAGTTTTTAGCTTGACAATCCCTGACAATCGGTTGGATTTCTCTTTCGCAACAGTCACAGCGACGAACTGGTTGCTCTGTTTACTGTCTCATAGCACTTTGATTTTTTTCTGACTCCTACGTTTACACAAAAGTCGGAATAGACTCTAAAATGAAGAATCCTACTTATTCTGACTGATTGGGCAAATTCAGAAGCGCCGTTCGGATATTGTTCAGGTGAATCCTCATGGCTTCCGCTGCTTTTTCGGCATCGTGTTGCGTGATCGCCGCAAAAATATAACGCATTTCCTGTTCAGAAGGACCCATTCGGTTTCTCCACTCGATATTGGCTCTACGGATTCGCTGGATTTCAGAGGCATATCGACTGAGAATCTCTCGAATCATCGGGTTACCACTTCGATCCTGAATCAGGCCGTGCAGTTCAATGTCGACCTTGGAGATGAATTGACTCCTCTCTTCTGAACCCGGTACCATGATATCCAGAAGTTTGAAGCGTTCTTCTAAATAACGTAAATCTTCTTTGGTAAGGTTTTGTACGGCATGTGCCGCAGCATAAGGCTCCAATAAAAGTCGAATATCAATGATATTGACGGCACGAGAAATGGAAATCGGCGAAACAATACTCCCGCTTTGTGGGCGAATGACAATTAAGCCTTCTTCCTGCAATTTACGCAAAGCGACGCGAACGGGCGCCTTACTAATGCCATATTTCTCCGCAAGGGAAGCTTCGGAAAGTTTCTCTCCCGGCTTCAGCGTTAAATGAACGATATCGTATTTGATCTTTTCATAGACGGAATCACCGATCGTCCGATTATCGAGCATGATTGCACCACCTTTGGTTTTTGAGATAAACTAACATTCTACTTTATTATACATGATTTGGGCGAAAAAAGAAAGGTCATCCATCAAATATGTAAATACTCATTGTAAAATAGAAATCAAGCGCACACGAGTGTTCGGAAAAGAACGGATAAAAAAACGGCAAAAAATTGTTCACAATGCCTTGACATTCCAAAACTAAAATGTTAGAATTCTAATAAAGCAAAAAGAAAGGAAAGGAAGTAAAAAATGGCGCAATCCGAACACATTATTAAAAATTATGACATGTTACTTTCTCACGGTGAGACAAAAACCCGGAAGGTAGCGTTGGATATCGCGGAAGCAGCCATTCAACGTGCCATTCCATATCACGAAACACTGCGGCTCATTCGGCGAACGCCTGAATCCATCTCAATCGGAGAAAGAACAATTTTCCTCCGAGAAATTGATCATATCTATGTTGTGGGCGTCGGAAAAGGAGCTTATCCGATTGCCCAAGCTCTAGAGGAAAAACTGGGCGATCTGATCGACGAAGGTATCGTGTTGGTCAAAAAGGGCGATACGCGCAGGTTGAAACGGATTGAAATCATTGAATCAGGACATCCACTTCCGGATCAAGCTGGAATCGACGGCGCGAAAAAGATTCTATCCATCCTTCAGAAGGCAGGAGAAAGGGATCTGATTTTTGCCCCCATTACAGGTGGTTCCTCGGCGATGATGAATCTCCCGTGCGGCCGGATTACATTGGAGGATTTAAGAAAAATCAACGACGCCTTGCTCAAGAGCGGTGCAAGCATTGGAAAGATGAACGCTGTGCGCAAGCATTTGTGCAAAATGAAAGGCGGCCACTTGGTCGAATATGCGAAACCGGCAGAAATCCATACACTGACTTTGGATACGGCGCCGCCCGACATGCCATGGCCGGATTTAAGTCTGGCTGATCCGACGACATTCCAAGACGCCATCGACATGATGAAGGAATATGCGATTTGGGATGAAGCGCCAGCGTCGATTCGCGAGCATCTGCTCGAAGGACTGGCACATCCCGAAATGGAAACGCCTAAGAAGCTGACCAATACGCGAGCATATATCCATAGTGTTGCAGACCCACGTTCCACCTGTGTAGCTGCAGCCAATAAAGCCAAGGAATTGGGCTATACCCCGTATGTGCTTTCCACAGCATTGGAAGGCGATGCCTGTAATTTGGGTATATTTTTCTCTGGCATTGCTAATGAAGTTACGAAAACCGGGCGTCCTTTTGCTGCCCCCTGCGCCATCATTTCTGCGGGAGAAACCACTGTCACCATTCATGGGCCATGCGGTGCTGGTGGCCCCAATCAAGAAACGGCACTGGGCTATCCGCTTAAACTCCATGCGCAAAGCCCGACGGTGTGCTTGTCAATGGACAGCGACGGTACGGATGGTCCGAGTGACATTGCCGGAGGCATATCGGATAATCAAACGTTTGAAAGAGCTTGTGAATTGGGACTTAATCTCTGGGAGATGCTGGGGCGGCATGATTCGTCGACAGCGCTGCTTCAACTGAACGACGCGTTGATAACGGGACACACCGGAACCAACATCATGAATTTCCGGGTTGTCGTGATTGAGAAAAAGGAGAATGAATCTTGAGCGTTAAAATAGAACAGATCTATGCCCGGGAGATCTTGAATTCGCGAGGAAAGCCGACCGTTGAGGTTGAAATGACCTGTACGAACGGTTTGACGGTTGCCGCATCCGTTCCGAGCGGCACATCGACGGGAAAATACGAGGCACTCGAAATTTACGACGGCGGAAGTCGTTACCATGGGAAGGGAACTCGAAAGGCAGTTGAAAATGTCAATCAGATCCTGGCTCCTGCCGTCATCGGAATGGATGTCACCGATCAGCGAAAAATTGACCGAAGGCTGATCGAATTGGATGGCACAAAGCAAAAAAGCCGTCTGGGTGGTAACGCTATTTTAGGGATTTCGCTGGTAGCCGCACGAGCAGGTGCGCTGGCGCTTAGGCTGCCGCTGTATCGCTATTTGGGTGGTTTAAGTGCAACGAGATTGCCTAACGTAATGTCTACGGTAATTTCCGGCGGTGCCTTCTCCCCTTCTGGATTGGAATTTGAGGATTATCTGTATGTGCTTGACGGTTTTTCCTCCTTTCACGATCAGGTGGAGGCCATCAGCGACATGCGCGCTCTGTTGCAAAAACGCTGTGCAGAAAAATACGGTGTGATTGCCGAAGACGGAGGCGCACTTGCGCCGCCGATGAGCAGCACGGAGGAAGCATTCGAAACCATGCTGTCTGTTGCAAGACAGGTCGGATGTGAAAAACACGTTTTTCTGGGGCTGGATGTGGCGGCCAACGAATTATTTGACGCTCAAAAATCCTGCTATAATATGAAAAGCGGTTGCATGAAGGCTGAAAGGCTGATCGAATATTATCAGCAGCTCTGCCGTAATTACCCACTGCTTTACATCGAGGATGCTTTCCACGAAGACGATTGGCTCCACTTTTCACAGCTGACGTCGCTTTTGCCTGAGAAACAAATTGTCGGCGACGATCTGTTTGCGACTAATGACGAGCGACTTAAAATGGGTATTGAAAAAAAAGCAGCCAATACATTGTTGCTGAAGGTGAATCAAATCGGCACAGTAAGCGAGGCGTTGAAGACAGCGGCGATGGCGAAAAACAACCGATTTGAAATTACGGCTTCTCTTCGTTCTGGCGAAACAAATGACACGTTCCAAGCGGATCTGGCCGTTGCAGTCGGGGCAAAGCAAATGAAACTCGGTTCGCCGGTTCGAGGAGAGCGAAACGGAAAATACAACCGACTGATGCGCATTGAAGATGACCTTATGAGCGCCGTAATTTGATCGTATAATGCACGCTGGGCGAATACAGCGTGAAAAATAAGGAGGAAAAAAACATGAAGAAAATCGTATGCCTGTTGGTCTCCATCCTACTCGTTGCTGCGCTAACTGCGGCCGGTTTTGCCCAAAGCGATTTTCCTAAAAAGGAAATCACGATTATCGTTCCTTTCAGTGCAGGCGGTGCAACCGACCTGATGGCGCGTTCTCTTCAGCCCATTTTTAAGGAATTACTGGATGTGAATATCGTTGTGGAGGATGTTGCAGGCGGCGGTTCCGTTACTGGCATCACGCAGGCAATGACTTCCAAGAACGACGGTTACACTCTTGGTCTGGTGACCAGCTCGTATATCGCGCTTGCCGCTCAGGGACAGGTTCCGATTATGCCAGAGATGTTTACCAATATCACATCTCTGAGTGAAGATCCGCTGTGTGTGGTCGTGAAGTCTGCAAAAAACGGCGGAAAGTATTCTTCCATTCAGGATTTGCTCGACGACGCTATTGCGCGTCCCGGCGAGGTAATTATTTCTCAGGCAGGCAACAACAATGCAAATCAGGCCTGTATCGGTGTGCTGTGCGAAGAAGCGGGGATTCAGTTCAATAATATTCCGTATGATGGCGCTTCCCGTGTACTGACGGAGATCATTGGCGGCCATATTGAGGCGGGCTGTATGAAGCCTGCGGACTGCTTGAGCCAGGTTCAGAGCGGTGAAGTAGAAATCGTGGCGTTCTTTACCAGAGATCGCGTTGAACTGTACCCGGATGTACCGACTTTTGCAGAACTCGGCTACGACATTTTCAAGTATGGCGATATCGCCATGATCTCCTATCTTGCGGCGCCGAGCGGTGTTAGCGAGGATGTTCGTGCCAAATTGGCGGAGATGTTCCAGACTGTCTTGTCTTCCGAACAATGGCAAGCTGTCGCGAAGGAACGTTCCTTCGTCAGTACTCCGATAAACGGAGAAGAATTGGATACGTACATCCAAAGCATTTATGATGGTCTGAGCGTTGCCGCACAGAAGATTTTCCAGTAAGCGCTACAGCGTCATTAGCGACAAATTTCCCGCGCCGTCCTTTCGGAAACGGGAGGACGGCGTTTTCTTTCCTGAAAATGAAGGAGCTGAAGGTATGGATTTGAAAAAGCAGCGAATAGAAATGGCAGTCACAGGCCTGATGCTTGGCCTCGCCAGCTATTTGCAATATATTGCCTATCACACAAAGGCGAGAACCAATGTGCAAGGTATGCAATCCATGACGTTTCCTAAGATTATCCTATATTTGATGATGTTCCTTTGCGCGGTAACCTTAATCCGAGGAATAATAACGTATCGGAAGCTGAAAAAGGAAATGACGTCAGCCCCTTCGACTTCTCAAAAGGGACAGGCGACGAAAATTATCGTGACCATCCTGCTGATCGTTGTCTATGCAGCAATGTGGAATGTAATTGGTTTTTTCGTTAGTACACTTATTTTCTTTTTCGTGGAAAGTATGCTGCTGGACACCTCCTTCTCGTGGAAAAAAGCTGCCCTCCTTTCCATTTTGTACGCTATTGTCGTTTATGCGGTTTTCGGCTTGTGCTTTAACGTGTCATTTCCGGAACCGATTCTGGATATGATTCTAAACTAAGGAGGCAACGGAATGAATGAAGTTTTAAATTATGTACTCTCTGCCGTCTGCAATCCGACTTCCTTGATCATGGTATTGGCCGGAACCTGTATGGGTCTGATCTTTGGTTCTCTGCCTGGACTTTCTGCCACAATGGCCGTCGCCTTGTTGATTCCTATGACCTTTACGCTTGAGCCCGTTCCGGCGATCGGCGCAATGCTTGGTGCTTATGTGGGCGGAATGGCCGGCGGCGCAGTAGCCAGCATCCTGCTCAACATACCAGGTACGCCGTCCGCAGTAGTGACCACTTTTGATGGATATCCCATGTCGAAAAACGGAAGAGCTGCTGAGGCGTTAGGGTGGGCCGCTTTTGCCAGCGGCGTTGGTTCGCTGGTCAGTTGGGCGATTCTGGTTTTCGCTGCGCCAAAGCTGGCAGCGTTGTGTACCAGTTTTTCCGCGCCAGAATATACTGCTCTCGCCTTCTTTGGTTTGACGATTATTTCGACAGTTTCCGGCAAATCCATGACAAAAGGCCTGATTGCAGGACTGATCGGCATTGTTCTTTCGATGGCTGGAACCGATCCCATTTGGGGGGATTTGCGTTTTACGTTTGGCAACTATAATCTGCTATCCGGCGTTTCTACCATGCCGGCGCTGATCGGCTTGTATTCCATTCCGCAGATTCTGAAAGGCTGTTTGGAAAAAAACGAAACGGAGAAGGTGGATGTCAAACTGAAAAATTTTGTTCCGTCACCTAAAAAGCTGTGGCAACATAAATGGAATTTGCTTCGCTCCGGTCTGATCGGAACCATGATCGGAATTATTCCTGCGACGGGTGGAAATATTGCCTCGTTTATCGCCTACGATCAAGCCAAACGCTTTTCCAAAGAACCGGAAACCTTTGGCAAGGGTAATCCAGACGGCGTAATCGCGTCTGAAGCCGCCAATAACTCCGTTTGTGGAGGCGCGCTGATTCCTTTGCTCACGCTGGGCATTCCCGGCGATAGCCCGACAGCCGTTTTGCTCGGCGGTCTGATGATCCATGGTCTAACGCCGGGACCGGCAATGTTTACGGAAAAATACAACGTAATTGTCGGCGTTTTCTGCATGCTTCTGATTGCAACAATTTTCATGGTGCTGCTTCAGATGTTTGGCATTAAGATTTTTACAAAGGTGCTGGCCGTA
>ERZ839823.1893-NODE-1893-length-18499-cov-6.052321_pt1 | contig 18499 bp, 24 predicted proteins | sample MGYA00519862_ERZ839823 | MGnify/ENA primary metagenome ERZ839823 (study PRJEB31850, sample SAMEA3708853) | human gut metagenome | biome: human gut; feature: human-associated habitat; material: faeces | place: China | collected 2014 ...
AGCACTTGACTTTTAATCAAGTTGTCCGGGGTTCGAATCCCCGCACGCTCACTATGCGGATGTGGCGGAATTGGCAGACGCGCTAGATTTAGGTTCTAGTGATCAATTCGAACATTCGAAAAAGTGCGTATTCATGCGGTTTAGAGAGTTTTTATCTCTGAATCGCTTTTTTTATTTTCGCTAGATTTTTCGTTTAATCTTGACCTAGTCAAGTGCTATGAAAGGCGGTAAATCATGCAAAAAATAAAAATGTCAAATCCAACAAATCTAACTCTTAATCAAGCATTTGAAATGTATTTAAAAAAATGCAAAGTCAGAAACTTATCAGACAAAACTATCTTATCTTACAAGCAAATCAATAAAAGATTTTTTGATTTTTGTGATCCAAGAAAACGACTATCTACAATTACAGAGGACACAATTGACGACTATATCTTATGGCTTCGTGATGATGTACGAATCAAAGATGTTACAATCAACACTTATCTTAGAACTCTCAGAGCGTTTTTGTACTACTGTATGGACTGTGGCTATATGGAATCTTTTAAAATACAATTATGCAAAATCGAAAAACCAATCAAGCAAACTTACTCCGATGATGAATTAGAACGACTATTAGAAAAACCAAATCTGCGCAAATGCACGTTTGCCGAGTACAAAACGTGGGTATTCGAGAACTACTTACTTGCAACAGCAAACCGTATCCGTACGGCATTAAATGTAAGAATATGTGACGTTGACTTTTCAAGTGGTTTTATCGTGCTACGCAAGACCAAGAACCGCAAGCAACAAGTAATCCCTCTATCTGAATCCTTATCTGCAATCTTGCAGGAATACTTGGAAATTCGTGGCGGAGAACCAGAAGATTACCTCTTCTGCAATGATTATGGCAAGCAGTCAGCCGTCAGAACATATCAACAGTTAGTACACAATTATAATATCAAACACAATGTGAACAAAACATCATGCCATCTATTTAGACATACCTTCGCCAAGCATTGGATCATCAACGGTGGCGATATATTTCGACTGCAAAAGATTATGGGACACTCTACTCTGGACATGACAAAAGAATATGTTACGTTATTTGGAAATGATTTACAGATTGATTTTGAACGATTCAATCCGTTAGATACTATAAAAAACCATGAACATGAAGGCACTCACATCTCCATGAGGAAGAAAGGACGGTGATTAATTGGACACATTGAAAAGAAGTTTCGATAAAACACTACAAAGAGAAGGTAAAACTATGACAGCCGTCACACAGGCGCAGGATTTTAAGGCGGTCTTTCGCAAAAACAACGACGGCTTAGAGGATAGAGATACTTCTATTATATACTATGAAATAGACGCTCCTGTGGGCATAGGAATGCTTTTACAGTATAAAGGTAACTACTACATCGTCTTAAATAAGGAAACGGCTGAGAACGACGTATACTACAAGTCAGCGATACAACAGACAGATGGTATCTTGAATCTCAACACAGGAACTGTCACAGGGCTTAGGGTTATTTGCACGAAAACGACCTCAATTTCGTCCGCAAGTGATGGGACGATGATTTTGTTGTCTGGTGATCTAGAATTGATTTTAGAGGACAATAGCGATGCTAAACGCTTAACAATAGGCGGTACGTTTAATGAGTACGGTGGAACGTATAAGATTAAAAACATCATGTCTAAGAATGGCATCTGCCACTTATACTGCGAACGCACAGCCGATGAACAGCCAACGGTAAACTACCGTCTTGTATTAGGTGCTTATAATAAGGCATACCAGATTGGTTCCAGTACCGATTCGGGACTAGTTGTTACCAAACTGGAAACAACTGCTTATATTAATGATCAAATAGTAGATAATCCTACGATTGAATGGAAATCATCAGATAATGATGTAGCGACAATCGCACAGGACGGCACAGTTACCTTTATAAAGGCAGGTACAGTGAAATTTACTGCAAGATGGGCAGAACACGATGTAGAGGTTACAACAGACGAAATTACGGTAACTGAGAGCGAACCAGAGGTTAATCCATGGACGTTATCAATTACGAGTAGATACAGTAAAATGTATACTAATAAAGACATGGTATTTACTTTTGTGACGAAGAATGATGGCGTAAAAGAACATCTGGATGGCTTACAGTATGAGATCATTAGTGATTATTCATTTACATTCGTAACAGATGTATTCGACACAACTGCCAATACTCTAACCCTAAAGACAACAGATAATGGCGCAATTGGTAAGAAGTTCACACTTCGAGTGTATCACACTGCCAAGAAACTAGAAGCAACTAAGGACGTTACTGTGGAGTCCTTGATTTAAGTGTCCTCAGAACGAGGACGGTTGCAATGACCCTTTTTAGGGTTGTTGTAAATCCAACCTATGCAGATTTGCAATGGTTCAGATTTTTGGTAAAAAAACGCCAAAATTCGTCTACGTTTTATTTTTTTAGATGTAAAAACACTAGGAATCATAGGCGTTTAACCATTTGTACTTCTCTCGACTATAGGAGAGAGACAATTTTGGAAAAAAACGGCAAAAAAATTCCCCCTTTTATTTTTTGACACCGTTCAAACCCAGTGTTTATGCGGTGTCTGGGGTTTGGCAATCTTCCTGTAATAGGGAGACATGGATATTTAGACAAAAACGTCCAAAAAATTCCTTGGTTTTATTTTTAAAGGGACGTTAAAGCCAGTATTTATAAGGGTTTTTTTAGACACCAATCTTGTTGTAATAGGGAGACATATAGATGGCAGGATAATCTTAGTAAAAATCGGTCAAAAATCGTCGACTTTATTTCAAAATATGATCACGAAGTCCTTACTTTAAGCCATTTTCAGATGATTCATTAAGTGGAACTATAGGAAGGACAAGAATATTTTAGTAAAAATCGATCCAAAATTATCCCCCTTTATTTCAAAATACAGTTACAAAATCCAGATTTTAAGCCAAATTTTGATGATGTGTTAAATGGAACAATAGGGAGACATGAGAAGAAGATAGTTATAGTAAAAATCAGCCAAAAAACTTCTCAGTTACCTCTCAGAAACTATTAAAAAACTCAGTAAAATAGCCATGTACAGGCGACGTGCTAAGTGGCAGTATAGGAAGAACGATGTAACGCTATCAGACAAAAATAATTGTACCGTATTTATGGTACATTTATTACTTAAAAATTACAATGTACCGTATTTGCGGTACAAAAAAAGTCACTATATGGAAAGGTACCCCCTATGAGAAAGCAGAATGCAGAAATTGAACTTTTGCTTTTGTTAAAAAATGTACCGTATATACGACACAAAATTTTTGCCAATTTTAAAATGTACCGTATATACGGAACACGAAATGTGTGTATATGGGGGGCGTATATATTTTGAGAATCAAAAAATGTTAGCATTTGATATTGGGTTAAAATGTTCCGAAAAAATCGTTTCAAAAAATTTTGAAAAAATGAAATGTACCGTTATTTTCGGACCACGAAATGTGTGTATATGGAGAAATAAAATACAGAAATTTAGTTTTTGATATGGGTCAAAAATGTACTGAATATCCAGAACGAAAAAATTCCAAATTTTCAAATGTACTGAATATCCAGAACACGAAATGTGTCTATAAGGGGGACGATATATTTTGAGAATCAAAAAAATTGAACTTTTGATATTGGTCTAAAAACAGCCGTTATTTTCGGTCAAATAATTTTTAAAAAATGACAAACAGCCGAAAAAAACGGTTGGTGAAATGTGTGTATATGGAGAAGCATATATTAGACATGTAACGCTATCAAATTGCCAACGTGGACAAATCAAAATTTGGCTAAAAACCTAGTGTTTTAGCGACTTTGAAAAATTGGAAATTATTTACAAGTGTTGTATTTACAGTACAAAATGAAAAATGAAATGTGTCTATAAGGGGGCGTATACCCCAACATAAAAATGTTCGTTATTTAATTCAAGTGTATATATAGATGTAGCAGGGGGTGTCACAAAAGATACTCCCTTTACTATGTCCCAAGGGTTACTAGATCGGTAACCGTTGAATCTTAAGGTGGCAAATTACCATCTTAGAAATCCAAAGGTCGTAATCTGCGACCTTAGAAACAATTATATAATAAGGAAGAAAGAGATCTATCGCAATTGATAGGTCTTTTTTTGATACAAATTAACACAACAAAACAGGGGCAAAAGATGGAACTGCAAAACAGGGCTATATAGATTGCAACTGGAAAGGACGTGAAACATGGAACTAGAAACATTAAATCTATCTGAAGAACAGTTAGCAGGCGTACAGCAAATCCTTCAATCTGAGGGCGACAAGATTCGTACCAAGTACAGCAACGAACTCAGAACTGTAAAGGAAGAATTAAATCAGTATAAACCTGCTCAGAAGTCAGATAGCGAAATTCAATTTGAGAATCGTATGAGAGAGTTAGAAGCCAGAGAACAGAAATTACTGGCAAAGGAACGCCAAGCAGAGTTATCAACTAAACTTACTGAACTTGGACTGCCAACAGAGTTAGGACAGTATCTGAATCTTGGTGAAGATGTCGATGCAGGACTTGAAGCCGTAAGTGTGGCAATCAATGGTTATCTGTTAAACAATGGTAATAAACCCACCAATCACGGTAAACAGCAAGCAGTTACAAAGTCCGACTTCAAAAAGATGTCCTACGGAGAAAAGGCACAGTTGTTTCAAGACAATCATGAACTTTATAAGGCATTAGCGAGATAATTCCACACATCTGGGGAAACCACGGAACTTTTGCGCTCGTTAAGCCGAGGGAACTTTTGCGCTCGGCTAATATACGGTTTTCGGAAAGGACAAATGAGTGGATTACAATGCACTACAAACTGCGATTAGTCAGTTAGGATTTCCAATTGTTATGGTAATCGCCATGGCTTTTTTCATATGGAAGTTATGGGAAAAATCGCAGACACAAAACGAAACCAGAGAAGAAAAATTATACTCAGTCATCTCAAAGGCACAGGAACAGAACGAAAAATTATCTGCTACAAATGCGGAATTCGTCCAAGTGCTTACATCGTATAAAGATGACCTTGATGGCATCAAAGAAGATGTATCAGAAATCAAAACACAAATTAACAAATAATTAAGGAGGAAACACAATGGCAAATATTAATAACAATTCTACAAATGCAGTTAATAAAAATATGATTATTCCTGACGTTTATGCGGAATTAGTCAGAGAAAAAATTGAGGGAAAAGTGGTAATCTCCCAGTCAGCAAAGGTTGTTAAATCTTTAGTTGGTAAACCTGGTGAGACAGTGTCTATGCCTAAATGGGCTTACATCGGTGACGCCAAAGACATTACAGTTGGTACAGCAATGGACAAGACAGCATTAAAACAGACAAGCACACAAGCAACTATTAAAATGGTAGCCGCTCCTGCTGTATCCGTAAATGATTACGACGATGCAGTTGAATTCGGCAATGCACTTGATGAAGCCGCTAAACAGCAGGCAATCTCTCTTGCAAGAAAACTTGACACTGATTGCATTAATGTTGCGCTAACAACACCATTAAAAAGTCAACTTGCTACAAAACATCAGATCACATTCGACGAAATGAACGCTATCTTAGGTTTATATGGAGATGATGCCAATGCAGAAGATTTTGCAGGAATCTATATCCATAGCGCTTTCGTACCATCTTTCCTTAAGATGGATGGCTTTGTTGACAAGACAAAGACATTTACAACAGATGGAACAGGAATCATGCAAAATAATCTGTTAGGTTACTTTAGAGGTATCCCTGTACTTGTAACTGATCGTTTATACGATACCGCAAAACATGAGGGTTATATCCTGACAATCAAAAAGGAATCTATTGGATTAATTCCTAAAGAGAATCCATTCGTCGAACCTGCCAGAGACGCATCTACAAGAACAACTACAGTATACTGCTCAGAATACTATGCAGTTGCACTGATCGACGACAGTGGCGTAGTAGTCGCAGGATCAACAATTACCCCAACAGTATCTGATGGTGAGTAATAAATGAAAGGAGCGACGAGATGCTTGGCGGAGATCGTTTAAAGTTTTTAAGGATTTATCATAATTTAACTCAAAAGTACATGGCTGAGTGTCTCGGCTGTTCGACCAGATGGATTAAGGGCATTGAAAGATGCGAGGTAATCCCAACCGAGAAAATGTATCATGATTGGCTCGACTGCTGTTACGGTTTGTTAAAACCGCAAGAGAAAACAAGCAAAAAAGCCCGCGTCAAAAATAACTCGGTCGACAAATAACTGCTGTGCCCTGTCTTAGGGCATAGGGTAATTATATTTTAGTTTCAATAATGATTTTAATTTTAGTTGGAGAAACTCAGTAATTAGCAACCAGAATTTAACAAATGGAGAAAGGAAGGTGAGTAAGATGTATAAATTCTTATTCACTTTCATGTTTGTTTGCCAATTAGATGGGCAAGGTGTTGATTCATCTTGCTCACTAATCGGTGACAGATATGAAGAAGAATCAAACAAAGAATTTACCAACATGGTACAAAGACACGGAAAATAAATATCATACGATATTGACTGATGACATTGACTCATTATTATCTTGCGCAATCCTAAGGCAAGTAATGGGATGGAATGTCGAAGAAATCTTTTTATTAAAGAAGAAAGTCAAAGGACATGAGGGGCAAGACCTCAAAGGAAAAACAAAGAACGCCACACAAACAGAAGGAATTGGCGTTGATCTGGCACTTCACAAAGGCAAATGTTTCGATAATCATATCACACGCTTTTCAAATATTGATTATAAAAACGAAGAATCTATTAATCCAAATCTTATTGAGAATATCACAAGACAAAATTATACAGAGAAATACGCAGGATCGACAGTATTACTGCTTTGGTCGTTGTACGGTTTACAAAAAGAAGGTCTAACGGACGAAGCAATGATGATGTTGCTCGGAATCGACAGCGCATACTTAGGGTACTACGATTCAAGATACAAAAAGCACGTCAAACACTATCTGGTAGATGTATTGGACTTACCAGAGTTTTATCATTGCATTGAAAGACATACATTTGAAGAGTTTCAAGACATAAAAAAGAAGTATAAACTAAAAGAAAAGATTACATTGAAAAAAGGGCATGTGATCACAAAGATTGATATAGATGCCATCAACGATACTCTCTTTTGGGATACAGACACAAATCTTCAAATTGAATTGCCACAAGATAAGTTTTATCCAGACAAATATTTTATCGACGTTGCGCAATATATCTATGGTAAAAGACCAAAGAGATATGATGAGATAATCCCACAAGAGCCATATTGCTATGCGCTTACTAAGACAAATCTACTAAACTATTCAATCGAGGTGAAGGAATAATGGAATATACAAGTGACGGAAGGATTGTAATACATAATGGTGATCTGACAAACGAATTATTGCGCAGAGGTCACCATATTAAGCAAGTGCGCCCAGACAGAAAGAACAAAATCAAAACAATATTCCTCTTTGATGGTACGGAAGAATTGAAAGAGGACTTGCTTAATATAGCAAGAGAGGAAAGAATAGCATTGAAAAAAGAATTATTCGACTAAAATTCTGACCGCTAATAATGTTAGCGGGTCAAATTTAGGTCAGTAATCGACAGTTTAGAGGACTAAAGTTTTAAGTGCCAACAATCTTGGCACTCAGAATTTAGGTATTACCATTTGTAATACCAAGAATTTAAGTCAAGTTACCCTCAAACTGGGGGCTACTAATTAATATCAGTGATCGACAGTTTGTCGACTACTCAACAAAACAAATACATAAACAAGGAGAACAAACGATATGGAACGTAAAACAAAAGCAGATAATAAAATTATATTCAATCAAAAACTAGCGGGATATCTCATGGTGCAGGGATTTATCCTTAAAAAGATGGAGCGTAATGAAAAATGTCCAGATAAGAATGTATTTATTTTTAGACAATCCGAGAATCTGGAAAAGACAATCAAAGAATACTTATCTAAATAATCAAACAAGGAGAGCAACAAAATATGGCAACAAACAAAAAAGTAAGCAAAAACACAAGAGTTAGCGACTTAATTACAAGAGAAGATATTCAGAAATGGGAACCAGATGTACCTGTTATCATTGAGGCAGGTTGTGGCGTTGGAAAATCATACTTTATCAAGAACACCTTATATGATATTGCAAAGGAAGAGGGTCAGAAGATTCTCTTCCTTATCCATCGTCGCAAATGTGTCGATCAGTTCATCATGGAAATTGAAGCGGACGGCAAAGATGATGTGATTGATATAGTGACATATCAGAAGTTTTCCATGCACAAGTCAAGATACAATGACTTCGGAGAAGAGGACTTCTTTAACCCATATGATTACGGTTACATAGTATCAGACGAATATCATTATTTCACAGAAGATGCGTCCTTTAATGACACGACAGACGTGGCTTATGACATGATAATGGAATGTCCTACGGCAGTAAAGATTTTCATGAGTGCAACAGGCGAAAATATTGAATCCTATATGAGAGATTATCTCACGGATAACGCCCAGAAATTAGGCATTAGAGAAGGCATAAAGCCACTTAAATACAAAATACCAACCAATTGGTCATTCATTAATCAGTTGTACTTCTTCTATCGTGAGGACGCCTTCAAACGCAAAGCAGAAGAGGTAATTTGCAAAGGCACAAAGGCAATCTTCTTTATTGAATCTGCCAAGAAGGCATACGAATTGTATAAACAATTTGAAGACAATGCAATCTTCTGTTGTAGCGATAGTAACAAAGATTATGCCAAATATATGGATAAAGAGAAGTTAAATCAGATGCTCGAAAATGAGAGATTCGAGGAGAACCTACTCATCACTACTGCTTGCTTAGATGCAGGCGTAAATATTAAAGATAAAGACGTAAAAGAGGTCATGATTGACATTCGTGATCTTGGCTCACTGATCCAGTGCATGGGCAGACGACGTATTGGAAGAGTTGCATCAAGTGGTGCATATTCAGAGAAGATTGACGTTTACATTCGTGCAAGGAAAAATGAAGAATTAAATGGTATGAAGAAAAGAATTCAAGAAAATATTAAAGCCGCACAATATCTTGATTTTAATGGGGAAGAAGAATTCTATAAGGAATATCCAAGATTTAACACCAACGTAGATAAGAGTGGAATCATTTATACTGATAAAAAGGATAATTGCTTAAAGGTCAATGAATTGATGCTTAAGAAAAAAGAGAGCGACATTGAACTCTACAATACAATGATTCATCTACATAAATTCGGATACTGTGCATATATCGCAGACAAATTTGAACGCAAGTATAAATATAAACGTGGAGAACTTGTAAGATTAAGATATGAAATCTATGAACCAGAATTTATAGATATGATGTTTATGCTATCAAAATGTGCAAAAGAAAAAACAGAATTTTGTGATCAAAAGGAAAAGGATAAATTTGCAACAGAGTTGAATCTGCGAAAAGACGGCAGAGTTGTCAAAAGAGCAAGTAGTATAAATGAACAGTTGTCACAGATGGATATCCCTTTTCAGATAGAAGCAACTCAAACGAGGCGAAAGGGAAAGAATGTGAGATTGTGGAAAGTTGTTCGCACAAAAAAATAAATTTTTTTCCTTATAATTACTGGACTTTTTAACGATTTGCCTACACTTTTGCGGAACTCTTCTATATAGAGTGACAACAAAAACGTAGGCAAATTGGCATAAAACCCTTATAAATACTGGAGAAAAATTAATTTTAAAAAGAAAAAGTAATCTTCCACAATAGGAAATTGCGCTTGTCGCAATTGACAGAGAGCGAAAATAAGCGAAGCGTTTTTTGCGTGTTTATTGTGTTAATAGGCATCCATACTGACATATATTTTGTGTGGGTCGAAATGACCACCCGTAGGAGTGGGCGTTTGACCTACAACAAAATGTGTGTCAGATGGTGCCAGATAAGTTGTTGAGTGTAAAGGTTTCCTCATCCTCTTGGGGACAAGCCCCAAACCCCTATATGGTCAACATTCGATTCGCTGACGCTCACCTGAATGTTAACCTTCGATCACACAACAAGTTGTGTAATCGTATATTATTGGACAAGAAAAATCAAACAGGAAAGGAGAAACAAATGGCAAAGAGTAAAGACAAAACATTGCTTCAAAAGATGCAGGAAATCTGCCCATATCACATTGCAAAGTATATACAGTGGTACTTATCAGATAAACAGAAGAGATGCAAATGGGACGAATTATGCCAATGTGATATGCAATTTAAAAGCAAGGATGGAACGAATAAAACAGAGGAATTTTGTGAGAATAACTGGCTCATTCGTGATGATGCACAGAAAGCAATTAAAATATACATGAAGAACATGAGAACCTTGAATACAATGCAGATTTACCAGAAGATGATGAACAAGGCACTGAACGGAGATGTCAATGCGGCTAAGTATGTTGAGAACTTCCACAACAGTGATTTCTTTGAAGATTCAGAGGATGAGTTAGATGTATTACTATCTGGTATAAACATTCCTGCGCTCAAAGGTGGTGCGTGATGATAAGTAAGACAAATGCACAAAAACTTGCGTGGCTATGGCAAGATGATAATAAGGTGGCTTGGATCGAATCTTTCATTAAGATTGCGGATAAAGAAGGAAAACTTGTGCCATTTATTTTGACAGATGAACAGAAAGAATTGGTACAGAATATGCAATCTAACAACATTATCTTAAAGAGTAGACAGTTAGGTATCTCATCTATTACCATTGCGTTGTCTATCCGAGAGTGCGTGGTACATGAGAATACGACTTGTTTTCTGGTAAGTCACAATCAGTCAAGTTGTAACACTATCTTTGACAAATTAAAACAACAGTATCATAGTTTGCCAGATATTATCAAGCCGAAGTTGATCGTAAATAACAGACAGGCGTTATGCTTTGATAATGGTAGCAAGATCACTTGCTTGACCGCAGGTAATAAAGAGATTGGTCGTGGCGATACATTGAATGGTATCGTGCATCTGTCAGAGTTTGCTTTTTGGAAAAATGCAGATAAACAATTACACGCATTATCGCAGGCGGTCAGTGAATCTGGGCGTATCATTATAGAATCTACTGCAAATGGATTTAACAAATTTTCAGAATTATACATTCAAGCAAAGAACGGAGATAACAGTTATAAACCGTTCTTTTTTAATTGGATAAATGGTAAATCTTTATTTGCAAATCAATATGAACAAGCCGTGGCTGAGTATGAAGCGAGAACGTCGCAGAAGATTAAAGACATGGAATTGGATGAAGATGAACAGGAACTATTAAAGATGGGTGCTTCTTTGGCGCAGATTGCTTGGCGAAGAAAGAAAGTATCTACTGATGGACTTGATACATTCCAAGTTGAATATCCCTCTACGGACACAGAATGTTTCTTGACTACAGGGCAACAGTTATTTGACTCTAAGAGGATCACGGCATCACTTACTACAATCGTAGAACACAAGATTAAGCCATTGGCAAAGAAACAGGTCACAGGTATTCCTACTATATTAATGCCGTATCTTGGTAAGACGTTTCATATCTGGCAGTTGCCACGAATGGGCGAGAAATATTATATAGGTGTGGACTGCTCAGAAGGATTGGGACAGGATTACTCTACTGCTATTGTGTTAAATCGAGAAGGTCAACAAGTGGCTGAGTTTAGGAACAACAAAATCAAACCATATCAGTACGCAGATGTGTTAAATGCTTTAGGCAGATATTATAACAAGGCGTTGCTGACAGTTGAAAAGGCAAGCGGTGGACATAGTGTGATTGAACGTCTGAGATATGAACAACACTATATGAACATGACAAAGTATAAGACATATGATGAATTTCAGAGAACTATCTGGAGAGTCGGATTTGACACGAACAATAAAACAAAATCTATCATTGTGAATGATTGCCGTGAATGGTTCGACAAAGGATTGATCCAGATTAAGAGTAAAGATATGCTTGAAGAGATGAAGGTGTTCGTGGCAAATGATAACGGAAGTATGGGCGCAATCAGTGGCTCACATGATGACTTGGTCATGGGATTGTGTCTTTGCATACAAGGAATGAAGAATGGATTATGGTATCCATTTTAGACGATATTATATAGAAGAAACAGAACAGAAAGGAGAGACAACGTGGCGATTGAAGAGTATAAAAACAAGTATGAAAATCCTGCCAAATGGTTTGTTGAGGAAGTGAATCAACCTTATCATGTGAATAGAATCACAAAATGTATTGTTAATCGTGATTATCTTGCAGGTAGACACAAGGTACTTGGAAGAGAAAACTGTGCTTATAAAGGTAAAGAACTCATTACAAGAAAGACGATTTTAAACTATGCAAAAACAGTGCTTAGATTCCATGCAACGTACTTACTGGGCAAGAAGGTATCATTCAGTGGCAATGAGAATACGATCAAGAATTTTAACGAAATATACAAATTAGGACAGTACGAGACAGTAGATTATCAGATTCTGGATAGAGTCAATAAGTTTGGTGACGCTTACGAAGTTGTTTATGTAGAGGATGGAATCATCAAAAGTAAGGTGCTTGATAGTGGCGATTGTTATCCTGTTTATGATGATCGTGGGAATTACATTGCGTTTATTGAAACGTGGACAGATATATTTACTAATATCACATTTTATAATGTATATTACCCTACTTATGTAGAGAATTGGAACAATGATGGTGGGTATCTACATATGGAAGATAGTAAGATTAATGTGTGTGGATTACCAATTCATTATCACAATTTTAGTGACATGGATTATAACTTTGGCGTTAGTATGCTAACAGACATTAAGCCAATCATGGATGACTTAGAGGATATTCTAAGTAAGATGGGCGATGCAATTTATATCAACAGTTTGAATTCAATGCCTGTGGCTGTAGGTCAAAGGATTGAATCAACGATTCCTGCTGATGCAACAGGATATGTAATGAATCTTGACAATGGTGACTACAAGGTAGTTAGTACAACAATGGATTACAATACAATCAAGTTATATCTTGATAATATCAAGCAGATGTTGAATGATATCGCTTGCATACCAAGTGTGTTAGGTAGTAGTACGAATATCGCAAACATAAGTGAAGTATCTATGAAGATTTTATTTCATATGGCAAACATCAATGCAGATGAAACGAAGAAATGGTTGAACAAAGGGTTCCAAGAAAGGTTCAGAAGATTCCAAATGATCTTGAAAATGCAGGGTACTGAGGTATCAAACGATGTTGAGGTTGTTTTCAATGTAAATATGCCAGTTGCAACAACAGAAATGGTGTCTAATTTAAAAGCCATGAGAGAACTCGGTGCGATCAGTAGAAAGAGCGTGATGGAAAAGAGTGATCTAATTACGGACAGTGTAGCAGAGTTAAAGAGATTAGACGAAGAGAATGGTGTTAGTGGTGAGATAGAGAAAGATAAGACACGGGCTTAAAAATAAGTCGGTCTCAAGTACCGTCTGGGTACTCGAAATGGGTACGCAGATGTTGGGTGAACGTAATTTGGAAATAGTTGGGAGTGATACATCCAAAAAAATTGCCGTTCTAAGGGCAAAAAATCCTTAGTATTGCTACGTTTTTTGATGGTTGCAAGAACAAGACGTATAGATTGTGTCAGAATCACTGGAAATATCTTCCAAAATCCATTTGATAAAATATCAGTATTTCAAATCAATTTAAAATGAGTGATAAAAGCAAAATTTTATGTCGATATTTGTACCAATTATTTCCAAAAACAACGCTAGATTGGGACTCTAACGAAGAATAAACAGGTAAATATGCACAAAAATACAAGAAAAACTTGTGCAATGTGACGATATTACAGTTCATTGCCCCTCTTTTCAAATATGGGCTAGAGGAAACTCCAAAAATCCCCACAGCAAAAAAATAAGGACTACTCTCTTGTAGTCCCTTCGTTTTCACGGGTTACATGGTCTTTCAATACCATATTAATATACTGGCTAAACGATCTATCATCTTCCTCTGCCATCGTTTTGATCATTTCAACCAGATCACTGTCTAATGTAATACTTACTTTCTTCTTTAATGGTTTCATATCCATACCTCGCTTAACCGTATCTTATCACATGGTAGTGCATTATATTGCTAAGTAGGATTAAGTATGATAAAGTAGGATAAAAAAGAAAGAGGTACCGCAATATGGAACAAACGAAAAGAGAAATCTACAATGAGATGATGCACAATTATCTAACAGAGGAACTGATAAAGGAAGTGCAGGAACGCACAAAACTACTGGACGAGGATTATGCAGAATCTATCAAGATGCAGGAATTACATTTGCAGGAATTAAAATCCTGCTTAAATAAGGAACAAACAGAACAATTAGAAGAATATATAACCGAGGTATCGACAAATCATCGACTCCTGTGCAGAGAGATTTATTTGCAAGGGATGAGAGATTGTGCCGATATCTTTTTCGACAAATAAGGAGAATCGAATATGGAATTATTACATACATTATTAACTATGCCAGGGCATGAGATTGTAACTTTATTAGGATACATGACAATGGTATCTGTTGTTGTAGATAAAGCAGGCGCAGTGATTGAGGTCATGATTAAGAGACATAAAGAAGCAAAGATCAGAAGAATGAAAGAAAAGGCAGAGATATACAAGAATTTACTAAAGTGATTGATCGTCGGCAGATGGTTTGAAGCGTAGGATATCTTCAACATCACAATGCAGAATCATACATAGATCGTTAATTGTACGAGTGGAAATATCTTTGTTGTTTTTGAGTCGGCTCATAGTGCCACTTGAAATTTTATGTTTCTTGGTCAGAGTATACCAGTTTTCATTTGATTTTTCTAAAGTATCCCAGAACGGTGTGTAGTCAATCACGATATTTCCTCCTAAATTATTTGATATTAATAGCATATGAGATGTTTTCGGAATTGAATACGTTTAATAAAAGAAATATGTTTTATAAGTTGTATATATTCATTAAAAAGAATATAATAGATATGTAACTATTAATAAAATAATTATAGGAGGAGAGTATGAAGAAAGGCATAAAAAATAAAAAAATAATTGCCTTGATAGTTGTGATTTGTATTGGAATTATTGCGTTTTTTGCAACAGGAAATATACGAGCGTATAGTTCGGCAAAGAGTGCAATGAAAAATGGTGACTACAAAGAGGCAATATCTAAATTTAAGAAACTGAAAGGGTATAAAAACTCGAAGAGATTATTGGATGATTCAAAATATGGCTATGCAAAGCAATTAATGCGAAATCATAAATATGAAGAAGCACATGATGTGCTTGCTAATGCGTCATCCAGAGATAAAATCTCAGATTTAGATTTAGAATGTTACTATGAAGATGGAAAATACAATTATAAAAATGGAAATTTTGACGATGCTTTAGATTGTTTTCAGGATTTGGATTATAAAGACAGTGAATCATATGTAGAACAATTGCAAGGTGATCATTGTTTGAAAGAATTTGTTAAAAGATACAATGCGACTATGGAGTTTGTAAAAAGTACAAATTCAATCACAACAGGTAACAAGATTACGGAAGATAGTTTTGATGAGGATGAAACTGGAGTTGCTACATTAGATTCATCTGCAACAATTTCGATAAATAATCCATCAAATAAGAATTACAGAACTAAAATTACAAGTGTTAAGTATTTGTTGGAGAGTATGGACAAAGATACTTGGTTTTCTGAAATATGTGCTGTATTAGGTGGTATGATTCCAGAAATGTCAAATGAAGAAATTGTCAAATGTTTTGATTATATCAGTAAGCAGGAATCAGTTACTTATGCAAAGAAGTATAATATAACTTCGAAGATAAGTAGAGGAAAAATGGAAATAACAATACAGTACACAGGTGATGATGTATAAGGGGAAAAGTATGGACGCACAAAATATTAAAGATAAGGATATAATAAAAAATGAAGTAAAAGATTTGTGGAACAAACATAAATTATTATTGATTATTATTATTCCGTGTTTACTTATTATTATACTTGCTTTATCTGACAATAGTAGTGATACATTTGAAGTTAGATTTAATGATGAACAATTTAATATCACAGATTCACTAGACGATGTTAAGAGTAAATATAAAAATGATTATGATAAAGAATATACAAGTTTTAATATTTACAATGATAGTAAAAAAGAATCAATTCAAGTTCACTACAATGAGTCAGAAATAGAAGCGGTTGCCAATAGCAAATCAAAATCAGCGGTTATAAATGGAATATCTATAGGTGATAGCACAGAAACTATGGCTGAAAAATTAGATATAGATGAGGCATGGTTTGAGGATGATAGAATTACGCTTGTTTGTTATAAAGATAAGGATATAATAAATAAAATAAGGATGAATTTGAATGATATAGATCCTGATAAAATGATTTCTGAGGTGACTGATACAGATTATATGGTTGCTATTCCAGTATCCGATTCAAAGGCAAGTGGAGTTGCTATATGGTCAAAAGATTTTTTCATTGATATGATGGAAGAAGAGCGAAAAGCAGATGAATCATTAGAAGATGCAGAATCAAATGACTATGATAGTGACGATTCATACGATGATTCAGACACTTATGATAGTGACGACTCATATGATGATAGCAGTTATGATGATACATCATCGGATGACGATGGTGAACCTGCAACGGCAACAGGTAGTGGTCACTGGGGTGGCGGAATTGCAGAATAATTGAAATACTAACCAACACATAAGGGAACTTAGTTTAATCAACTAGGTTTCCTTTTTTGGTGCAATGAAAGGAGGAATCATGCAGATTTTAGATCGACTAAAAATGGAATTGTCCAATCAGGAATACTTTTCGGATGAACAGTATACACAATTTTTATTGGAAAATGGATTATCTGCCGTGGCAGAATACAATAAGGAAACAGACCAGAGACAAATGTTGTTATCTGCACTGGATATCTTAGAAGCAGTCAGCAACGACATTGATATCATGCGCCAGACAATCACAGAGTTTACAACAACATCACAAGCATATAAATACCTTGAGAAAAGAATACAGAATCTTAGAGATAAGATTGCGTCTATCCCAGAGCCAGAAGAGGAATATTCATGCTTTTCACTTATGTATACAAGTAAGAATCCTACGGTATACTCGCCTACTGATTATGGATCACGCAGAATCTCTAAATCTGACATTGACGTTATGATGGGCGGTGAGTAGCATGAGAGTTAGTGAAAGCCCAAGCGATAAATACCTAGACCAGACAAGTTTGCAGTATCTGGTTGAAAAGATCAAAGAGGAAATTAAAAAGAACGGTGGATCATCTGGCGAGAATGTAGATTTATCCGATTATTATACGAAATCTCAGATTGATGATATCGTAAAAAAACTGCCAAGTGGCTCAACAGGCGTAGGAATCTCAAGCGTATCAATTAACAGTGCAGGGCATCTGATTGTATCTTTGACAGATGGTACAAGCACAGATGTTGGAAATGTTGTTGGTAAGAATGGTACTAATGGGAAAGACGGAGTTGACGGCAAGAATGGAATTGATGGTGTAAATGGTAAGGATGGAACGAACGGCAAGGACGGTATTAATGGGGTTGATGGACAAGATGGTGTCGATGGATTTTCGCCACAGATTATTGAAAATGCCGAAAATACAGACACGCAATATAAACTGGATATCACCACGGCAGCAGGTACATTTACAACGCCTAATCTGAAAGGTAAAGACGGACAGGATGGAAAAGATGGAACTGGTGGCAGTGGCGGTGGTGCTTCAAGCGAGGTATATTCAACAGATGAGATTGAGGTAGGTACTTGGATTGATGGCAAACCGATTTACCAAAGGGTTGTGCCTGTTACGTTATCATCAACTGCCAAAAGTGGATCGGTTGCCTCTGATGTGACTAAGATAGAATCGACAGTCAGTGCATTGGTTGACATGAGGGCGGTCAGAACACAATCACAGTTTATGGTGATGAGTACCACACATATAATGAATACAAGTATATCTTATATTACATCTTTTGCAGATTTTAAAGATGCCATACTGTCAATGTCTTTGGCAAAGGATGGAACACTTTTTATAAGTCACGGTTATAAGTATAATGGATGGAAGTTAAATATTATTTTAAAATATGTCAAATAAAATGCTTGACAATTTGTTTTTTGCTTGGTATACTAGTCAAGCAGTCAACGAGAAATCTAGCGCTATGAGATGTAAATAATCTAGCGTGAGATATGAAAAACTCGCATGAATGCGTTATTATATGCGGATGTGGCGGAATTGGCAGACGCGCTAGATTTAGGTTCTAGTGTCTATGACGTGCAGGTTCAACTCCTGTCATCCGCAGTTCTTTTAAGAATTGACAAACATAATAAAGTATGGTAATATATTTTCGTTATGAGTTGTGAAATTGCATAACACTTACGGGGTGTGGCTCAGCTTGGCTAGAGCGCTTGATTTGGGATCAAGAGGT
>ERZ839823.1897-NODE-1897-length-18468-cov-4.604681_pt1 | contig 18468 bp, 17 predicted proteins | sample MGYA00519862_ERZ839823 | MGnify/ENA primary metagenome ERZ839823 (study PRJEB31850, sample SAMEA3708853) | human gut metagenome | biome: human gut; feature: human-associated habitat; material: faeces | place: China | collected 2014 ...
ATGGCCATGGCCGCGCTCGGCATCAACGTGAACTTCAAGGCCATCGCGGTCAAGGGGCGCAAGCCGTTCCTCGCGAGTTTCCTCGTGTCGATCCTGCTGATGCTGTTCGCTGCCGGCGTCGCCGTGCTGTTCTTCTGATTCCCGGCATCGCGTTGCCAGCGGGCTGAAATGGGCGCTCCCGGCCTGGGAGCCTCCGTTTCAGCCCGCTGACGTATTTGAGGGCATGGAGCCCCTATCTCAGGAAATCACGGATGTCGTCGATCTCGCGGTCGCAGATCGCATGCGCCATGCCCGGGTACGTGCACAGCCGCGCGCCGCGGGTTCCGGATATCACCCGTCGGGCCGTATCCTGATCCTCGACGGGTATCGTGCGGTCCTGGTCGCCATATGCCAGAAGGAAGCGCGTTCCGCAGTCCGCCTCAGCGTCCTGCTCGCCACGGAACGGCGGGCACCGGGTAACAGTTGAATCACCGGTGACATGTGCGTGAATTGTTGCGCTGTGGGCATGAGCGCGGCTGCGAAGCGGCATGATTGCGTGTACCGTGGGGGAAGGCTGGAGCAATCTGGAGGAATCGCGAAGCCATGCCGCGAACTTGAATCGAAGCGGTACGATTCCCGTAGGGCGCGGCAGACGGCAGGGCCGCTCTGACGATGACGGAAACGGCGGGACGAGGGAACAGCACGGCAGGAAACGGCGGAAGACGGCGGCGACAGAAGACAACGAAACACAACGCAACAAGACAGCAAACACAGCAACATAGCAAGATAACGAAATGAGGAAACGCATTCATGGGAATGCCATTGGATCTATATGTCATCCGACACGGAGAGTCGGAGGCGAACGTCATCATCAACGCGGGGGAGCAGGGCGATAACTCCCTGTACACGCAGGACAACGTGACCGTGCCCGACCGGTCGTGGCGACTCACCGCCACCGGGCGCAAGCAGGCCGACTGCATCGGCCGCTGGCTCGTCGCGCAACAGCAGCTGTTCGACCGGTATCTGGTCTCGCCATACGTACGCACGCGCGAAACCGCCGCGACGATGGCGCTGCCGAAAGCCAAGTGGGAGGAGACGCGCGTGCTACGCGAACGCTCCTGGGGCGAGATCAACACCATCACGCAGGACGATTTCCGCACGAACTACGCGCGCAACTGGATGTTCAAGCGCACCGACCCGCTGTACTGGCGTCCGCCGGCAGGCGAGTCTATTGCCGACGTGTCGGAGAACCGCGTGCATAACCTGCTCACGTCGCTCAACCGGCGTGCTGAGGCGGAATCCGTCGTCGCCGTCACGCACGGCGACTTCATGCTCGCGCTGATGCTCACCCTGGAGGACCTGTCGGACGAGGAGTTCATGCGCCGCGCCGACGACCCGGCATGGGCGATCACCAATTGCACGTGCCTGCATTATTCGCGGCGAGACCCGGCCACCGGCCGCACGTCGCCGCGCGTGCGCTGGGAGCAGACCGCGCGCCCGGTGTTCGACGAGTCGACCGGACGCTGGGAGGTGCGCGTCGATCCGTGGCGCGAATTCCAGCGCCCGTTGCTCTCGAACGGCGACCTCGTCGACGTGGTGCATTCGGTCGACCCGCACCTGTAACGGCACGAGGCGCCTCACGGCGCTCACGGGCCGCGCATGACGAGTCGCGCGCCGCGCGTGGCTCGTCATCGCAACGGTGGGCGAACGGGTTACAATGGCCTCAACGCGGCACATGGCTGCATGGATGTGCCACCTGAGAGAACCGAAGGAGTTCGTGATGGGAAACCTGTTCACATGGAAACTGCATGGCGACGGCAAGACGCTCGCGCCCGGCGAGGTCGTGGAGCCCGATGAGCGACTGACTTGGACCCGTACCATCGGCATCGGCGCCCAGCACGTCATCGCCATGTTCGGCGCGACGTTCCTGGTGCCGATCCTGACGCATTTCGACCCGTCGACGACGCTGTTCTTCACCGCGATGTCGACCGCGCTGTTCCTGCTGATCAACAAGAACGTGCTGCCGAGCTACCTGGGGTCGTCGTTCGGGTTCATCGCCCCGATCGCCGCCGTCGCCTCCGCGGGCAAGGGCATTCCGGCCGCCAGCTTCGGCATCATGGTCACAGGCCTGCTGCTCGCCCTGGTGGGCGTGGCCGTCCACTTCGCCGGCGCGAAGTGGATTGACATCATCATGCCGCCGGTCGTCAACGGCGCCATCGTCGCGATCATCGGCTTCAACCTGGCTCCCAGCGTGTGGTCGAACTGGCAGAAGGGCTGGGACACCGCCCTGGTGACGCTGCTCGCCGTGCTGCTCATCGCCGTGCTGTTCCGCGGTCTTGTCGGACGTCTGAACATCCTGCTCGGTGTGATCGTCGGCTATGTGTACGCATGCTTCCGCGGTCAGGTCGACTTTTCGGCCATCGGCGACGCGGCGTGGATCGGCTTCCCGAAATTCCATCTTCCGCAGGTCGACTTCTCGATCCTGCCGATGTTCATCCCCGTCGTGCTGGTGCTGGTCGCCGAGAACGTCGGCCACGTCAAGTCTGTGGCGCAGATGACTGGGCGCGATTATGACGGGCATATGGGCACCGCGCTGCTCGCGGACGGCCTCGGTACCGCAATCGCCGGCTTCGGCGGCGGCTCCGGCACCACCACGTACGGCGAGAACATCGGCGTGATGGCCGCGACCAAGGTGTATTCGACCGCCGCCTACTGGTGCGCGGCCGCATTCGCCCTGCTGCTGAGCCTGTGCCCGAAGTTCGGCGCGGTCATCAACACGATTCCCGGCGGCGTGCTCGGCGGCGTGACCACGCTGCTGTACGGCATGATCGGCATGATCGGTGTGCGCATCTGGGTGGAGAACAAGGTCAACTTCGATAAGCCGCTCAATATCATGGTCGCCGCGATCGTGATGATCATCGGCATCGCCGATTTCACGTTCGCGTTCCAGGGCGTGCAGTTCAACAGCATCGCCATCGGCACGGTCGTCATCCTCGTCGCCTACCACGGGCTCAAGGCCATCGGTAAGGCCACGGGCACCATCGACAAGGACGACCCCGACATCCTGTAGCGGGTTCGTGGCCGCTGTCAGGTATGTCACTGTGCGTGGGTCGTGTCACCGTGCGAGGGTTACGTCACTGTGCGTGCCTCCTCGCACGGTGACGCGACCCACGCACAGTGACGCGATTGGCGCAGCTGACTCACGCCAGATGCGCGGAGTGACGCCTCGCCGCCGTCGGAACACGTTGATGAAGTAGCTCGCCGACGAAAACCCGCTCATCCGCGCCGAGCCGCTCAAGCAGTTCTGGGTCGACCACCCCGCAGGTGAACCTGCATTGCCTCTGCTGCGGCGAGAACCCGTAATGCAGCCGGCTCGAATTGACGACCAATCCGTTGCCGGCTTCCAGCGTCACTATGGCGCCGTTGACGAAATATTGCATCTGACCGCTGATGACATGGATGAATTCCAGATCGCGATGCCAGTGACATGGGCAGCGGTAGTCCGGGAACGACGACAATGCGTCCCGTCTGGCATATATGGGCAGGTCGGGGATGTTGTAGTCGATCCGCTCCGAAAGATCCGACGAGACGATGACTTCCTGCCCGCCCTGCCAGGTTCCGGGCCCGGTCGCGCCGCCTGTGCACCGAAGTGCCCCATTGCCGCTCCCTGCGTGATGTAACGTATATGAAAATACTATATTTCTTTTGATGCGCAAAAGTATCATTGCGCCGGTGTCGTCGTTACATTCCATCCCTATCGTAGATATCAGTTCTTCTTGCTGCAGGAGAGGGACTCAATCGATGATTCGGACATCGCGAGAATGACGAAATTAATATTTTGTCGTTCATGTGACCGTCTGCATCCTTGAAACACCCTGATGGAAAGGCAAGGTGAGTGTGATGACTCGCATGATGGAACTGATCAATGGATGGCTCGCCCGGTATTATGCCGTCGTCCGTGCCCGGATGGCCGTCCGGCTGGCTTCGGTCCGTGCCGCGGCGCAAGGGGACGGCGAGGAGAACATCGCGTCGTTCGCGCGGTGGTGCCCGGCATCCGCCGCGCAGTTCGCCGGCTGACGGGGATCTGCGCGGGACCAATCGGGTGGCCGGTGCGTCGGGGGTCTGAATGGTCCAATACTCTGACCATACATTGTATGGGAGATCGGAGCATGATATGACGAACTCGAACGGCCGCAACATCGCTATCGTCACTGGTAGTGCACTGGGATTGGGATACGAGCTGACCAAACAGCTGATCGCCGACGGCTGGTTCGTGGCCGGCATCGACACCGCGTTCTACCGCGACAGCCGCGACTACGTGTCGGAGGAGAAGCAGCACACCTTCATGGATCCGGGCGAACTGGCCCAAGTGATCCTGTTCAATCTGGTCAACGACGCGAACCTGACCGTCTCCGACATCCTCATAGAACGCAATTACCGCTGAGCCGGATGAGTTCCGCCGGCTCAGCGGCAATGCAAGTCGCGCTTCTGCGCACCCGTCGTCTCAGCGATCCTCGGGCGGCTTGTACTGGTCCTTGTCGGTGAAGCAGGTCCGATAGGTCATCGTCATGATGAGCGCGTCGGCCACGAGGGTGAGCGCGGCGATGGCGGCGAGCACGACGAACTGGTATTTCGCCGCGTTCAGCGGGTCTCCGCCGGCGATGACCTGGCCGGCCATCATGCCGGGGATGGTCACGATGCCGCACGATGCCAGCGAGGCGGTGGTGGGCAGCAATCCCAGCCGTATGGACGAGACGATCGAAGGACGGGCGGCCTCCCACGGGGTGGCGCCCAAGGCGAGCAGCGTGTCCACCTCGTCGCGGCGCTCGTTCATGCTCTCATAGAACCGGCTCAGGCCGACGGCGAGCGCCGACACGGTGTTGCCCAGCAGCATGCCGGTAAGCGGCACCACCAGCTGCGGCGCATACCAGGGGTGCGGGCGCACCACCAGCTCGGTCACCAGCGAGATCATCAGCAGCATGGTTATGACCAGACTGAGCAGTACCGGGCCGGCGAGCCCCTTCGGGATGCCCTTGGCGCGGGAGAGTGTGATCTGCACGGCCGCGACCAGCATTACCGCGATGACGCCGAACACCAGCCACGGGTTGTTGGAGCGGATCACGTACCCGATGATCACGCCCATCACGCACAGCTGCACCAGCGCGCGTATCGCCGACCACATCAGCGTCTTGCCGATGCTGATGCACATGAGCTCGGAGACGAGCGCCGCGACCGCCACCATCAGCAGCGCGACCAGAAGGCCCCAATTATCGATCACGTAACCGTTGCCGCTCATGACAGCCTCCCCGAGGACAGTGTGACGATGCGTGTGGCTCGGCCGTCGGGCGGACGGTGCCGTATGCGCACGATGGCCATGCCCCCGGCGGCCGCGCTGGCCATGATCGAGGCGACCTTGTCCGCGTTGTCGTCGTCGAGGCCTGCGTCCACCTCGTCGGCCAGCAGCACGGCCGGGCGGGTCAGCAGCGTCCTCGCGAGGCTGACGCGGGCCGCCTGACCGCCGGAAAGGTCGTGCGGCGCACGGGCCAGGTCGATATCCTCGCATCCCATGGCGTCCAACGTATTGCGAATGAGTTGGTCGGGCAGCGCCAGCTTCGCCTGCGACTGTTCGGAGCGGAACAGCCGGCTGAACCTGCCGCGTCTCGCGGAGGTCTTCTTGCCGGTGGCCGCATGGTCGTCGGGCACACTCGCCTCGTCCGCTCTGCGCACGGCCAGCGTCCAGGGAAGCCGAATCGTGTCGGCGACGCTGTCTCCCATCAGCATGGGCTTCTGCGGCAGATACGCGACGTTCCTCCGCCACTGCTGCAGCGAGAACGATGAGCTGTCCGCGCCGTCCAGCGTGAACGTGCCGTCGGCATGGGGGTTGAGCAGCGCAAAGGCGGTCAGCAGGCTGCTCTTGCCGGAACCGGACGGGCCGACCAGATCGACGATCTGGCCGCGATCGACGTCGAACGACAGATCCTCGAAGATGGTGCGGTTTGACTGCGCAGAAGGCACGACGCAGGAGACCCTACGGGCTGTGAACAACATTTGCATAGTGGCAACGTTACCCGTTCGCCGGCCATAGTCGATGTTGACAGCGTTTCTTAGTCCAGTTTCGAGACGCACGCGGCGAGCCGGTCGAATCGTGGCGCCCGGCACTGCTGTATCGCTTGGCGCGTACAGTTGCAGTCATGCCGATCGATTCCAGAATGATAGATAACATGAAGGCCGACCGCGTGCGCAAGGTGGCCGATCTTGCCAACCGCCGCACCCGGGAGCGTTTCGGTCGTTTCCTGATAGAGGGCCCCCAGTCGGTTCGCGAGGCGGTGACGTGGATGCCCGACGTCGTCCGTGACCTTTATGTGCAGGCCGTGGACGGGCCGGACGGGTCGCGGATCGCAGGCGAGACGCTGACGTCCATCGTCGAGCGATCCCAGGAACACCGTATATATGTGCATCCGGCGAGCGAGGCGGTGATGCGCCGCATCAGCCCCGATTGCCAGGGCATTGCGGCGGTCGGCGACGCCGATGCGGTGCGCGCGACGGCGCAGGGGACGCAATTGCCCGAAAAACCGTTCGTCGCGGCGTTCTGGCAGGTGCGCGACCCCGGCAACGCGGGCACGGTTATCCGTGCGGCGGACGCGGCCGGATGCGATGCCGTGGTGTTCGTCGACGATTGCGTCGACATGCTCAATCCCAAGGTGATCCGCGCGACCGCGGGCTCGCTGTTCCATATCCCCGTGATGACGATGGGCGTGGACGAGTTCTTCGGATGGGCCGGCGAGAAGGTGCTCCGCACCGTCGCCGCCGACGTCTACGGGACGGACGGGCGCGAGCCAAGGGAGCTGCCCGAGGTGCTGAGGGACCAGGATCTCGCCGGGGTGGGCAAGGCCGTGATCTTCGGCAACGAGGCCCGCGGACTTGAGCCAGGTCTGTTGGGTAGGTGCGACGACATCGTGCGCATTCCGCTCTATGGCAAGGCCGAGTCGCTGAATCTGGCGACCAGCGCCGCGATCATGCTCATGAGTATGGCTATGTCGAGCCATATAGGGACAATGTGAACTCGGTAAACGCTTGGATTATTTGATTTTTGGCGCAGATAAACCGGTAGTTTCGGTAGTTGTAGGTAGGTAGGACGAAAGGGTTCTCGTGGCAGACAATGCTCTCTTCGATGCCCAGTCAGTGACCGATGCGGTCGCCGAGGGCATCAGCAAGATTCAGAACGCCTCCAGCTTGGAGGAGCTCAAAGCCATCAAAACGCAATACGCCGGTGCCGAATCGGCGATGACCAAGGCCAGCAAGGCCATCGGGTCGCTGCCGGTCGATCAGAAGAAGGAAGCCGGCAAGCTTATGGGCAAGCTCCGCGCCGACTTCGGCCGCGCGTTCGGCCCCAAGGAGGCCGAGCTCAAGGCACAGGAGGAGCAGCGCGCGCTGGAGGCCGAGACCGTCGACATGACGCTGCCGGTCAACCGTCGCCCGCTCGGCGCCCGCCACCCGCTGGCCAAGCTCATGGAGGACGTCGAGGACCTGTTCATCTCCATGGGATGGCAGATCTCCGCCGGCCCCGAGGTAGAGACCGAATGGTATGACTTCGACGCCCTGAACTTCGGCCCGGATCATCCCGCCCGCCAGATGCAGGACACCTTCTATGTCAAGGGCAACCAGGCCCATGACGCGGCCGGCTTCGTCGGCTCCAACATGGTGCTGCGCACGCAGACCTCCTCCGATCAGGTGCGTGCCCTGCTGACCCGCGGCGTCCCGCTGTACATCGCCAGTCCGGGCCGTGTGTTCCGCACCGACGAGCTCGACGCGACGCACACCCCCGTGTTCCACCAGTGCGAGGCTCTGGCCGTCGACAAGCACCTGACGATGGCCGACCTGAAGGGCGTGCTCGACAAGCTCGCCGTGGCCATGTTCGGCCCCGAGGCGAAGACGCGCCTGCGCCCGAGCTACTTCCCGTTCACCGAGCCGAGCGCCGAACTCGACCTGTGGTTCCCCGACAAGAAGGGCGGTGCGGGCTGGCTCGAATGGGGTGGCTGCGGCATGGTGAACCCGAACGTGCTGAAGTCCGCGGGCATCGACCCCGAGGAGTACACCGGTTTCGCGTTCGGTGTGGGCATGGAGCGCACGCTGCTGCTGCGTTCCGATATCAACGACATGCACGACCTCGTTGAGGGCGACGTGCGATTCAGCGAACAGTTTGTGATGGGGGAGTGAGAAGCCCATGCCTATGGTTGACATTGATTGGCTCAAGGAGCACGTCGAGGTTCCGTCTGACCTCACCTACGAGCAGCTGGCCAAGGACCTGGTCAGGGTCGGTCTTGAGGAGGAGGAGATCCACGCCTCCCAGGTCACCGGTCCGATCGTCGTCGGATATGTCGTCGACGCGACGCCGGAACCGCAGAAGAACGGCAAGACCATCAACTGGTGTCATGTCGACGTCGGCCCCGCGTACAACGCGGTCGACGAGAACGGCAAGAAGGTGCCGCGCGGCATCATCTGCGGCGCCCCGAACATGGCCGCCGGCGAGAAGGTCGTCGTGACCTTGCCGGGCGCAGTGCTGCCCGGCGATTTCAAGATCGAACCGCGCAAGACCTACGGCCACGTTTCCGACGGCATGTGCGCCTCGGAGCGCGAGCTCGGCCTGGGCGACAGCCACGAAGGCATCATCCTGCTGCGCGACTACGGCTTCACGCCCCAGGAATACAAGGCGCTCAAGCCCGGCGACGACGCGATGCACCTGCTGCACCTCGACCAGCCGATCCTGGAAATCAACATCACCCCGGATCGCGGCTATGCGTTCTCGTACCGCGGCGTGGCCCGCGAATACCATCATTCCACCGGCGCGAAGTTCGTCGATCCGGTGACCGAGCTCAACAAGCGCGCCCCCGCCGCTCCCGCGGCGGAGTCCGGCGTCTCCAGCGACATCGAGGTCATCGTCGACGACAACAACCCGATTCACGGCGTCACCGGCTGCGACCGCTACGTCGCCCGCGCCATCCACGGGTTCGACCCGACGAATCACACGCCGAACTGGATGCGCCGCCGTCTTATCCGCGCGGGCATGCGTTCGATCTCCCTCGCCGTGGATGTGACGAACTACGTGATGCTGGACCTTGGCCAGCCGATGCACGCCTACGACCTTGACAAGATCGAAGGGCCGATCGTGGTGCGTCGCGCGGCCGAAGGCGAGAAGCTCACCACGCTCGACGGCAAGGAACACGACCTGAGCGTCGAGGACCTGCTGATCACCGATTCGCCCGACGGCAAGCGTGGCTCGCGCATTCTCGGCATCGCCGGCGTCATGGGCGGCCTGTACGGTGAGGTCACTGCGGACACCAAGAACATCCTGCTGGAGGCCGCGCATTTCGACAGCGTCTCCATCGCACGTTCCGCACGACGCCACAAGATCCCCTCCGAGGCGTCCCGCCGGTTCGAGCGCGGCGTCGACACGCAGCTGCAGCCCGCGGCCGCGCAGATGGCGGCCGAACTGCTCACCAAGTTCGGCAACGGCGAGCCGTCCGGGCATCCGACCGACGTGAACACGACGATGTATCGCCGTCCGATCCCCTTCAAGACCACCGAGGTCGCCCGCGTCGCCGGGCTCGACGTGGACGTCAACCGCATCAGCGACATCCTCACCGATGTCGGATGCCGTGTCGCTGGCGGCGGCAACGGCGAGTTCTCCGTGTCCGCGCCGACCTGGCGCCCCGATCTGAACGAGCCGTGCGACCTGGTCGAAGAAGTCGCCCGACTGGTCGGCTACGACGAGATCCCCGTCACCGTGCCTCCGGCCCCGGTCAAGGGCGCGGTCGGGCTGACCCCCGACCAGCGTCGCCAGCGCTGGGTCGCAGACACGCTTGCCGAATACGGCATGGTCGAGTCGCTGAGCTACCCGTTCGTCGGCGATGAGGACTTCAAGGCGTTCTCCTATGATCCGGCGGTCATCAAGCCGGTGAGCGTCGAGATCGCCAACCCGCTGGCCGGCGACCGCCCGTACCTGCGTCGTGATGTGCTCCCCACGCTCGCCACCACCGTGCAGCGCAACCTGCGCCGAGGCCTCGAAGACATCCGCCTGTACGAGATCGGCCACGTGTACCTGTGGGATCCGAACGCGCCCGCCATCCCGGCTCTTCCGGGAGGCGTACGCCCCAGCGATGAGCAGCTTGCCGCGCTGGATGCGGGCCTTCCCGATCAGCCGCTGCACGTCGCCGGCCTGCTGACCGGCAACGCGGTCGACTCCGGATGGCTCGGCGATCGTCGCGCCGTCGATTGGAGCGACGCCGTCGAGGCCGTTCGCCGTGTCTGCGACCGTTTGGGCGCGCGCTACGAGCTGCGGCAGCCCGCCGCGCAGGATGTGCCCGCGCAGTGGCACCCCGGCCGCGCCGCGCAGATCGTCGCGGGCGAACAGGTCGTCGGCATGGTCGGAGAGCTGCACCCGCGCGTCAACGAGGCGCTGGGACTGCCGGCGCACTCCGCGGCGTTCGAGCTGAACCTTACCGCGCTGTTCGGCACGCTTGACGGCAAGCCCGTGCAGGCGAAGCCCATCGCCACGTTCCCGCCCGTCAAGCAGGACCTCGCCTTCACCGTCGACCAGTCGGTGACCGCGGCCCAGCTTGAGGCCGTGGTCCGCGAGGCGGCCGGCGCCAACCTCGAATCCATCGAGCTGTTCGACGTGTTCACCGGCGAGCAGGTGGGAGAGGGCAAGAAGTCGCTCGCCTTCGCGGTGACCTTCCGCTCCCCGTCCAAGACACTGTCCGCGGAGGACAGCGAGGCCATTCGCAAGGCCATCGTCGACAAGGCGGAGGTCATCGGCGCGCAGCTGCGCGCCTGACCGCCGACGAAAAGGCACCATGGAGGACATGCATATGACAGAGCCGCAACAACAGCCGCAATCGTCTGACGATAGTTCGGGCGAGTCCCGGCATGTTGCGGCCCAGCCGCAATACGGTCAGCGCATCGAGCCCGAATATGGTGCCAGGGCGGATGAGTTTCCGCCGAATTACAACCCTTACGTATATGGAGGCCAGCCCGAGCAGCCGGCTCCGCAGGCGCAGCCGTCGCCGTCTCAGCCGGCCTCCGTGTTCGGAGCCGGGCCGGCTCCCGCTCAGGGCGGTTCCGCTCCCAATGCGGCTCCCGCTCAGGGTGGGCCCGACCAAGGCGGTCCCCGACGGGAGCCTCCCCGATATTTCAACGGCATCGACCTCAACGACCCGCAGCAGAACCCTATTTACGGGCATTGGGATTTCTACGCCATATTCTCGTTCATCTTCGCCCTGGTGTCTTCGTTCCCGGTGCTGCCCGCGCTGATCGGCTGCCTGGCCATCTGGCGCACCCGTCGTTTCCATACGCGGGGCCGCGGACTGGCCATCGCGGCCGTCGTCATCAACGTGCTGACCACCATCATCGTCATATGGATGACGATGCACGGCATATCGATGGACGACATGTACCAGGCCATGCTCAACATGCTGGCGCCCGGCATGGGCGGAAGCGGGTCGGGGGACTCCGTTTCGGTGTGATGGGCCGTGTGCTGCGACACGCAAGCCGATGAATGAATATATGCAATGTACTGCATAACATGTATACTCGCCGTAGTTCGTCTTCGATGAAAAGAGCGTGATATGGCGAGATATACGGTAGCTGTGGCTGGCGCCACCGGATACGCGGGTGGGGAGGCGTTGCGCATCCTTGCCGCCCACCCGGACTTCGAGGTGACCTGCGTGGCGGGCCATTCCTCGGCGGGGCAGAAACTCGGACGGCATATGCCGCATATTCCCCAGCTGGCGGATCTGACGGTGGAGGACACCACCGCCGAAGTGCTGAACGGCCATGACGTGATCATCCTGGCGCTGCCCCACGGCGCGTCCGGGGCGTTGGCCGCGCAGCTTGACCCCGGTGCCGTGGTCGTCGACCTGGGTGCGGACCATCGTCTTGAGGAGCGCTCCGCGTGGGACGCGTTCTACGGAGGCGAGTTCTTCGACCATTGGACGTACGGCATGCCCGAGCTGATCACCGGCAAGAGCGCAGACGGAGAGTACACGCGTCAGCGCGACCTGCTCCCCGGCGCCAAGCGCATTGCCGGGCCGGGCTGCAACGTGACTGCGACGACGCTCGCCATGCAGCCGGCCATCGCCGAAGGACTCGTGGAACGTCGTGACCTCGTCGCCGATCTGGTGGTGGGGTATTCGGGCGCGGGCAAGAACCTCAAGCGCGCGAACCTGCTCGCCGCCGAGGCGTTCGGCTCCGCCGTGCCCTACGGCGTGGGCGGCACGCATCGCCATATCCCCGAGATTTTGCAGAACTTCGCCCATGCGGCAGGTTTGGACGCCGCCCGGGCCGAGGAGTTCACGCTCGGATTCACGCCGATACTCGCACCGATGGCGCGTGGCATCCTCGCCACGGTCAGCGCGAAGATGACCGACAAGGCGCTTTCCATGAGCGACGAGGAAATCCACGACGTGTGGGCCAAGGCATACGCCGGCCAGGAGTTCATCGTGCTGCTGGAGCCGGGCACGCTCCCGGCCACGGCGAACGTCGTCGGATCGAACGCCGCCCACGTGCAGGTGGTCACCGACCGGCACGCCGGGCGTCTCATCGCCTTCGCCGCCATCGACAACCTGAACCGCGGCACCGCGGGCCAGGCCGTGCAGTCGCTGAACGTCGCACTTGGACTTCCCGAAGACAAGGGACTTACGAAGATTGGAGTAGCACCGTGAGTGTCACATTCGCCAAAGGATTCAGCGCCGCGGGCGTCGCGGCGGGCATCTCCTCCGTCGAGGGCAAGAAGGATCTCGCCCTGGTCGTCAATCAGGGGCCGCTCGACAGCGCGGCCGGCGTGTTCACGTTCAACCGATTCTGCGCGGCACCGGTGCAGTGGTCCCGCAAGACGGTCGCCGACGGCCATATCAAGGCGGTGATCCTCAACTCCGGTGGAGCCAACGCATGCACCGGCCAGGCGGGATACGAGCAATCGGCGGCGACGGCCAAGAAGGTCGCGGAGCTCGTCGGGACGCAGCCCGACGAGATCGCCGTATGCTCCACAGGCCTGATCGGCGAGCTGCTGCCGCTGGATCATGTGCTGTCGGGAGTGGAAAGCGCGTACGCGGCCCTGTCGGACGACGACCAGGCGGGAAGCGACGCATCCCACGCCATCATGACGACGGACACGAAGCCGAAGACCGTATCGCTGGAAGGCGACGGATATCGCATCGGCGGCATGGTCAAGGGATCGGGCATGATCGCCCCCCAGCTCGCCACGATGCTGTGCGTCATCACCACGGACGCCGCCGTCGGCGCCGGTCAGCTGCAGGCTGCGCTGAACGCCGCGGTGGACCATTCGTTCAACCGCATCGACGTGGACGGGTGCATGTCCACGAACGACACGGTGCTGCTGCTCGCATCCGGCGCATCCGGCGTCGAGCCCGATCCGGACGAGTTCAACGCCCTGGTCGCCAAGGCATGCGCATCGCTGGCCCGGCAGATCATCGGCGACGGCGAGGGAGCGAGCCACGACGTGCGCATCACCGTCACCGGCGCCACCACGGAGAGCGCCGCCCTGGCCTGCGCCCGCGCGGTCGCGGCCTCGAACCTGCTCAAATGCGCCATTGCGGGCAACGACCCGAACTGGGGACGCATCGTATCCTCGCTGGGCACCGTGCCCGTCGAAGAGGCGCCCTACGATTCGCAGAAGGTCACCGTGGACGTCAACGGCGTGAGGATCTGCGAGAATGGGGGCGCGGGACGCGACCGCTCCGAAGTCGACATGACCCCCCGCGAGGTGCACATCGACATCGATCTCAACGCCGGTGACGAACAGGCCACGGTGTGGACCGATGACCTCACCCACGAGTACGTTCATATCAATGCCGATTACGAAAGCTAGTCTCCCGGTTCCTCCCCGGCACATGCCGGCCGGAGAAGCGGGATGCGATAGAGGAGAATATGGCTACTGAACTGAAGGGACCAGGGTTCCATTTCGACGTGCACACCGACCTGCGCGCCGACCAGAAAGCGGAGGTGCTGATCGATGCGCTGCCGTGGCTGGAGGAGTTCGCCGGGCAGCGCATCGTGGTGAAATACGGCGGCAACGCCATGGTCGACGAGCATCTCAAGCGTTGCTTCGCCGAAGACATGGTGTTTCTGCGGCAGGTGGGCCTGCATCCGGTCGTCGTCCATGGCGGCGGCCCGCAGATCTCGCACATGCTCAAGGCATTGGGCATCAAGTCGGAGTTCAAGGGCGGCCTGCGCGTCACCACTCCGGAGGCCATGGACGTGGTGCGCATGGTGCTCACCGGCAAGGTGTCCAGGGAACTGGTCGGACTGATCAACGCGCATGGGCCGTTCGCCGTGGGACTGTCCGGTGAGGACGGCGCCCTGTTCTCCGCCATGCAACGCAAACCCATCATCGACGGCAAGCCTACCGACATCGGGCTGGTGGGCGACGTGGTGAGCGTCGACGCCTCCGCGGTGGAGGACCTGATCTCGGCCGGCCGCATCCCCGTCGTCTCCTCGGTCGCCCCCGATGAGGACGACGCCACGGAAGTGCTGAACGTCAACGCTGATTCGGCCGCTGCCGCGCTGGCCGCGGCACTCGGCGCCAGGAAGCTGATCATCCTGACCGACGTCGACGGCCTGTACGCCGATTGGCCCGACAAGAACTCGCTGATCGGCCGCATCGGTGTGGAGAACCTGCGTGACATGCTTCCCGACCTCGAATCCGGGATGCGCCCGAAGATGGAGGCCTGCGTCCGCGCCCTCGATGGCGGCGTGCCGCAGGCGCACATCATCGACGGCCGCAAGCCGCATTCCATCCTGAATGAGATTTTCACCACCGCCGGCATCGGCACCATGGTCGTGCCCGATGATGGCATCGAAATGAGGAGTTCCTATGCCTACTAAGGAAACGCTCGGCCCCACCGACTCGCAATGGCTGGGACAGTACAGCCAGGTCCACATGAACGTGTTCGGCACGCCGCTGCGCGTGATGGACCACGGCGAAGGCGTGCGCGTATGGGACGTGGACGGCAACGAATACCTTGACTTCCTCGCGGGCATCGCCGTCAATTCTCTGGGCTACGCACACCCCGCATGGGTGAAGGCGGTGTCCGAGCAGGCCGCGAAATGCGCCCACGTGAGCAACTATTTCGCTACCGAGCCGCAGATCAGGCTCGCGTCGCGACTGATTGAGCTCGCCGGGGCCCCGGAAGGCTCCCACGTCTACTTCGGCAACTCCGGTGCCGAAGGCAATGAGGCTGCGCTGAAGCTCGCCAAGCTGTACGGTCGCACGCTGCCGGGCGCGAGCCCGAGCATCGGCGGCAAGCCGGCGCGCATCCTGGCGCTCACCCACGGATTCCACGGCCGTACCATGGGCGCTCTGTCCGCCACGTGGAAGCCCGTGATCCGCAAGCCGTTCGAGCCGCTGGTGCCGAACATCGAATTCGTGCGTGCAGGCGACCCCATCGCGATGTATGAGGCGTTCTCTGCCACCGGGCTCGGCCAGTACGGCAAGGGTCCTGTGGCCGCGGTCATCCTCGAACTCATTCAGGGCGAGGCCGGCGTGCGTCCGCTGGACGTCGCATATGTGAAGAAGGTGCGGGAGATGTGCGACATCAACCACGCCCTGCTCATCATCGACGAGGTCCAGACCGGCATCGGTCGCACAGGCTCGTGGTTCGCGTTCCAGCGCGAGGACCTGACGGGCGGCATCACTCCCGACATCGTGACGTTCGCCAAGGGCGTCGCCGGAGGATTCCCCATGGGCGGCATGATCTCATTCGGAGGCAAGCTGTCCGCGCTGTTCACGCCGGGATCCCACGGCTCCACCTTCGCGGGCAATCCCTTGGGCGCGGCGGCGGCCCTCGCCACGCTGGACACCATCGAGAACGAGCATCTGGTCGAGAACGCCGAAGAGCGCGGCGAGCAACTGCGCCAGGGCATCATGGCATCCGGCAACCCGCTGTTCACCTCCGTGCGCGGCCGCGGTCTGCTCAACGCCATCCTCCTGTCCCACCGCTGCTCGCATGCGGCGATGAACTGGGCTCTGGAACATGGCCTGATCGTCAACGCGGTCGCACCCGACGCACTGCGCCTGGCACCGCCGCTGATCGTCTCCGAGCAGGAAATCGACGAAGCCGTGTCCATCCTCGCGAAGATCCCCGCCGACCTGCCCAACGACTGACCTCCACGACGATTACGGGACGGGCCGCGACAACCAGCCCGCCCCGCACGCCCAAGCCGATACAACATCCGCACCCATCCCGAACCACAGAAGGAGCACCTCATGGCCGGTCAACTTCGCCATATGCTGCGTGACGACGACATCAACCATGCCGAACAGAAGCAGATTCTGGAACTCGGCATGAAATTCCGCGAGAACCGCTTCTACCGTCAGCCGTTCGCCGGCCCCCAGGCCGTCGCCGTGCTGTTCGACAAGCCCTCCACCCGCACCCGTTCCAGCTTCTCCATCGGCGTGGCGGAACTCGGCGGGTATCCGCTGGTCATCGACAAGTCCGGCTCCCAGCTGGGCCGCGGCGAGCCGGTCGCCGACACTGCGCGAGTGCTCACCAGCATGGCCTACAGCATCGTCTGGCGCACGTTCGGTCAGGACCGCGTCGAAGAGATGGCGAAATACGCCACCTGCCCGGTCGTCAACGCGCTGACCGACCAGTTCCACCCCTGTCAGGTGCTCGCCGACCTGCTCACCATCGCGCAGCACCGTGGCGGTGTGGATGCTTTGCCGGGCAAGACCATCGCCTATCTCGGCGATTCGGCCAACAACATGGCCAACTCGTATCTGCTGGGCGGTGCCACCGCAGGCATGAACGTCCGTATCGCCGGTCCGTTCGGGTATCTTCCCGATCCCGCCATCGTCGCCGACGCGGAGCGGATCGCCGCCGAGAACGGCGGCTCCATCCTGGTCACCACCGATCCGCGGGAGGCGGTCGCCGACGCCGACTGCATCTTCACCGACACGTGGGTGTCGATGGGAGAGGAAGCCGAGTACGCCATCCGTTCCAAGCCGTTCCGGGATTATCAGGTGAACGACGAGCTCATGGCTCTGGCCAAGCCCGACGCGCTGTTCCAGCACTGCCTGCCGGCATACCGCGGCAAGGAGGTCACCGCGTCGGTGATCGACGGCCCGCAGTCCGTGGTGTGGGATGAGGCCGAGAACCGTCTGCACGCGCAGAAGGCGCTGTTGACCTGGTTGATCGGGCAGCAGCGGGGCGACGAATCGCTGCTGGCCTAATGCTCGATGCCGTAGTATGCGGGTGGCTTGCAGGGTGCGCAGACGTTCGGCAAGCCACCGGAAAGGGCATAAATGAGTGAATCGACACCTCCCGTGCAGCGGCCGGCCACACGTGCCGCGCGATTGAGCGCCATCGAACAGGTGCTGCTCAAGCACATCGTCACGTCCCAGTCGCAACTGTCGGATCTGCTCTCCCAGGAGGGCATCGAGGTTACGCAGGCGACGCTCAGCCGAGATCTGGACGAGATCAACGCGATGAAGACGCGACTGTCCAACGGCAGCATCGCCTATACGATCGGCGACCGTCCGCTCAGGGAGTCAGTCGGCAGCGGCATCGGGTCCAAGGCCGAGCAGCAGATATCCCGCGTGCTCAGCGGCTTGGTCACATCGGTCGCGTCGGCCAAGAACCTGGTCGTCATCCACACGCCTTCGGGCGCGGCCCAGTATGTGGCGAGCGTCATCGACAAGCAGCCCATCGACGGCGTGCTCGGCACCATCGCGGGCGATGACACGGTGATGGTGATATGTGCCGAGGACGACATCGCCTTCGAGCGCTCGCAGTGGCTGCTGACGCTCGCGTCGAAGAACTGAATCGCTCGGGAAGGGCCTGTTTCAGTATTCGCCACACCGATTGCATAAATATACAGACATTCGTATATACTTGCAGCAGTTTGTTTTTGTAGAAAGGCATCCCATGGCAGACAACAACCGAATCGTACTCGCATATTCCGGTGGCCTTGACACCTCCGTGGCCATCCCGTACCTCAAGGATCGTACCGGCAAGGACGTCGTCGCGGTGTCCCTCGATGTCGGCCAGGGCGGCGAAAGCCTGGAGACCATCAAGAACCGTGCGCTCGCCTGCGGTGCCGTCGAGGCGTATGTGGTCGACGCCCGCAACGAGTTCGCCAACGAGTACTGCATGAAGGCCCTGAAGGCCAACGCCATGTACGAGGGCGTGTACCCGCTGGTCTCCGCCATCTCCCGTCCGCTGATCTCCAAGCACCTCGTGCGCGCCGCCCACCAGTTTGGCGCCGACACCATCTCCCACGGCTGCACCGGCAAGGGCAACGACCAGGTGCGTTTCGAGGTTTCCATCTCGTCCATCGACCCGACCCTGAGGGCAATCAGCCCGATTCGCGACCTGTCGCTGACCCGCGACGTCGAGATCGCGTTCGCCAAGGAGCACAAGCTGCCGATTACCCAGACCGAGAAGTCCCCGTACTCCATCGACCAGAACGTGT
>ERZ839823.1898-NODE-1898-length-18449-cov-5.546809_pt1 | contig 18449 bp, 5 predicted proteins | sample MGYA00519862_ERZ839823 | MGnify/ENA primary metagenome ERZ839823 (study PRJEB31850, sample SAMEA3708853) | human gut metagenome | biome: human gut; feature: human-associated habitat; material: faeces | place: China | collected 2014 ...
AGACACCGGAAGAAAGACCGGAAGAGACTCCAGACCAGACACCGGAAGAAAGACCAGAAGAGACTCCAGATCAGACACCGGAAGAAAGACCGGAAGAGACTCCAAATCAGACACCGGAAGAAAGACCGGAAGAGACTCCAGATCAGATACCGGAAGAAAGACCAGAGGAAACTCCGGATACAGAAGAGTCAGAGCAGGTGTCTGTACAGGAACTGGAAGAAGAACTGCAAAAGGATCTTGCAAATGGAGAGGAACCATTTACGGACCGTGTGGAGTATATTGACGAAACCGGAGAACTTATCTATGGCGCACCGGAAATCATCAGTCTGGGAAGGATCAAAGATCATGTTTCTCTGTTGATCTCTGATAAGAATTATGAATTGAAAAGTGCCAGAATAGATGGAATAGACTGTGTGTTTATCGGAAAATATAAAGGTGATCTTTATTACAGTACAGACGGAATCAGTGCAGACAGGATGAAAGATGACCAGAAGCTCGTGATGACCTATGCAGAAATCAAAGAGGCACAGGATGAGGAGGATTCTTCAGACCAGATGCCGGATGAAGAAGCACCGGAGCAGATATCCGTACAGAGCCTGGATGAAGAACTGGAAAGAAGTGTTGAAACTGGAAATGAAACTTCCACAGGCAGGGTTGAGTATGTAGATGCAGATGGAAACAGTATTGCAGGAGCACCTGCAACAATAGATTTTGGACCAATTAAGGATCATTCGGAGTTATCCATAGCTGGAAAGCATTTTGAGTTTAAGAATGCTACAGTAAATGGGAAAAAGTGTGTATATATTGGGAAATACAGAGAGACCATCTATTATAGTATGGATGGAGTTGTGGCTATCAAACTGGAAGATGGCCAGAAATTAAGGATGACATACCAGGAGTATTACAATATTACAATTAAAGAAATTGTTCCAGAAAACGGTCCACTAGGTACGATTACACAAAAAAATGGTGATATAGATGTACCTTTTGATATTACGAAAAATGTACGTGTAAATGCTGGCAAGGATTGGACAATTTCGATAACACCTGGACCTGCTAATAATAAGAAGCGTTATAAAATTAAAGATGTTATGTCTCAGAGTGGTGCAACAATTACGAGACGTGCTGGAGATGATTATGGAGCAATTTATAATATAAGTTTCCGGAAAGATGATACGATTATAATCACATATGATGCGCTGGGCGTTTATAGAGTAACGATTAATACAAGGTCAAATGATGGGACAGAGTATATTAATATACTTCACAGTAAGCAGAATGGATATGAACTGGACGAATCAGGAAATCTCACGTGGACTTATACGGAAGATAATGTAAATCCTGTTGATGGATCAATAGAATTGCCGGTGTTCCATACCAAAAGAAATTACCGTTTAATTCATATGGTATTAAATAAACAAACAGTATCTGCGGCTGATAGTCCTAGAGAAGTACCATCAGGTACGGGAACAAACGATGCAGTGAAAGGTCATGCAGGTGAATTGATTGTAAATGCATCTATGAAAGATGTTCCCAAGGCAGAAAGAGAAGAATGTCAATATGAGTATAGTATAAAAGTACAACGCCAAAGTGGAGGATGGCAGGATCTTAATTTTGATTTAGCACCATATGCTATAAAAGAACAGGCATTAACTGTCAGAATGATAACCAATGGACGACGGAGTGATGAAGGATTAGATGTAGTAATGTGGGATCCTGACAAGAGAAAATTGATCCCTATGCATGATAACGATACAGTAAATATGGATGCAATAGGATCGGATACTTTACTAACTCAGCAGACAAGGCAGGTTAGAATCTTTTTTGCAAAACCAAAGTCAGGTTATAGGTTTACAAATGGTGGTGTGGATGTCGGTCAGCCTCATAGTGAAGACAGTCCAACTTCCGATGGTGCAATATCTATAGCTCGATATGGATCTATCTCTGAGATGAATGCTAATACAATGGATCAACCTAGACCTTTTAAAATATATCAGGAAATATGGTCGGATGCTAAAAGAGCAGCACAAAGTAGTGGTTATACAATGTATTTATCATATGGAGGCGCAAAAGCAAAGAACCCGCCGTGGATATTATATGCAGCTTATTTTAGTGTGGCAAGTGACAGCATATATGTACATTACAATTCTGGTGCCGGCGAAGGTGTGCTTCCGGCGGATGCAGTTGTGAAAAATATTCCGTATAATGAGGAACTTGATACTATAAAAAACAAACCAATGCAGTCTTATGGAGAAAATCCAAACACCCATGAGGGAAAAAGGGGGATGGGAAGCACTTTTCTACTAGGTGAAGGTTGCCCTGAACCGACATGTGAGGGATATGAATTTATCGGATGGAAATTGAGGAAAAAAGATTTTTGGCAGCAACAGGAATCGTTTAGTGATAAACTTTATAAACATAATGAAGTTTTTAAAATTTCCGAGGATAATTATGATTTTGCACGGAATCAAGATCTTCCTGTATCCGTATGGGATAATGAAAAGGGATATCAGGTTGTTGCACAATGGAAAAAAATAGGCATGAAAAATGTTGAAGTTGAGCATTATCTGAAAGTACCGAATGATGATCCAATTCTGGAGAAGACAACTGATGGAACAATCGTATTTGCAGATGATCAGAATCAAGTTATTGCATCTGGAAAACCAGAACCAGATGGGACCTTTCCAGGGTATGTATTTGACGAGAATGACAGTCGAAATAAATTGGAAGTTATAAAAAATGATAGCTCAACAGAAACAATTACGTTGAAAGTATATTATAAGCCAACCGAATTAATGGTTAGTAAGGCTGTAACTGGTTATAATCTGGAACCAGATAGAAATTATACATTCACAATTCAGGCAAATGCATCAATGGGAACGGAAACAGGTGCGTTAGTTATTGAAAATGAACAAATTTATATTAAGAAAAAAAATGAAAATACAGTACGGAATCTAACTTTTACAGATAACAAGGCAACTTTCACATTGAAAAAAGATGAAACCGTACAGATCTTCTGTTTGTCAACCGGATGGAACTATACCATATCAGAAACGGATCCGGGAAGAAATTACAAAACAACATACAAGATAAATGAAGGCACTGTTAAAGTGGGAAGAGATGCGTCATTTGACCTGACAGATGCAAGTGCATCTGTTAAGTTTATCAATGTGTCTACCATATCACCGCCGGAAACAGGAAGAATCCTTCAAAATAATGGTTATAAGATATTGCTGATGGTCGTGCTAGCGGCTGGCTTTGCATGTATGGTATTTTTCAAAAAGATAAAAAGAAATATTCGCTCATAAATAAAGGGAAGAGTTATATAGAGTCCGGTTATTGATGGAAGTATAGCTCTTCTTTTTCAGATGTTTATATAGGATGCTTTATGAAAGCAGATATAGAGTATTTGCGGGAGTTGCAGTCTTTAACAAGATGTCCTTAAGAAACCTGTCTTGCTTAAATGACAACAGTGTGGTAAAATGGCGAAATTATAAAGCTGACAGGGGAAAAAGAGATTTTAGTAAGAAGTGATAATGAAGCCCTGAGCATATGCAGGGAAAAGAATTATTGTATGGGAAAGGTAAGGTTATGCAATTAAAAAATACAACTGATTATGCGATTAGGATTGTATGTCGCTTAGCTATGCAGAGTGAAACAGTCACAACATCGGAACTGGCAAGTGAATTGAAGGTTCCGGGAAGTTATATTCCCAAGATAACAAAAAAACTGAAGGAAGCAAATATAATTACTGCCAGTGAAGGTATAAAAGGCGGATATTCTCTTGCAAAAAAGCCGGAAGACATTTCCCTGTTTGATATAATATCTGCTACAGAAGTGACGATGAAAATAAACCGGTGTCTGGAGAAAGACGGATTTTGTTCCAGAAATGCCACGGATTACTGCAGGGTACATAAGGTCCTGCTGAAAGTGCAGGAGACGTATCAGGAATCCCTGCAGGATGTAAAGGTTGCGGATATTATACGGCCGGAAAAAGAGGAACATTTCGAACCGTCTTATGCGGTCATAAAAGTAAACTTAAATGATAAAAGTTATGAGTGTCTTTATTCCCGCCACCATTCAGTCTATCAGGGAATAAAAAAAGCAGAAACCTATGATGAATGTCTGGATGTATACACAGATAATTATGTCCATGAATCCGATAAGGACAGATTAAAGGCATTTCTGGGAAGTGGCAATCTGACAGGCCATACTTCAGATGGATGCCAGGAAGAAAGCATCTTTTATCAGAGAAGATGTGAGACAGATGCAGATACCTATCTGTGGATAGAAGTAAAAAAATATGTGGACGAAAAGGAAAATACAGCAATCCTGATATTCCACAATGCAAAAACTGCCCCAAACCTGGTTGCAAATTTAGAGCAGGAACTGTGTAAACAGAAACAGGATGTGACGGAACGGTACTGGCATATGGTATATCTCTTGGGGACTGTATTAAACCGCAGTAATATGATGGAAGCCGGAAACAGGGATGATATTTGCTTTTTTACAGAGAAGATATATCGCCAATTACAGAAACACTACCCGGAGTATGGAATCACAGAGGGTGAAATAGAAAATGTGTCTCATCTGGCACCTATCTATGATGTTGGGAAGATCAAGATTCCAGCTGAGATATTAAATAAAACCGGACAACTGACAGCGGATGAAATGAAAACAGTCAAACGGTACCCAGTGTTTGGGGCAGAGATGATTCTGAAGATTCCCAATGATTCAACAACAAGAGAATTAAATAAATATAGTTATGAGATCTGCAGATATCATCATGAAAGATATGACGGGACAGGATATCCGGATGGATTAAAAGAAGAAGAGATACCTCTCTGCGCACAGGTAGTCGGACTGGTGGTTGCATATAATGATCTGATCAGTGCCCGGGTGTATAAACCTAAATTAAGGAATGAGGAAGCTATTCGAAAGATCGTGAATGGGGAATGCGGCGTATTTTCCAATAAGCTGCTACAGTGCTTTATTGTATCCGCAATGCAGGAAGAATGGATGGGAAAAGTAAAGCAGAGAGAGTAATAAAAAACTCTGCTTTTTATGAAGATTTAACAGTTAAAGAAATCATGTTTGTTCAAATATGGTTTCTTTTTTTGTGTATTTGGAACACTTTGGATAAAAATGCAGAAGATATGATTAACATTACAGGTTTATTGCATTGAAAATGGAAAATAAACTGGTATAATAATAGCATAGATAAATATCTAAATATCCAAACCTGAAGGAGGAATCGTAAAATGAAAAAGAAAATGTTCATTCTGATAAGCTTTATATTCTGTTTAAGCCTGATGCTCCCAATATCCATACAGGCAGCACAGAGAAAAGAATCTGTGATTTACAGTGACTTTTTACAAGAAAATCCATCATACACCTGGTTTCGAACACTGGACATCAACAAGGATGGAGTGAAAGAGCTGATCGTCAGCAAAAAGCAGTTAGAGTTTTCCGCTAATGTTTATTATGTATATACAATAAAAAAGAATGAAATTGTTTATGTTGGAAAAGTATCACATTCGAGAGCATTTAAGGACGGAAAAAGCAAAGTCATTTTTTATAATTCCAAATTAAAAGCAATAAGAGAAGCGCTGACGTCTCCAAGGGGATTTGGATTAAACCTGTATAAAATTTCCGGTTCCACACTTAAAGAAACAGTCCGCATGAATCGTAGCTTGGGACGTTTTCCTGTTTATTCAATCGGAAAAAATAACAAGGACAAATACTATACAACAGCATCAGACATAAAAAAGTTCGATAAATTAGTTGACCGGTATTTTTATAAAGGATGTAAAAAATATGTATTGTATAAAAATACTTCATCTAACAGGGCTAAATATCTAAAATAGCATACGGATGGTATGCAGCCAGCGATCGCCGTAATAAAAAAGCTCCTTTTTGATAAGAACTGACATAGCTGAGAGGTTAGCAGTCGGAAATGGAATTATAATACTAAAAATAATAGGACAGTTATAAAAAACGAATCACATATTGTGGTTCGTTTTTTTTTGGAAAATCCCATGCTATGGAACACTTCTTGCAAAAATATATATACAATATTTACAGCTTTTGTTCATTATAAAAAATGAAAAAGAGGTATATAATGTAATTTAAACAAAAAAAATATGAGGGAATATTTTTTTTAACATAAACTAGTACCTTCAAGGGTTGAGTTTTGTAAGAGGTGGGGGTATGGAACAGGATAAATCAATAGGTTACACAGACAAGGACTTTGGCAGGTTTTATGTAGTATTAAAATTAGATCTGAAGAAAAATAGTTATGAATGCATTTACTCACATGATCAAGAGGTTTATGGGATAGTAAGAAAGACGGAAGATTATGATACATTTATCCAAATGTATATAGAGAAATTTATTCATGATGCGGATAAAACAAAAGTACGTGATTTCCTGTTAAGTGAAAAGTTGACAGAAAATCTGGTTGATGGCTATGCAGAGCAGGATATCGTATACCACAGATTAGAGGGTGAAAATTCATATACAAAGATGAAGGCTAAGAAATATGTGGATATAAAAGATAATACTGCAATGATCACATTACATAATGTAAAAGATACATATAACACAATCATGGAAATGAAGCGCGAACTCCAGAAGAAAGAGCGTGATATGACCAGGAACTATTGGAATATGGTGTCATTATTGACTACAGTTCTGGATCATAATAATTTATCAGAAGCAGATCACCAGGACAATATTATTTTCTTCACAAAGCAGATGTATCTTCAACTCCAGAAAATGTATCCGGGATATGAAATTACAGATGAAGAAATTGAAGCTGTAGCATATTTGGCGCCAATTCATGATATTGGAAAAATCAGGGTACCTATCGAAATCCTAAATAAAAAGGGCAAGCTGACAGAAGAAGAGATAGAAACCGTAAGGCAGCATCCTCTGGTCGGAGCTGAAATGACAAAGAAGTTTCCTAAATGTCTTACAACAGAAAAACTGAATGCGCTTAGTTATGAAATATGCAGACATCATCATGAACGGTATGATGGAGCAGGATATCCGGATGGTCTGCAGGGGGAAGAAATCCCTCTTTGCGCGCAGGTTGTGGGACTTGCTGATGCATATGATGCGTTGATCAGTCTCCGTCCATATAAAAGGAAGTTAGCTCATGAAGAAGCACTGCAAATGATCCTGAATGGGGAATGTGGCTCATTCTTCAGACCGTTGCTTCGTTGTTTTCTGGAAGCTGCAATGTAGAATGAATGGATAAAAAAGGCAGATGGCTGAGAAAAATGGGAAATAAGTATGCAGGGAGGGAACAGTGTGAAAAGTAAAAAGATGTGGCTGCGGTGGATAGCCATAACACTTCTGGTGATTTTATGTATAAACAACGTGGGATCAATAGCTTTGGCATCTGAGATTCGAGAGGGAGGAAGCGTTTTAGAAGAGAAAAGTATTTTGGAAGAAGAGTTTCAGGGGGAAGGAGTTACTTCGGAAGAAAGTATTTCGGAAGATGAGCTTCAGGAAGAAGGAGCCATTTCGGAAGAACAATTTCAAGAAGAAACTGCTTCGGAAGAAGAATTCCAAGAAAAAGAAAACACTCCGGAAGAAAGTGATATTCCAGAAGAGATCACCTCGGAAGAAATTTCAGAAGAAGAAAGCATTTTTGAGGATAAAACATCCTCTGAGCAACAGGAAGAGAGAGAAGAATCTCCGGATACCCAGGAAACCGCAGAAGGATATGATATTGATTTTTATGTCATCATCGACGGGAAAAAGGAAAAACTCCAGCATAATGACATTACCGGTATTACAACATGGACGGAGAAAAGAAAGACATATCATGGGGTTTTGCTTGATGATCTGATCTCAGTGTATAAAGAGTTTGGATTTGTAAAAGAAAATGATGGACAGAATCCTGTTGCAGATAAAAAGTTTGTATCTGCATATAGAGGAAAAAGCAGGATAGGATACGGAAAGGTCTATACCGATAATGAGTCACAAAAAACATATGTCTCTTATAATGACGGGGAGAATCAGCAAGGCGTAGCGGTAGATGTTTATTATCTTCCCAGGGGAATGGGAAATATTAGTACAATAAATTCTGCAATTAGTGATAATACTTTTTATTCAGTAGAGGTAAATGGAGAAGGTCAGGCTCGTATCCGTTATGCTTTGACGGGAACCACGGCGTCAGAAACGGTATCTGATTTTAATCAAGAATTGCCGGAAAAAACAGATCGAATCGAATGGACCTGTATTGGGGCAGACGATAAGGTGGTAGATGGAGTACGTAATACGGAAAACCAGACAAACTTTACAATCGAAAAGATCAGCCAGTCTTACGTGATCCAGAGAGCCGATCAGCCGGCATTTGATCTCCAGTTTTACGTATATGTAGATAACGAGGTGCGAAAGCTGCCGTCTACATCCTTGAAAAAAGTATATAAATGGAATCGGCAGGGAAAATCCTATGTTTCTGTCAGTGATCTGTCAGAAATCTATAAAGAGTTTGGAATAAATCAAGCAGAAACTCAGAATGGAACTTATTTTCCATATGCAGCCCGTGGTGAGAAGATATTAGCTCAGGCGACGGTGGCAACTTATAAAGGACAGCAATATGTATCCTATAACCTTGACAAGCAGGAAGCAACTGTACCAACAGATATTTATTACATGCCAAAGGGAGCATCCGAGAGCGAAAAAGTTCCAGATAACTATTCGGATCAGATCATGCAGAATAAGCACAGTTTCTATTCTGTCACAGTGATATATCCGGATGGAAACCGAATTGTGACTTACCATAAGAAAGATTCCGATGCTACAATTTCAGTTGATCCGGGAGATACGAAGGAAAGCGACTGGCTTTGTGCCAGCGAGGATGAAAATAAGACGATCTATCCGATCAAAACAGGACAGGAACTGAGTTTTACTATTGAGAAGATAGAACAGCCGTATGCCATTGCCTGCAATGCCTTTTCACCGGAAACCTTGAATATTAAATTTTATACTTTCGTAAATTGTGAAAGATATAATGTAGAACAGAAAGAAGTTCCTGTTTTAAAAGATACTACAACGAAACCGGGAACTGTTTATTATTATATTTCTAACGATCAGTTAAAAGTGAATTTAGAAAGATTTCATTACGATGGCCTTATCAAGAATGGAGGCCGCGCGCGCTTTTATTATTCCAAGAGAGATTACGACACCATTCATAATGCAGGAGAATATGAGCAGAACGGCCATGACTGTATTTATATAGGAAAGTCCGGAGAGCCAATGGATGTGTATTATCTGCCAGATGGGCAGAATGCTCCGACTATGAGTGTGAAGACATTAATGGAACACGATGATTACAGGTATAACGGCTTTTACAGTGTGACAGTGCAGGATGACGATGGACAGGTTTACAGTAAGACAGAGCTGGGTAATCTTCCGGCAACTGATTTTGTTGCAAGAAAGTCAACGCTTACAAGAACTGTCAGCACAAAGCCACGTATAGAAGGACAGACTCAGGAAGTAAACTGGGAATGCCGAAAGGAAGACGGTACTCTTTCAGCAGTCACATGGAGCAAAAATGAAGCAGAGCAGACGATGAGCTTTACTATCCAGCCGGATGATGCAGTACGTCCATATGTGATCGTTCCTGATAATACAGAAAAACCGGCAGCAATAAAAGAAGCAAATATCAGTTTTTATGTATTTATCGATGGCCATTATAAGCTGATAAAAAATATCAACGCTGAGCAGCATTACATAATCAAAGCGAATAGCGGACGAGCCAGCCGTTATTATCTGAGAGCCAAGCCAGAGGATACGATTTCTAAAATTTACAGTGATTTTGGTTTCACTTCAAGTAAACTTGAACCGGGAGCAGACAATAAAGAAAAGATTTTGTTTGGTTATGCGACAGACAGCCGAGTATTTGTACAGCATCCTTATAAAGACAATGATGGTACATGGTATATTCCTGTTCTGAAAAATGGCAAAGATGTATCGGTCTATTATTTTTCACAGCCAAACCCATTGAACCCTGACAGAATCGAAAATTATTTTGATCGTCTGACAGGACTTTCTTCTCAGGTTGGGCTGGCAGGAAGACATTTCAGCGTAGAAGGAAGTTTTCATCTGATCGAGGTGCTGGATCCACTGAACCTGACAAATAGACAGGCAATTAAGAGACAGTATGTTGGACATGGTGAAACATATAATGTGGAAGTGCAGAAGAAGGCGACTCTGGAAGGTGAGTATTATAACAAAGACATTGTCTGGAGCTGTACATCCAATGATAAGGATGAGAATGAGGTTCTTCCAACTCCGGTAGGAGACGATAAAGTTAAATTTGAATTTCCATCTGTCAGCTCATCTTATGAGGTGATCGCAGATAAACCGCAGGATCCTGGGACAGTCAGGGTAATCTATAACACAACCCGTTATATGAAGAAACTTCCAAAGGAAGCTAAGCTGACACCACAGATTGGAAATAAGACAAGGCATATAGATGATTATAAGAACGAGCAAGATGCTGCGAATCATGTGATCAAATCGCCGTATCCGCTGTCTTATGATCATGAAGATAATGACAGTAAAGAACTGGAGCAGTATGAATTTGATCATTGGGATTACAGAGACAAAGATGGAAAGTGGCAGGAATGTGATGCAGGAATCAAGTTTGCAGAGATCTTAAATGAAGCGAGACAGCCGATTGCTCTTTATGCAGCGTGGAGTAAGGTTAGCAACCGAAGCCGACGACAGGTACAGTTTTATATCTGTAAATCAGCAATGCCAGAAGATGGTTCTGTAGCATTACCATCTGTGCGTGAAGATGATTATACAAGCGCGGTTGCAGTGGCAAACTGTAATGTGAATGCAAGCAGAGTGCATGATGTTCCGGTTCTTGGAAATAAGAATCCGACTAAGTGGGAACATTATGCGGATGGACATAAGAGAGTATTGGAACTTTTGCGAGGAACAAGGCCGGATAAGGGATATATAGGAGATGAAGATTATGTCTACAAGATAGACAGAATTCCTTCCGATGAGGAGGTATTCCAGACGATCCGAGAAAGCGGCCGTATGATCCGTATCGGTGACAGGGAGATTCCGCCATCGAAATTAGATACTGAGTTTTTTACCATTTACTGGTATTCTTTCAAAAGTGAAATGTCCGATGGATGGCATATTGATGGACGTATTGTAGCTAAAAACGGTTATCTGACGGTAAAAAAAGATTTCGTCGGAATGCCGGAAGCAATTGAGGCAGTCAAGAAAGATTATTATATCCAGGTGGATATGGATGAAAAGCTTTTAGACGGAAGACCTCAGCCGCCCGCATTTCATCAGCACATGAAACTTGTGCTTCCTCCAGAAGACGGTCAGACACCGGATACAGAAGCTTCACAGGCGGAAGATCTTCCGGTAGAAGTTGTAGGGACATGGAATGACGAAACGCATACAAGCTGTACATGGAACGTCAAAGCGGATTCGTTTTGGAGATATACATTAAAAGAGTATAACTATAAGCCGAAAAATGAGGATGTGAAATTTTCAGGCTGGTATAATGTCCGTAATTCTCATGAACAGGGAGACAATGTAAATTCCTGGGAAATATATCCGGAAAGCGGAATTAAATTCACAGGTCGTGGAATTGGCCGTGGAGGCGAAACGCTTACCATTGAGCTGGAGAACCGTTATCAGAAAGAGGGAATACTCACACTGAATAAATTTGACGAGTCTACCGGACAGGGGATGGAAAGAATCAACTTTGCTGTCAGTCAGAATGGTGTTGAGAAAGAATCAGTAACAACTGATAAATACGGAATTGCACAACTTTATATTCCGCTGCAGGATGAAAACGGAAACAATCGAACAGCAACCGAGAAATATTTGCTACGAGAAACAAACTTACCAACAGGATACGTGGATACAGGAGATATACAGATCACTGTTGAGATTGCAGACGGAGCATTCAAAATCACAGAGGCAAAACTGGTAGACAGAGTGGCAGGTGAAAATCAAGAGGCGGTAACAGCACCAGCGGATGGAAAGATAAACGGAAAAGAAGTTCTGATCCAACGAGGAGATACAAGCCTTAATATCCGAAACTTTGGAAAAACAGGCAGTCTGCATATCAAAAAGACATGGGGAAACCCAAATGATGCACTGACGGAAAAACAGGTAAAAATCCGATTGTATCAGAATGGCATTTCTACAGGACAAGAATTCCTGTTGAATGAAGCTAATGGATGGGAATACACAGTTGACAATGTTCCATTGTTCCAGGACAGAAATCCGGTGGAATATAAGATAGAAGAAGTTGAGATTGGAAAGACACATTATTCCCCGGAATTTGGCGACGGATTTCTGTATTATGAAGTTATCTATCCGGAGATCCAGTACTGGGATTCAAATGGTCAGCAGTTATTCCCGAAGGATGAGAATGAATTCCAGAATGTTTCCAGGATAGAACTGGAAGTGCAGAATCTGCATTTTAATCTCGCTGAACGGAGTCTGTTAAAGACAGATGATCTTCCGAGGAATCGGCTTGAAGGTGCCACATTCCTGTTCTACGAAACACCATACAATGAGACTGGTTCGGAATATGCAGATGATGCTGGTTATACCGTTGACTACGAGAATGGTAAAAGTAGTGATCCAATAGTTCTGAAAAAAGATGGCGTGAAGTGTGAGCCGAGTTATTCATTGACTACAGGTCCAGACGGAATGATTCAGTTTCCGGATGACTTTAAGTCAGGCAGATACTGGATGGTAGAATCTATTACACCAAACAAAAAGGATACAGAAGATAAAACCAAAACAAAGTATCAGGACAACTTAAATTTATACATGGTAGATGCGGAATCTGAGATCATATTCCTATATGAAAAATCTCCGGCGGCAGACACATGGAAAGCTCTTTCAGACAGACATATTGTCAATCATCCGAAAAAAGGCGGGGTGACAGTGAAGATTACAAAGGAAGTCACCGGTCCGTTTGGAAATCGTAAGAAGCCGTTTGATATTGATATTCTCTATTGGGAGGACGGTCAAAAGTTACGAAGCAAGAGACATAAAACTTCACTGAAAGATGGAGATACAGTTACATTACAAAATGTAGATATATCTTCTGAAATCACAATAACAGAAACCGTTGATACTTCAAAATACAATGTCTGGATTTCAAAGAAAGAAGCGAATGGTACGTATTCAATACCAGTGAAAGCCGATCTGACAGAAAAGACAGCCGTCATGAAACAGAAGATCGAGGCTGCACAGGGAGATGTGATTGAATTGAAAATCACCAATGAAAACACACAAGTAATACCGGAAACGGGGGTTCGTTTGAAAACAGACAGGCATGTATGGCTGTTGCTTGCCATAAGTAGCATTGCGATTCTGTTTTTGGGGAAAAGACGGAAAAAAATTTAAAATACAGATCATAGAAAATCAGTGATTGCCGTAATTAAGAAGCTCCTTTTTGATAAGAATTGATATAGATCGATCCTCATTCAGAAAGGAGCATTTTATTTTACAATTAAAGGAAGAACAGGAATCATGTTTGGCAGAACATGGTTCCTGTTTTATATATTGGAACACTTTTTGCAATAAAACAGAAAAATTAATTCATATTTTGTGCATTATAAAAAAATGTAAAAAAGACTATACTATACCAAATCTGCTGATGTAGGGCTTATCATAAAACATATTGGCAGGATATAAAATTTTTTAATGCAAACTAATACCTGCAAGGGTTTAGTTTAGAAAAGCAGATAATGTCAGACTTTTTGACAGCAGCCACACAGTCAGAGTGGTAAATATACAAGCATAACAAACGATTTGAGGCAGATTTTTATGAAAATGAAATGTACGATATTAAAACAGATTACAGCAATGGTACTGTGCATCACATTATTATCTTCACAGGTTGTGGTTGCCGGTGAGGAAGGTTTTAATGGAGATGAAATAACGGATGCCTTTGATGACAGCATATCAGATACCGGTGATGAAATTCCGGAATATGGTAAGGACGACAGCCTGGAGAAATCAGACGGATTTGATAATTCAGGAGATCGGGAATTTTCGGATTCCGAGGAGACGATCATCAATCCGGATGAGATATCAGATGATCCTGCTCAGACAGGTAATGGTTATTATATAGATGGAAAAATCTGTATTTACAATTACAGCCAGCTTCTGATGATCGGAACAGGTGCCGTAGTATATACAGGAGATAAGGATGGCAGTATAGGAGAAGGTGAGCCGGTCTTTACAGAGGAGACAGAACTTACCTATGCAGCAAACGCAACCTATTGTCTTATGAATGATATTCTGATGGACACTGAAAATATATGGGATGTTCCGGCTGGTTTCTCCGGGACTATCACATCGGCAGCAGAGAATGCAGGTACGACTGTGTATGATGCGGAAACAGATACGATCCATGTGTATAACTGCTATCAGCTGGCACTGATGAAAGAAGACTCAGGCAATGAGCCTGTGATGAGTGAAGACTACATTGCAGAAAAGGTAGGAATGGGTCAGGTTTTCACACTGGAAGATGGTTCCTATCTTACTTACAGCAAAACACATAATTATGTGCTTGCTTCTTCCTTTACAACAGAAACACCGGAGCTTCTTGCAAACAAGGCTGGCACAGAGGAGGCAACTCAGAATATCACCAGCGCATATCCTTCCGACTATGAAGGAAGAAATTATTTTGGTCAGGTAGTAAAAAAGATTGGTGACAAAAATTACATTCTGATAGGTAATGAAACACAGTTTCGGGCAATTGGAACAGATACGGAAGTGACAGAGCCAATCTGGCGAGTATATGAAACAAGAGAGAAAAAGGGGGGAATACTGAGCGGATATACAGACTGGAAACCAGCAGCGGATACATCAGAATACAAAACGGAACTGTATTATCCGGGTGATGCGGATATTGTAAAGTTTAATGATACATATAATTGGTCCGGAAAGAAATTGTATGCTAATAAAAACGGTGCTCATAAGCTGAATGATACAGAATATTTGGATAATCCATCTTGGGATATAACTGGTACAAAAGCTACACAGTGTTATGTGTATGTAAGTAGTATGATTCAGGAGTCAGCCGATATGACAGTAACTGCAACAGAAAGTACTGCCAGTGATTCCGAAGCGGCATCCGTTGAAGCAGATGAAACTGTAAATGACAGTGATTTGATTGATATGATTCCGTCAGATAGCGAGGAAGCAGCTGAGACAGGAAGTGATGATGCAGAAGCTTTTACAAGCAGTGGGGATGAAAGTGGTTTTACTGATGATATAGATTCGGAAAGTATAACAGTTGATGAGAATAAAACTTATGTACTTACTTATGATACGTCAAAACATAGCAATACCAATATTGCAGGCTCCGGATATAAATACAGCAAGGATGCGAATTACATCATCTTTCGTGATATTGACCTTTCCAAAGAGGGAACCAATTCTAATGGGGAAGATGATAACTGGGATCCTATTGACAATTACCAGGGAAATATGGAAGGCCGAAAGGGAATGGTTGAGGGTAAGAGTATAACAATCAGCCATATCAACATTTCACAGGATAATCCAGTTGATCAGGACAAGCAGGCAGAATATGGTATTGGATTTTTCAGAAATCTGACAACCCCGTATTCTACATCCCTTACAATATCCCAAAATCCAATCACTGTGAAAAATATTACCCTTTCTGATGTGACGGTTTCTACTACTACAACAAAAGTTAAACAGAATATCAGTTTGATTGGAAGTGTGCTGAAGCTCCTGCTTGGAAATTTAAGTGGACTGAAACCGGATCCGCAATCTCTGGCAACAGGAGGCTTTGCTGGCGTTGTAAAAGGAAATATCCAGATTGAAAACTGCAATGTGGAAAATTTACATGGAGTTTCCAATGCAAATGACCGGACCGGTGGTTTCGCAGGTTATGTCAGTGGTATGACACAGTACGATTTGGTATCAAGTGGCTTAGGAGGTCTAGTTACTACTTTAACAAAAATCCTGAATCTGATTCCGCTACTTGGAGTCGGTGATTTGCTGACTGTCCTTTTAAATGGAGGATTGCTCAGTGTAAAAGATCTGATTCCGGTAGGATATGTCAATCCAAGTATCCAGAATTGTTCTGTAAGCGGTGGCACTTCTGTTACAGGTCAGAAGAGTACCGGTGGATTCGCCGGGGAAGCCATCGGTGCAGTGATGAAAAACTGTTCTGTAGGCGGCACTACCACAGTATCTGGAAATGACTGTTCCGGTGGATTTGTGGGACGTTCTGCGAATGCAGTCGTAGCAGGCGCATTAAGCAGCCTTGGTATTGACGTAATGGGAAATTTCCCGGTCAATACAGTTATGCTGAACTGCAGAATAGACGGAGAGGTAAACGTATCTGCACAGGGAACCCAATCTAAAGAAAGTGGTTATGCAGGCGGATTTGTTGGAGAAATGCGAAATAGTTATGCGGTGGACTGCAGTATTTCCTCTCTTGGCACAGTGTCCGGAAAAGATTATACCGGAGGATTTGCCGGTATAGCAACCCTTGGTGATGTAGCGGATATTAATGAAAGCCAGGGACTTCTGGTAATTGTAAAGGATCTTCTTACAGGGTTGTTAAATGGTAAATTTACCAACATGGATCTTCTGAACCTGGTGGGACTTCGACCTTCTGTTATAAGCGGATGCACCATTGCAGGAGATAACATTTCTGTAACAGCAAACGGAAAAAATTCCGGTGGACTTGTGGGATATGCAGGTGCTGTCCAGATTTCCAATACTTCAGAACTTACGGACGATTCAAAGTCAACTGCAAAAGCCCTCCAGCGAGTGCTTACTAAGACCGGCGTTACCTACGAATTTGCAGACCGTGTGAATCAGATCAATGCAGCTTCCTCTATGAAGGTTTCAGCAACAGAGAATGCCGGAGGAATCTTAGGCTATGCGAAAATGACCAGTGTCGGTGATGTCCTTGGTGGAACAGTTAAAGCAGCGGATTACATGCGTTTTGAATGTAAAGACTGTTCCGTAAATGGAGGCTCTTCCGGTCTTACTGTTACTGCATCAGATAAGGAGAATGGTCGTGCCGGAGGTACTATCGGTTATGGAACAGGTGGAGAAGTAAGGAGAACATCCGTCACAAATCTGAATTCTGTAATGTCTGGAAAGTGTGCAGGCGGTTTTGCAGGATATTTCGGAAGCGGTACCCTTGCCAATGTTGGCGGTATTAAGCTTCTTGGATTACCGCTACTAAAAATTGACAGCCTTCTTTCTGTAGGCCAGATGATTGAGACATTTACAGTTGACAGTACTGTTACAGGTGTTTTGTCTGGCTATAGTGTGTCTACTGAAAATGAGCAAGGTTATAGCGGTGGCTTTATTGGAGAATGCATCAGTGGAAGAGCAAGGAACACACAGATCAGCAACCTGAAAACGGTTACTGCATCTGCAGCATCCGGAAAAGCTGGGGGCTTTGCAGGTTTTGCCAAAGCTGGAGATGCATTGGCAAGCGCAGGAGATTCTGTCACATCTTCCGGATTACCAGCAGGAATCCAACTGGAGAATCTTCTTGGAGTGGTCAGCGCCCTGAGACCGGAATTCAATAATACGTCTATTGTCTATGTTTTGAATGGTTCTGATCCTCAGGTATCCGCTGATATGGCGGGCGGCTTTGTGGGAGACGGACAGGCAGTAGATATCAACTATGGAAACAACAATTCCGGATTCAAAGCTGACACAGACACTAATTCATCTTCGAATGAATCTACAGGTGAAAAGAATAGTGAAGAAGCAGATTTCATTTCAGCAGTCACGAATAGCGAGGATGGAACAACAGAAGGTGAGACTGGTGCGATTGCAACAACAAATATTACCGGACTTTCCTATATAAAGGGAACCAGCTATGCCGGAGGCTTTGCCGGAAGATTGATGCCTGGTGATGTGGCACAGACAGGTTCCATTAAGTTACTGGGTCTCTTAAATGTAAATCAGCTTCTCAGTGTCATGGATGTGGCATATCCTAGAATTTCCGATTCTTCTATTGCAGGAGACAGCTTAGTTGTAACAGCATCCGGAAAAAATGATGATGTGGCGCTTGGAGATGCTGGAGGATATATCGGTAATGGAAAAGCAGTCATGGTGAAGAACTCTGATGTGACCAATGTAAAAGAAGTCACTGCACCGTATCATGCCGGTGGCTATATCGGAATCATGCGTTCCGGAAGTGCGGCGGAGGCAGGAGATGCCACAGGAGAACTTTTGAACAGTGTCCTTGGTAAGATCCTGAGTCTGAAGGAACTGGCAAGTGTCCTGCAGGCTGCATCCAGTAAGATTGCAAACTGCAAGGTAAGCGGTATTGAAAAAGAAAACGAAGGACTGACTGTCATAGCTGACAGAGGATCTGATAATGCAGAAGGCTATGCCGGTGGCTTCGTTGGAGAGATGCAGAG
>ERZ839823.1910-NODE-1910-length-18245-cov-4.917427_pt1 | contig 18245 bp, 17 predicted proteins | sample MGYA00519862_ERZ839823 | MGnify/ENA primary metagenome ERZ839823 (study PRJEB31850, sample SAMEA3708853) | human gut metagenome | biome: human gut; feature: human-associated habitat; material: faeces | place: China | collected 2014 ...
GTGAGCTGGGCGGCACCGTGACCAGCGGCATCGTCAGCGCCCTGAACCGCAGCGTCAGCATTCAGGGTTCCAGCTCTGTCAACACCATGTCCTTGATCCAGATGGATGCCTCCGTCAGCCCCGGCAACTCCGGCGGCGGCCTGTTCAACATGAACGGCGAGCTGGTGGGCATCGTCAATGCAAAGTCCTCCGACAGCGATGCCGAGGGTCTGGGCTTTGCCATCCCGGTGAATGACGCCGTAAAGGTGGCGCAGGAGCTGCTGGAAAACGGCTATGTGACCGGCCGTCCCTATCTGGGCATCAGCTACTTTGCCGTGACCGACGCCCAGACCGCTGCCCAGCTGGGCGTGAACGCCTACGGTGTCTACATCGTGGAAGTGGTCAAGGGCGGCCCTGCCGACAAGGCGGGTCTGCAGGCCGGTGACCGCATCGTGAGCGTAGACGGCAGCGAGGTGGCCACCCAGAGCGACCTTGGCACCCTGATGCAGAACCACAAGGCCGGTGACACCATCGAGATCACCGTCGCACGCGGCGGTCAGATGCAGACCGTTAACGTCACCCTTGGCGAAAAGGGCGCAGATAACAGCTGAAAATAGCATAAAGAAAGCGAGAGCCGGTGGCCTGTAAGCCGCCGGCTCTCGTTCTGGTTTAAGAACATAAAAAAGAAAATGTCAAAAATTATTTCTTTCTTAAATATTTAAGAAAGGCAAGAATGCCGAATAGGTAAAAACCATATTGCAGACACTGCATCACAACAGAAAGAGCCAAAAATGTGTTTACCATGCAAAAACTCCTTTAATAAGAAACACTGCCACTGATTGGTTTAGATGCATGTGAACGAAGTTTGACATTAGTTTGAGGAACAACCCATTCAAAGTAAGCGCTGCACGAAGTGGAATAAGAAACATCACCAGTTGACGGTGAATTTTTGGATACCGAAACAGGAGCGATATCAATAGAACTCAAGTTGACAGAACTGCGTTCGCAGGCACTGCCACTTGCTTCAAGAATAGTACTCCGAAGGTCGTCTGCTATTCCGGTGATGGTGATCTCAATGCAAACCGTACCAATAACGCCATCCTGAAACCAAACAGTGAGCTCGTCTGTTGCGGTTCGGCTGAAATTAATACGCATAATTTCTCGTGGCGTGATGATTTGCTCCGAAAGTTCAGAGCTGAAAGAACTGTTCAACTGAGTAATATCATTATTGCTGTATTCAGTGTGGTGGGTGATTTGAATATTTTGAAGGTCAGAAATAAGTTTTTCAACATCAGAAATCTTCAATTGAGACTGATCGCAGTCGATTTGATCCAAAGCAAAAGGAATCCCATTTGCCTGATACCAAGCGTTCATTTCAGAAATAAAGCTGGTTGGTTCAAGTTCAACGAGATCATTATCCGCAGCTGATGCAGCAATGCCGTAATGGATGCGCCGGTACCAAGGATTTTAAGAAAGCTTTTTCTAGTCAACGTTTTCATTGTATACTCCTATCATTATTGAATAAATATGCGAATCAGTATACGAGGCATCGGGTTCATCTCCTTAAGATAGAAGTGGGGCTTTTCTGACTTCAGAATAGCAAAGTGAAATGTATTTGTCAAGCATATTCTTTCACGAATAGTATTTACAACGAATAAGTTTGTGGATATAATCAAAATACCAATACCGGAATTGGAGAAAATGCCATGGGGGTTTCTGAAAATTTAAAGCGCGGCGTGACCGAGATCGTTCTGCTTGCCCTTTTGAGCCAACAGGATATGTATGGCTATGAGATGGCGCAGGCGATGCGGGAGCGGAGCCACGAAAAGTTTACACTGCTGGAAACCTCAATGTATCCGACCCTGTACCGCTTGCAGGACAATGGTTATATTTCGGCCCGGGAAGAGTTGGTGGGAAAGCGCCGCAAGCGCACGTATTACCATCTGGAACCCGCCGGGCGGGCGCATTTCCAAAAAATCTTTGCGGAGTATATGACGGTCCAGCAGGGCGTGCAGGAAATTCTGGCCAGCTGCCAGAAAGAGGTGACCGATATTGTACAGTGAGAAGGAACAGGCAGAGCAGAAGCTTTGCCGCCGCTATTGCCGGGAGCTGCGCCGTGTACTGGCCTGCGTACCGGAACTGCGGGAGCGAACGCTTGCACAGCTGACAGAATCCATTGAGGAGTATCTGGACGAGCATCCCACAGCGGAGTATCAGGAGCTTGTGCGGGTGTTTGGCACACCTGCGCAGGCTGCCGAGAATGTGTTGAACGAGATGGATGCAAAGCAGGTGCAGCAGATCCTGAAAAAATATCAGTGGCGCAGGGTGCTGGCAATCGTTCTGGCAGGTCTTCTTATTGCCTGCGCAATTTGTCTGATTGCGTATGGCGCAGTCTATCTGTACAGTCACTTCATTGTAGAATCTTTCTTTTGGGAAAACTCTGCGGTTGAGATAGATGGTCCCTTACCGCCAACGATGGCAAAGTAAAACGGAGAATGATATTGTATGATGAAATTCATTAAAAAGCGAGTTCTGACCGTTGTTTCGTTATTTCTGGTGCTAACGCTCCTGCCTGTATTGCCCAAAACAATGGCTGCATCTCAGGGAAAAATGATTTCCCAGACTAGAGAGCAGCTTGACGCGGAACGATACATAGTCACGACCCTTTATGATACAACAACGGCACGCTCCAGCAAGACCGGTGCAAAATCAACCGACTATTACTACAAAGGTTCCTGCGTATGGACGCTTACGGTTTACGGAGCGTTTTATTACGATGGAAAGACCTCTGCCTGTACAGGTGATTCCGTAACATATAGCACTTCAAGTGGATGGAGCTGTAATAGTGCCAGCAGTTCGCACAGCGGCTCATCTGCTACGGCGCATGGGACATTTACGGGTGCAAAAACGGTGTCTGACAGTGTTTCCATTTCCTGCGATTCCAAAGGTAACCTTTCCTGACGGAGTATTTATAACAGCATAGGCAACGAGGGCAGATGGCGTGTATCCCATCTGCCCTCAATTTTTTTACACCGCCCCAAAAACAGTCGCACTGTACGGCGCAAGAGCGGCTTTGCCGGTAAAAATGCGGCTTGGGCCGCGCCACAGGCTGGAAGAGGTGCCATCGCTCAGCAGCTTCCACTGCCCGGCGGGCAGGGAGACGGTGCAGGCGGTTTCGGTGGGGTTATAAAAGACGCACAGAGCGCTCCACGCCGCGCCGTCGCCCCAGACGGCGGGCAGCATCCAGCCCACCAGCGGCTGTTCCAGCGCAAAGAACTGCAAAGCCTCCGGGGCGTGACGGTCGGTGCTGCCTAGCCGGGGAAAGGCTGCCCGCAACGCCAGAAGCCCCCGGTAGTAGTCCACGAGGGCGTGGTACTGCTCGGCGCGGTTCCAGTCCAGCCGGTTCAGGGCGGGAGAAGAGCGGTAGCTGTTCCCTACCCCCTTTTTGGTGCGGGCGAACTCCTCACCCGCCTGCATGAAGGGCAAACCGAAGCTGGTCAGGTAGATGCCCGCCGCCAGCCGGTTCTGTGCCAGTGCCACGGTGTCCCGGGCGGTGAACTCCGGCTTTTCGTAGCGGACGCAGAGCAGCTTGTCCCACAGGGTAAAGTTGTCGTGGGCGGAAACGTAGCTCACGATCTGGCTGGGCGCGTGGGGCGGCAGACGGTCACTGCGGCACCATGCCGCCACCGCTGCGCCGATATCCCAGAAGCTGCCGGGCTTGCCCTCCACATAGCCCGGCTCCCGGGCATCGAAGCAGCCGCCCTTGATGGCGTCCCGGGTGTCGTCGCAGAAGATGCCCACCCGCTCGTTGAGCATGGCAAGGTTCGCCTTGTTGGCCTCGTACCGGTGCAGCTGGCTGGCACCGCCCTGCCACGGCTCGCCGTACAGCAGGATATCCCGCCCGCCGGGCAGGCTGTCCAGCGCGGCGCGCACCGCGTTGATGCTCTCGGCATCGTACAGGCCCATCAGGTCGAACCGGAAACCGTCAATGTGGTACTCCTTTGCCCAGTAGAGGATGGAGTCGATGAGGTACCGCCGCGCCATGGGACGCTCGCTGGCAAACTCGTTGCCGCAGCCGCTGCCGTTGGAAAAGCTGCCGTCCGGGTTCTGCCGGAAAAAGTAGTACGGCACGGTGTTGTTCAGGGGGTTCTCGGTGCGGTAGGTGTGGTTATACACCACGTCCATCACCACCCCGATGCCCGCCGCATGGAGGGCGGCGATCATCTCGCGGCACTCCCGGATACGCACCTCGCCCCGGGTGGGGTCGGTGGAGTAGCTGCCCTCCGGCACGTTGAAGTTGGTGGGGTCGTAGCCCCAGTTATATTGCCGCAGCAGGGGTTTTGCCTCGTCCACGCTGCCAAAATCAAAAATGGGCATCAGCTGGACGTATTTTACCCCCAACCGCTTGAGGTAGTTCAGGCAGGTGGGGTGGATGCCGTCGCCGTGCAGGGTGGTGCCCTGCTGGGTAAAGGCCATATATTTGCCCCGCCACGCCGGGCGCACCCCGCTGGCGGCATCCTGCGAGAAGTCCCGCACGCTCACCTCCCACACGGCGCGCTGCGCCGGGGGGATATTGGGGCGCACATCCCGCTCCCACCCGGAGGGTGCGGTGCGGGCAAGGTCTACGATCATGCTGCGGACGCCGTTTACCCCCGCCGCCCGGGCGTAGGGGTCGCCGGTCTCGCGGGTGATGCCGTCCACGGTGACGGCAAAGGTATAGTAGCGGCCGTGCTGCTCCCCGGGCAGCCAGACGCTCCACACCCCCTGCGCTCCGCGCACAAGGGGCTTTGTGCCCAGCACGGCACCGCCGTCTCCCTTATGGTATAAGGTCACGGTCACCGCTTCGGCGGTGGGTGCCCACAGCCGCAGACAGGTGCCGCCGGGGGTGTAGTCCGGCCCAAGGGGGCCGGTATAGTAGTTTTCGCGGTGGAAGGGTACGTTTTCAAACAGTGTTTTCCACTGGGCAGGCGTTTTTGCGGCCATGGTCAGATTCATTCCTTCTTAAAAGATTCGTTATCTTCAGTGTATCGGACAACAGGCTTTTTTTCAAGAGGGAATCGACGGTTACCATGAAAATCAATTTTCCGCATGAATGCTTCCCCCGCCGCGCGGCTGTTTCCGCAGGAAACCAGCGCGGCAGCTGCCGTTTGCCGTCACGACCCCTTTCCATGAAAATGGGGTTCAGAAACGCCCGCAGGCGTTTCTGAACCCCGAAATTTAAAATTATTTTTCCGCTGAACATGGCCAGAGCGCAAGCGGAGGCCATTTAAAATCGTCTCACTCCAGATACATCCGCCGCAGCCGCATCAGGCGGGCGGGGGTCAGGCCGTATTCGGCTTCCAGATAGCTCTCGGCGCTGCCGTAGTCCTGCCGGATGGTGCGCAGCACAAAGGGCGCAGTCTCCGGGTCTACCCCGGCGGAAGTCTGCCAGCGCATCCGCTGCGCCGGGTCGGCGGCGATCTCCGCCGCATGGTCAGCCATGGCCTTTTCGATCTCGGCGGCGCGGCAGAGGTTGGTGCGGGCATAATCTGCGCAGATGGTCTCGTCCGAGGCACCCAGCGCCAGCAGGATCAGCATGGCGGCTACGCCGGTGCGGTCCTTGCCCGCCGTGCAGTGGAACAGGATGGGCGTCTCGCCGGCTTCCAGCGCACGGAACAGCTCCTTGAAGGCCTTGTTGCCGGTGAGCATCTGCCGGTACATCAGCTGGGTGAGGTTCGTCCCGGCAGGGGCGCTCTGCACCAGCCGCTGGATGTCGTTGGGAGAAAAATCGATCTCCTGTCCGGTGGCGTCCCGCAGGCCGCAGATCTGCACCAGTCGTGCGCCGTCCGGCACATAGTCCGGCAGCTTGGCGGCCTCTGCGCCGCTGCGCAGGTCAAGGATGAGCCGCAGCCCCAGCCCGTCCAGCCGGGCGCGGTCGGCTTCGGTGGTCAGCTGCCCGGTGGGGAAGCCCCGGTAGATCTGCCCCCACTTTACGGTCTTGCCCTCGTCGGCGCGGTAACCGCCCAGCTCCCGGAAGTTGTTGCCGCCCGCAAAGGGCAGCTGGGTGCCCGGGACGGGATGCTCCGGGGCAGCCTTTGCGGCGGCGCTGGAAAGCACCGGCGCGGTGTAGAAGGGCTTTGCCGGCCGACCCCGGCGGGGCGGCAGGCTGGCAGTGCTGCCCAGAACCTCCAGCAGGTAGCTGCGCAGCAGGTCGATATAGGCAGAGCTGGTGTCCCGCCGCTGCACCAGTGAGACGCACAGCGGGGGCATATCCTCCAGCAGCACGTCCCGCACACGATCCAGCTCCCGGCGCGCGCCCGGCTCGTAGCGGGTCAGGCAGGTGCACAGCTGCTCCTGCACCAGATAGTAGGCCTGATAAAAGCTGGGGCCGATCTCGGCGTTGGGGGCAAAGCCCGCCCGGGCACAGGCCGCCCACAGCGGGCTGAACAGATCCTGCCGCAGGCTGGGCAGCAGCACCCGCTGCCCGCGCAGTTCTGCCAGCGGGATGCGCTCCTTTTCCCAGAAGGGATGTCCCCGGGGCACCAGCAGGCAGGCGGGGTCTGCCCGCAGGGTGGTGCGCGCCAGCACCGGCGCGGCGCAGCCAAGGTCGATGACCAGACCCGCGTCCAGCTCGCCCTGCTCTACTCCATCGGCCACGGCGTCGTTGTCCAGCAGGCGGAACCGCATCTCCACATGGGGGTACTGCTGCCGGAACTTGTCCAGCTGGGTTTCCAGTCCGGGCAGATAGTCCGGCACCAGCGACACGCTGATGCCGATGCGGACGGGCTGGGCAGACTGGATCTCCGCGTGGAGGGCGGCCTGCATCTGCTGGAACTGCTCCACCACCGGGGCGGCGTGGCGCTGTAAGCTCATGCCCCGGTCGGTGAGCGCCAGCTTGTGGTGGGCGCTGATGAACAGCGGCCCGCACATTTCGGCTTCCAGCGCAGAGATGCTCTGGCGCAGCGCCTGCCGCGACAGGAACAGCCGCTGTGCGGCGCGGGTGTAATTCATTTCTTCGCACAGGGTCAAAAAGTAGTGCAGCTGGCGGATATCCATGGTCTCCTCCCGGGAAAGTTTGTTCTGGAAAAAGAATACCGCTTTTTCGGCGGAATGTAAAGAGAGGACAGCAAAATGGGGTCAACCCTCTCAGTCTGCCCCCGCTGGTCGCAGCTTATTAGTGCTGACCGACAGATGCGTAAAAGCTCCCCCTGAGAGGAACGACTTCCCCCGCTCCGGGGGAAGATGTCACCGCAGGTGACAAAAGGGGGAATCTGGTATCGCGTAGCGATGACTGAGAGGGTTCTTCCCCTTCAAAAAAGGAACACCGGAACGCCCGCAGGTGTTCCGGTGCCCCGAAGTTTAAATAAGGAAAATCAGATCAGGCTCAGAGCCTCTTCGTCAGCCACCAGAATGAAGTCCGGGTGCAGCTGCAGAATGCTTGCGGGCACCTCGGGGGTGACGGGGCCGAAGAAAGCCTTCTTGACGATCTCGGCCTTGCCTGCGCCGTTGACCACCATCAGCACCTTGCGTGCCTGCATGATGGTGCGGATGCCCATGGTATAAGCCTGCTTGGGCACCAGATCCACGTTGCCGTCAAAGAAGCGCTTGTTGGCCTCGATGGTCTCCTGGGCCAAGTCCACGCAGTGGGTGCCCAGATCAAAGGCATCGTGGGGCTCGTTGAAGCCGATGTGACCGTCATGACCGATGCCCAGCAGCTGCAGATCCACGCCGCCCACGCTGCGGATGACCTCGTCATAGCGCTTGCACTCGGCTTCGGCGTCCATGTTGGTGCCGTCCGGCAGGTTGATGTGGGCAGGGTCGATGTTCACATGGTCGAACAGGTTGCGGTGCATAAAGCTCCAGTAGCTTTCCGGGTGCTCCTTGGGCAGGCCGCGGTACTCGTCCAGATTGACGGAGGTGACCTCAGAAAAATCCAGATCTCCCTCGTTGTACCGCTCCACCAGCTTCTCATAGGTGCCAACGGGGGTGCCGCCGGTAGCCAGACCCAGCACGCAGTCGGGCTTCATGATGACCTGCGCAGAAATGATGTTTGCTGCCTTGCGGGACATATCGGCGTAGTCCTTTGTACGAATGATCTTCACGATAAACGACCTCTCTTCTTCATTTACTCTTTGTGGGCGGTGCACAGCGGCACACGCCCGCATCTAGTCCAAGTTTATCACATTTGCCAACAGAAAGCCACAAAACGGCACAATTTTTCCGGTTTTCCGTTTCTTTTGGAAAAAGTGCCTTAAAAACCGGTTGAAGTATCGTTTTTTTGCACAAAAGGTGCGTGCAGGGGGTCAGTCCGCAAAGCCGGCCTTTTGCAGGGCGGTGAGCAGCAGCGGGATGAGCACCAGCTGCGCCACGATGCCCGGCACGGCGGTAAACAGCGCCCCGGACAAAAAGGCGCTGAAGGGAAAGCTGCCGCCGGTCAGCCCGGCCAGCACAAAGCGCACGATGCCCCAGACGATGCGCCCGGACACCATAGCGGCCAGCAGTACGGCGTACAGCGCGGGCAGGTTGTGCTTTGCCCTGTGCCGCAGCAGCCCGGACACCAGCCCGTAGGTAGCCAGCTCAAAGGCCATGGAGATGGCCACCGGGAACATGGGGGGCATGCCGAACAGCACCGAGCGCAGCAGCGGGGCGGCAAAGCCCACAGCCAGCCCCCACGGGCCGCCCAGCACAAAGCCGCACAGCAGCACCGGGAAGTGCATCGGGCAGAGCATATTGCCCACCTTGGGCACCTGTCCGGTGAGCAGGGGCAGCACAAAGGCCAGCGCTAAAAACAGGGCGGCCAGCACCAGCTGCCGCATAGGCGAAGCGTTTTTGGTTTTCATAAGGGTCCCTCCATTTGCCGCCACAAAATAAAAAGGAGCCTGCCCCGGCATTTCATGCCAAAGGCAGACCCCTTCGTGGCGTCTGTTTCAAAAAAATATTGCTTGCGGGGATAAGCGGCAGGCTGCTGCCCGCCCGTGTCCGGCTTCCTGCCGGAACGATGGTCAAAAGTATAACAAACCATTTTGCCCCTGTCAAGCGGGGCGGGATGTCTGCAAAATAGACAAAAATCGGTCTATTCGCAAAAAAATTTCCCCGGGGCTGTACATTTTGCTGGAAGAAGCTTGACCTTTTTGCGCAGAATGGATAATATAAAATTGAAAAAAAGCGCGCTGCGGCAATCTTGACGCCGGGGCGCTGACGAGAGGCTTTTTTGAGCGCATGAATTCTGAGGTTCATACGGGAGGACCATCATGACAAATGCTGAAAAACTTACCCTGAAAAAGCACGCCTGCCACATCCGCATGGGCGTGATCGAAGGGACCCACAGTGCAGGCTGTGGTCACCCGGGCGGCAGTCTGAGCATCGCAGACGTGCTGTCTTATCTGTACTTTAAGGAACTGAACGTAGACCCTGCCCAGCCCAAGATGGCCGACCGCGACCGTCTGGTGCTGTCCAAGGGTCATGCCGCCCCGGCGCTGTACGCAGCGCTGGCAGAGCGGGGCTTCTTCCCGGTGGAGGAGCTCAAGACCCTGCGCAAGATCGGCAGCCGCCTGCAGGGCCACCCCAACATGAACAGCGTGCCCGGCGTGGATATGTCCACCGGCAGTCTGGGTCAGGGCATCTCTGCCGCCTGCGGCATGGCACTGGGCGCAAAGCACGCCGGCTCTGCCGTGAACGTTTACGCCATTCTGGGCGACGGCGAGGTGGAAGAGGGCGAATGCTGGGAGGCCTTTATGTTTGCCGCCCACTACGGCCTTTCTAACCTGTGCGTGATGCTGGACCGCAACCATCTGCAGATCGACGGCACCACCGAGACTGTCATGAACAGCGCCCCGCTGGAAGATAAGCTCCGCGCCTTCAACTTCAATGTGGTCACCATCAACGGCCACGACTTCGACCAGATCGAGAGTGCCGTGCAGGCTTTCCACGCCGAGACCGAAAAGCCCACCTGCATCATTCTGGATACGGTCAAGGGCACCGGCGTTTCCTATATGACCAATTCCGTTGCATGGCACGGCAAGGGCCCCAACGATGAAGAGTATCAGGTGGCCATGAACGAGCTGAACGCCGCCTATGCCGCGCTGGAACAGGAGGAGAACTGAGATGGCAGACGTGAAAAAGATCGCGACCCGCGACAGCTACGGCAACACCCTGAAGGAACTGGCTGCGGAAGGCCACGATGATCTGGTGGTGCTGGACGCCGATCTGGCCGCCGCTACCAAGACCGGTATGTTCCAGAAGGCATACCCGGACCGTCACTTTGACTGCGGCATCGCCGAGGGCAACATGGTAGGCGTGGCAGCAGGTCTGGCCACTATGGGCTATGTGCCCTTTGTTTCCAGCTTTGCCATGTTTGCAGCCGGCCGCGCCTTCGAGCAGGTGCGCAACTCTGTGGGCTACCCCCACCTGAACGTGAAGATCGGCGCCACCCACGGCGGCATCTCCGTGGGTGAGGACGGCGCTTCCCACCAGTGCTGCGAGGACTTTGCCCTGATGCGCAGCATCCCCGGCATGACCGTCATCTGCCCCGCCGACGATATCGAGGCACGCGCCGCTGTGCGCGCCGCTTACGCCATGGAAGGCCCCGTCTACCTGCGCTTCGGCCGTCTGGCTGTGCCCGTGTTCCACGATGAGGCCAACTACCACTTTGAGCTGGGCAAGGGCGAGCAGATCACCGAGGGCAGCGACATTGCCATCATCGCCACCGGTCTGATGGTCAACGAGGCCCGCCTGGCTGCCGAGCAGCTGGCTGCCGAGGGCATCCACGCCCGGGTCATCAACATCCACACCATCAAGCCCCTGGACGAGGAGATCGTCCTCAAGGCTGCTAAGGAGTGCGGCAAGGTCATCACTGCCGAGGAGCACAACATTATCGGCGGTCTGGGCGAGGCTGTCTGCGCCGTTCTGAGCGAGAAGCTGCCCACTCCCGTGCGCCGCGTGGGCGTGCAGGACGTGTTCGGCTGCTCCGGCCCCGCATGGGACCTGCTGAAGAAGTTCGGTCTGGACGCAGCCACCATCTGCAAGACTGCCCACGAGATGCTGGGCGAGTAAGCGCTTTTTTATAACAATACGATTTCGACTTTTAAGGCCGCCGCACAAAACACTGTGCGGCGGCTTCTTTTTGCCTCTATAACTGTCCTCTGCACAAGGACAGGGACAAAATGAAAGCCTGAGTTTTGTCTGCATTTTATATTAAAAAGAGAAAATGTACGACTTGATTTATAAAATAAATAGAACTGTTCAAAAGCAAGAGATAAAAAAGAAATAACACGATTGTTCAAGTATGATTGTTTAAAAGTGAAATATGCTCATGGACTGAAATTGTACAAAAATCATGGGATTTCTGGGGCGTTACGTTAGACAAACTGCAGAAATGAACGCACGACGCGGACAAATTTTGCAAAACCCCTTTTCTTTTGCGGAAAGGAGCGGTATAATGCCGTCATAGCACAAGGGAGTGCATCGTTCCGGAAGGAGGAACGGACATCCCTTGTGTATTTTTAGAACGTGACGCTTTAGTAGAGTATAAAGCTAAAGCAGTAAAGAGAGGGGAATATCTATGAGATTCGATCGTCGTATTTCGCGCCGCAGCTTCCTGGCAGCTGCCGGTGCTACCTCTGCTGCGCTGGCTCTGACGGCCTGCGGCGGCTCTTCCAGCTCGGTGGCGGCTTCCTCCGCTTCCGGCACTGCCTCCTCTGCAGCTGGCACTGCACAGGGCGGCACCCTGAATATCATGCTGGAGACCGAGGTTCAGTCGCTGGACCCGCAGGTAGCCACCGACGGCACCTCCTTTGAGGTCATCGCCGACTACACCGACGGTCTGATGCAGATGGATGCAGACGGCGCAGCAGTTCCCGCCATTGCCGAGACCTACGACATCAGTGAGGACGGCAAGACCTACACCTTCCACCTGCGGGATGCCAAGTGGTCCAACGGCGAAGCCGTTACCGCTGCCGACTTCGTGTTTGGCTGGCAGCGCGCCGTGGACCCCGCCACCGCTTCCGAGTATTCCTATATGCTGTCGGATATCGGTCAGGTGGTCAACGCTGCCGAGATCATTGCAGGCGAGAAGCCCGTCACCGATCTGGGCGTGACTGCTGTGGACGACAAGACGCTGGAAGTCCAGCTGAACGTTCCCGTCAGCTATTTCCTGAGCCTGATGTACTTCCCCACCTTCTATCCGGTCAACGAGGCGTTCTACAACACCTGCAAGGACACCTTCGGCACCAGCCCCGACACGGTGCTGTCCAACGGTGCGTTCAAGCTGACCGACTACCAGCCTGCCGCAACCGCCTTTACGCTGGAAAAGAACCCCGATTACTACGATGCCGGCAAGATCGCTCTGGACGGTCTGGCCTATCAGGTCATCAAGGACAGCCAGCAGGCACTGATGAGCTACCAGACCGGTGCTCTGGACATGACTCTGCTGAACGGCGAGCAGGTGGATCAGGTCAAGGATGACCCCGAGTTTACCAGCGTGGGTGCCGGTTACCTGTGGTACATCAGCCCCAACATCGGCAGTGTGCCGGAGCTGGCCAACGAGAACCTGCGCAAGGCCATCACCTTTGCACTGGATCGTGACGCCATTACCGGAGACGTGCTGAAGGACGGCTCTGCACCCTGCTACACCGTCGTTCCGCCGCAGTTTGCCACCGGCCCCGACGGCAGCGATTTCAGCGCCGACCAGACCAAGTTTGCAGAGTTCTGCGCTTATGATGCCGACAAGGCCAAGGAGTACTACGAGCAGGCCAAGAGCGAGCTGGGCAAGGACTCCTTCACCTTCAACATGGTGGTGGATGCCGACGACGCACCCCAGAAGGTGGCACAGGTCGTCAAGGAGCAGCTGGAGACCACGCTGGAGGGCCTGACCATCAACCTGACCGTGGAGCCCAAGAAGCAGCGCGTGCAGGATATGCAGGACGGCACCTTTGAGCTGGGCCTGACCCGCTGGGGTCCCGACTACGCTGACCCCATGACCTATCTGGGCATGTGGGTGACCGGCAACTCCAACAACTACGGTCTGTGGAGCGATGCCGACTACGATGCCATCATTGACGAGTGCACCACCGGTGATTTGTGCACCGACCCCGAGGGCCGCTGGGCTGCCCTGTACGAGGCAGAGCAGATCGTTCTGGAGCAGGCGGTCATCTTCCCCCTGTACGGCCAGTGCAACGCCGAGATGATCTCCTCTGCCGTCAAGGGTGTCGAGCATCACCCCTGCGCTCTGAACCGTGTGTACAAGAACACCACCAAGAGCGAGTAAACAACTGAATCGCTGAACAAGGCCGCACAGTGGCCCGCAAAGAGCCACTGTGCGCCTTTTTGGCATTGTGCCTGTCCGCGGCAGACGAACGACTGACCGCGAGATCCCGGAAGGAAAAGGGGGTCCACCCGACGTGAAAAAATATACGCTCAAGCGAATCCTGACCTCGCTGTTCACTTTGCTGGCAATTTTGCTGGTGCTGTTTATCCTGATGCAGCTGATGCCCGGTTCGCCCTTCAATGATGAAAAGCTGACGCCCGATATGCGGGCTGCCCTGTACGCAAAGTACGGCCTGGATCAGCCCATCTACATCCAGTTCTTCCGCTATGTGGGCAATATGCTCCGCGGAGATCTTGGCGTGAGCTATAACATCTCCAAGAATACACCCATCTCCCAGCTCATCCAGAGCCGCCTGCCCATCTCCATTCAGGTGGGCGGCATGGCCGTGACGCTGGGGGCCGCTGTGGGCCTGGTGCTGGGCATCATTGCCGCACTCAAGCGGGATACCATTTTTGATACCATCGCCACCATCATCTCGGTCATCGGCGTGTCGGTGCCTTCCTATGTGTTCGCACTGGCCCTGAGCTATGCCTTTGGCTTCAAGCTCCGCTGGTTCCCAATGCTGTTCTCCGCCAAGGATGTCTTTGGCTCCAGCGTCCTGCCCAGCATCTCGCTTTCCATGTTCACCATGGCCTCCATTGCCCGCTTTACCCGCAGTGAGATGATCGAAGTCCTTGATTCCGATTACATGCTGCTGGCCGAGAGCAAGGGCATCTCCGGCCCGGCGCTGATCTTCCGCCATGCCCTGCGCAATGCCCTCATCCCCATCATCACGGTGCTGGCACCCCTGATCGTGGATCTGATGACCGGCTCGCTGGTGGTGGAAAAGATCTTCGCCATTCCCGGCGTGGGCAGCCTGCTGGTCACGGCCATCCAGTCCAACGATTACAACGTGGTCATTGGCCTGAGCTTTATTTACAGCGCCATGTACATTGGCATCATGCTGGTCGTTGACCTGCTCTACGGCATCATCGATCCGCGCATTCGTCTGGCAAAGGGGGATGACTGATATGGCAGAAAAAGCAATCCGCCTGGGCGGCGAATCCACAGCGGATGCCATCGTCAGCGCGGTGGATTCCCTGTATCCCGAGCACACCTTTGAGGACAAGGAGTTTGCCCTCAAGCACAACGACGATGAGATCGCCGTGGATACCAACTTTGCGGCCCAGAGCTTCTGGAAGGATGCCATCCTCCGCTTTTTCGGCAAGAGGAGCGCCGTGCTGGGCCTGATCCTGATCGTCGTCATTGTGCTGCTGGCCGTTTTTGGCCCGGGCATGAACAGCTATACCTACTCCGGCCAGGATCTGAGCCAGAAGAACTTTGCTCCCCGTGTGCCGGGCATCGAGCGCCTCGGCATCCTGGACGGCAGCGAGAAGATGAGCACCACCACCGGCAGCAAGAGCGTCAACGCCTATGTGGAAAAGGGCAAGGACGATGTCTACTACTGGTTCGGCAGTGACCTGTACGGCCGCGACATCTGGACCCGCACCTGGGAGGGTGCCCGTGTCTCCCTGATCATCGCGGTGGCCGCCGCTGTCATCGATATGGTCATCGGCATGAGCTATGGCCTGATCTCCGGCTACTTTGGCGGCAGGGTGGATATGGTGATGCAGCGCTTCCTCGAGGTAGCCAACGGCATTCCCCGCCTGGTCATCGTTACGCTGCTGCTGCTGGTGCTGCAGCCCGGCATGGTCACCATCATCTTTGCCCTGATGCTGACCGAGTGGGTGGGCATGAGCCGCATCGCCCGCGCCGAGATGCTCAAGCTGAAGGATCAGGAATTTGTGCTGGCCTCCCGCACGCTGGGTGCAGGCAGCTTCTTCATCATCTTCAAGGAAGTGCTGCCCAACATCATCGGACCCATCATCACGCAGGTCATGTTCAGCATCCCCACCGCCATCTTTACCGAAGCATTCCTGTCCTTTGTGGGTCTGGGCATTCCGGTGCCCCAGTGCTCGCTGGGTTCTTTGATCAGTGAGCTGTACAACAGCTTCACCACCCACCCCTATCAGATCATTCCGCCCATTGTGGTGATGAGCCTGCTGATGCTCAGCTTCAATCTGGTGGCCGATGGTCTGCGCGAGGCCCTGGACCCCAAGATGAAGAGTATGTAAGGAGGAACACCCCATGCCTGAGAATAAAAAAGAACAGGTCTTGTCGGTGCGAGACCTTGATATCACTTTTAAGACCACCGCAGGCCAGGTGCACGCCATCCGGGGTGTGAACATCGACCTGTACAAGGGCGAGACCGTTGCGCTGGTGGGCGAGTCCGGCTCCGGCAAGTCCGTGACCATGAAGGCCGCCATGGGCATTCTGGCCAAGAACGCCACCGTGAACAGCGGCTCCATCCAGTTCAGCTACCACCATGCAGACGGCTCTCCCGAGACGGTGGACCTGCTGCAGAAGGACAAAAAGTGGATCCGCCGCCACATCAATGGAAAGCGCATCGCCATGGTGTTCCAGGACCCCATGACCAGCCTTGACCCCACCATGACCATCGGCAAGCAGATCATGGAGGGAATGCTCTGGCACTTCAAGATGCCCAAGGCCGAGGCCTACAAAAAGGCACTGGAGCTGCTGGAGGAGGTGGGCATCACCGATGCGGAAAAGCGGATGAAGAATTACCCCCACCAGCTGTCCGGCGGTATGCGTCAGCGCGTGGTCATTGCCATTGCCCTGTCCTGCGACCCCGACCTGCTCATCTGCGATGAGCCCACCACGGCACTGGACGTGACGATCCAGGCCAAGATCCTGGAGCTGATCCGCAGCATCCAGAAGGAGCGCGGCATCTCGGTCATTTACATCACCCACGACCTGGGCGTTGTGGCAAAGGTGGCCGACTATGTGGATGTCATGTACGCGGGCAAGATCGTGGAGACCGGCACCATTGATGAGATCTTCTACGACCCCAAGCATCCCTACACCTGGGGCCTGCTGTCGGCCATGCCCGATCTGGACACCGCCGATGACCGTCTGTACACCATCCCGGGCTCTCCGCCGAACCTGCTGCATGAGAAGCCGGGCGATGCCTTTGCACCCCGCAACCGCTTTGCCCTGCACATCGATGATGAAGTCGATCCTCCCATGTTCAAGATCAGCGAGACCCACTATGCGGCCACCTGGCTGCTGGACCCCCGGGCCCCCAAGGTGGAAATGCCGCCGGAACTGGCCCAGCGCATCAGCCGCATGAAAGCGGATGCAGAAAAGATCAAGGAGGCGGAATAAATGGCTGCACAGAGCGCGACCCCGCTTCTGAAAGTAGAGGGCCTGAAACAGTATTTCAAAGTGAACAAGAACTTCACCGTTAAGGCTGTGGACGACGTGAGCTTTGAGATCTACCCCGGCGAGACCTATGGTCTGGTGGGCGAATCCGGCTCCGGCAAGTCCACCATCGGCCGGAGCATCATCCGGCTGTACGACCCCACCGCAGGCAGGATTACCTTTGACGGGCAGGACATCAGCGGACACCTGAGCCACGCACAGAACAACACCCTGCGCACCCAGATGCAGATGATCTTCCAGGACCCCATGGCCAGCCTGAACCCCCGCAAAAAGGTGGAGGACATCATCGGCGAGGGATTGGACATCCACCACATGTACAAGACCCCGGCGGAGCGCCGGGAGAAGGTGGAAAAAATTCTGGCCAAGGTGGGCCTTGCCCCGGAGCACGCCGAGCGCTATCCCCATCAGTTCTCGGGCGGCCAGCGCCAGCGCGTGGGCATCGCCCGCGCCCTGATCATGAACCCCAAGCTCATCATCGCCGATGAGTGCATCTCGGCACTGGATGTGTCCATTCAGGCGCAAGTGGTCAACCTGATGAAGGATATCCAGCAGGAGACCGGCACGGCCTACCTCTTTATTGCCCATGACCTTTCCATGGTCAAGTATATCTCTGACCGCATCGGGGTGCTCCATCTGGGTCACCTGCTGGAGACCGGCACCACCGAGGAGATCTTTGAGCATCCCATCCACCCCTACACCCGGAGCCTGCTGTCGGCCATCCCGCTGCCCAACCCCGTTGTGGAAAAGCGCCGCGTGGCCGAGACCTACGATTACGCCGCCTCCGGCATCGATTACAGCCTGGGTACCAGCCACCATGTTGCGGGCAGCCACTACGTCAAGTGCACAGACGCAGAGTTTGCCCAGTGGTGCAGGTAGACCATATCCTCCCAGCAAATGCAAAGCGCCCCCGCTCACCGGTGTTTCCGGCAGGCGGGGGCGCTGCTTTTTGTAGGAAGTTCAGAAGGTCAGCCGCATCTGGTACCACACCACGCCGCCGTGGGTGGAGCCGGAAACGCCTTCGCTGACAAAGCCGAAGCCGGCGTAATAGTGCACGAGCCGATCTTTGCAGGTGAGCACCAGCCCCCTGCGGCCCTGAGCCTTTGCATCGGCGATGGCCCGGCGGAGCAGCTGCCCGGCCAGGCCCTGCTTCCGGTATTCGGGCAGGGTGTTCACCCCAAAGATCATCTGCCACGCCCCATGGGCATCGTGCAGGGAAGCGTCGGCGTACATCTCGTCTGTCAGGTCGGGGGTATCGGTCACAAAGCCGTCCACAAAGGAGACGAGCTTTTCGTCCTCGAACAGCAGCCAGAAGTGGTCGGCGTAATGGGTCAGCCGCCCGGCAAATTCTTCTTTTGTGGCCGCCTCCGCAGCCGGGAAGCAGGCCGCCTCCACGGCAGCAATGGCATCCAGATCTTCAAAGGTGGCGGTACGAATCTTTTGCATAGTCATTCTCCAGAGTTTGATTTGTTGAGCTGAGTATACCACATCATCCCGCAAAGCGCCAGCAAAACAAAAAGAACCACCGATTGAAGTCGATGGTTCTTTTCCTCGGGTGGAGGATGGTCCATCCGGAACTTCGCTTCTCAAGCTCCTGCGAGTTTCCGAAGTGCTCTTGTTGGGCGTGCCTGTCGGGGCAACGCCCCTCCATCTGCTGTCGCAGACCGCGCTGCCGCTTAAAAGC
>ERZ839823.1911-NODE-1911-length-18242-cov-3.935833_pt1 | contig 18242 bp, 13 predicted proteins | sample MGYA00519862_ERZ839823 | MGnify/ENA primary metagenome ERZ839823 (study PRJEB31850, sample SAMEA3708853) | human gut metagenome | biome: human gut; feature: human-associated habitat; material: faeces | place: China | collected 2014 ...
ACACCTTTCCTCAGTATGTTAAAACTGGAACAACTGGCTTATGGTGAAGGGGGGAATACGGGAGGTGAAGGAGGAAGTGTCAATGATTGCGATATTTTTTTGTATAACCGGAATTATGCAGAAGCAACAGAGCGCGTAAAAATAACTTTTAATATTAAATTGCAGGGATACATAGAATTTGCGGGTAAAAAGTATACTCTTTCTCCGGGAGTTAGTGTAGATAGAGATGTTTTGATTCCTATATGTGAGAAAAGTGAGGGAAATTGTTGTAAAAAGAGTTGGTTAGATAGTTCGATTAGGTATTTATGATTAATTTAAAGAGGAAAATAATAATATTGTCCTTGATCTTTTTTGTATATCTCTTATTTTCATGTGGGAGAAAAAATGATGGGGGGATAGGGGATATACGGAAAATAGACTTGGCCGGTTTATCTGTTTATAATCCTTTTATTAAAGGAAATCAGCTTGACAGTATCAAAATAGTAAAATTAGCTACAGATACGAATTGTTTATTTGGAGGGATAATAAAGGTTATAATTGAAGATTCACTGATCTTTATCAGAGATGCTAATGAGAAATTATTTGTTTTTGATTTGAATGGGAAATTCCGGAATATGATAGGGGTTATGGGAAATGGTCCGCTGGAATATGCTTCATTATCAGATTTCTATGTTAATTGTCAAAAGAAATTTGTTTGCATTTTGGATCGGATTAAGGGTAAGATTTATCGTTATACTTTTGACGGTCAGTATATAGAGGAGTTTGATTGTGACCGAAGTGTTTTTAATAATGTTATCGATATTCACTATGTGGGAGAGAACAAATTGTTGTTGAATATGAATAATCATATTGGTACGCTTTATAACTATGCTCTGGTAAATGAAAGTAGTTATAAGCTTGAACAATTCTTACACCCTTATCCTGTAGTGTCAAGAGAGCGTATTTCTAATGGAATGCTACCGACAGTCGTATATGGTAACGGAAATATTTTTTATACAGTATTGTTGTCCGATACAATTTATACTATACAGGATGGAGAAAGCAGACCGATTTATTTGTATGAAGGAGGATTAAAACATATTAATTATGAAGCCTTACAGCAGGAAACTCCTTACCAAAGTATTTTTGAGGCAGAGATGAAGCTTATAAAAAAAGGGTATTCAGGAGGACTGTTACAATTATTTCAGTTAAAGGATCATTTATATTTTGAAATTTGCCAGGGGGAAGAATGTTGGAATATTTTTTGGAATCTGAAGGAGCAAACAGGATTTAAATATAATAGCTGTCTTCCTGGAATAAGGATCTTTCCAGGTAAAGTTCAAACTGTATATGAGAATTACATTGTTCGCAGTATATCTGCCTTAGATCTGAAAATGGAATATTTCAGAAAGCATAATTTTAAGGATAGTAGAATCGATGCGGTTAGCCGGGAAGTGTTGGAAGATGATAATCCTGTTCTGTTGTTTTATTATGTAAATACAGAAAGATTGAAAAAGTGAAATATACTTTGTTTACACAGAATATTTACTGGGAAGGATAACTTAAAACATTTAATTGTTTTAATATGAGATACTTTGAGATGAAAGGAATTTTTAGATTCTTATCCGGGATTATGGGTATTACCTGGCTATTATGGGGTGGTTGTAGACCTACAATAAAGGAACATGACCAATCTCTGTCGGATATAACAGTGATCGATTTGAATACTCTGGAGGAGGCAGATCTTTTGTTATCTCATCACCGAGTGGATTCTTTGCGGAAATTTGCTTTCCAGGGGCATGTTATGACTGTTGCGGATGGGTGGCCCGATAGTTTACGGATAATTAAGTTGGAGACTTCGGCGGATTGTTTGCTCGGAGCAATAAAGAAAATCCGCTTTGTAGATTCTTTGATTTTTATAAGTGATTATAACGATCATCTCTATGTGTTTGATAGTTCTGGGAGTTTTCGGAATCCAATCGGTGAATTAGGTCGGGCTCCCAATCAGGTAGTTGCCTTGAGTAGTTTTTATGTGGATAGAAAGAGGAAAGTAGTTGGAGTGTATGATGGCTATAGCGATTGTATTCATAGATATACATTCGATGGAATAAAGCAAGATAAAATATCCTGTAGGAATGAGGTAAATGGCTATATTCTCGATGTCAATCAAATAGATGACAATGAAATATTGTTGACCTTATCATCCGGTGTCGGCGATTTGTACAATTATGCAGTGGTTTCAGCTAAAGATTATAAATTGAAAGAATATATTCTTCCTTATAATTTAAGATATCTTGAAAATTCTAGTCGGGGAGAACTATCGTGTCTTGCTCAGCCTAACGGACAACTTTGGTTGACAGCTCTGTTGTCGGATACCATATATGAGTATAAAGCGGGAAAAATGTTGTCACGATTTGTAGTGAAATCTGATTGTATGTCTCTAAATGATCGGGTCTTTGAAAGTCATAAAGAATGGATTTCTCCTGCTCATGCATCGGCTTTTTTACGTGATAATGGGTAGTCTCAGGGGCTGATGGCAATATGGGCAACTGATCAATATTTGCAATTCGATCTTTCCTATAAAGATACCGGATACAGTGTCTATTATGATTACCGAAACCATAAAGGATATAAATCGAAACAGTATTCCCGTGGTAATGTTTTAATGCCCGGCCGGTTTCTGACAACCACCTCGGATGCTTTTGTGAGTTATGTTACAGCTTATGATTTTATTCATCAGCCGGAGGGTTGTATCGATGTCGACCGCCCCTTGTGGCGGGATTTGAGAGAACGGACGATGGAAGACGATAATCCGATATTGTTGTTGTATTATGTTCGTAAATAAAATATAGAACCGATGAGGATAATATTATTCTTACTGCTATCTGCTGTTATCATGGTGAATTGTTCTTCGCCTGTTCGTTCTATTGAAGAAGTGGTTGCTATGGACAAAGAAATCCATTTAGGGATAATTACCTATACAGATTATTTCCCCTTTTTTATACAATATAAAAATATCGGTGAAAAAGATTTACTGATAGAGAATATAGATACCGGTTGTGGTTGTATCATCAATGAGACTTTTTTCCAGTCGGTGGTACCAGGTGATTCTGCATATATTAATTTGGCTTTTAAACCGCAAAGTGGGGGGTATGTCGAAAGACGGATGGCAATCTATTTTCAAGGGTATGATAATCCTTTGGATATAACGGTAAAAGCATTTGCAGTGGATTCGGTCAGGTGAGAGAGGGCTTATTGTAATAGTTACTGTTTTATATCGGTATAGGATAGATGGGATGAGGAAATTACAGTCGGTAATTTAGTCCGGTCATTAGGGTGACAGAGAAAAATAGAACAAAAGAAATAGGAGTATTCCGAAAAGCCTAATCAAGTGAGTAGGACATTTTAAAATTTTAAGTCATGAAAAAATGGATTTTTATTACAACTTGTACTGTTGTGGTTTTATTGTCGACAGTGAATGTTTATCGTGTTTTAGGAGATTGGAATACACCTTTCCTCAGTATGTTAAAACTGGAACAATTGGCTTATGGTGAAGGGGAAAATGCGGGAGGAGAAGGAGGTGGAAGTGTAAATGATTGCGATATTTTTATATATAATAGAGGATATATGGAAGCTTGGGGTTTCTATGAAATATCATCAAATATTGATGCAGGTGCTTATATAACTTTGCCTGGAGGAAGGAGAATACGTCTAGGTATAGATGTAAGAGGAGGAACGACTATACGTTATCCTTTCTGTGAGGATTCTGAAAAGAATTGTTGTCTGAAATCACATGTGAATGGTCCTATATCTTATTTATAAGTATAGAATATTTGAAATGTTTTATTTGTTGAAGGTCAGATAATTAAAATGAAAAAGAATACTCTGTTCTCATGGTACTTTACAGTGATTATTTTTTTACTGTTTCTTAGCTGTAAAGATAAAATAAAGGAAAATAATCAACCTTTGGGAGAGGTTACTATCATCCATTTGGATAGTTTAATGGAGGCTAATTTGCTATTATCGAATCATTGTTTCGATTCTTTGCGGAATTTTTCTTTTGATGGGTGTTTGCTTACTCTCGCTGATGGTTGGCCCGACAGTTTACGGACCATAAAATTGGAAACTTCATCTGAATGTTTGTTGGGTGCTTTAAAGAAAATTGAGTTTGCAGATTCTTTGATTTTTATAAGTGATTATAACGAACATTTATATGTTTTCGATATGAATGGACGTTTTCTGAACCGAATAGGTGAAATAGGAAGAGATCCAAATCAAGTTAGTGCCATAACTAGTTTTTACGTAGATAAAAATAATAAAGTAGTAGGTGTGTATGATGGCTTTAGGCGTTGTATACACCGCTACTCCTATTTGGGTATCAAATATGATAAGATTACTTGTGGGGAACAGATAGAAAGCGGTAGTATTACCGATGTAAATGTCATTGCTAATCGGGAATTATTGTTGACATTGTCGTGTGGCATTGACGATTTATACAATTATGCTATATTATCGGCTGACGACGGTTCACTGAAAGCATATATTCTTCCTTATCAAGTAAAATATACGGAAAATTCCACTCGGGGTAATCTTTCGTGTTTTGCTCGTCCGGGTGAAAAACTTTGGCTGACGGCTTTGCTATCAGACACGATATATGAATATGCCGATGGAAAAATAATACCGAAGTTTGTGGTTAAGTCCAGTCTTGCAACCATCGATGCCGAAGTTTTTGTTGACAGGAAAGAATGGATTTCTCCTGCTCATGCTATGGCTTTTTTGCGGGATAACGGTTATTCTAAGGGGCAAACTGGGATATGGGCCAATGACCGGTATTTATATTTTGATATGTTTTGTAGAGGCAGTTGGTATAGTATTTATTATGATTATCTGAATCACAAAGGATATAAATCGAAACAGTATTCCCGTGGTAATGTTTTAATGCCCGGTAGATTTCTGACAACCACTTCGGATGCTTTTGTGAGTTATGTTACAGCTTATGATTTTATTCATCAGCCGGAGGGTTGTATCGATGTCGACCGCCCCTTGTGGCGGGATTTGAGAGAACGGACGATGGAGGACGATAATCCGATATTGCTGTTGTATTATATTCGAAAGTAAATAGTTGGTTTGTAACAAAATGAATAATTGAAAGGAGGTGCTTTGTCACTGTGTCTTAGTGTGTATTAGGTCGGCAGTGATGGAGTATGAACTATTTAATATTTGAATTATGAAAAAAAGTAAAATTGTATTTTTATTAAGCATATTATCGGTCTCTGCTTTGACATGTATAGTCTGTGCAGGGAAATCCTTTTTCCGTTTATGGGGCATTGGCCTTAACGAATTTAGAGGCTTTAGCTAATGGAGAAGGAGGAGCGACAGGAACGACTACTGGAGAGTATGTTTATTATGATTTTAATGGACAAAGATGGTATGGGGTAGAGAATGAAGGAACAGGAAAGTGGTTTCCGAAATTCGATAAATGCTATATACAGGGGAAATCATGTGTATTGTATTATCGGTTCGGGAAATTGTTGGAATGGAACCTCCTGTATTCATTGAATTAAATAATTGATAAATCGGATGTCAGAAAATGAGTTATTATTTTCTTTATTTTTTGTCTCCTGTCGTTCAAAAAATAAAGTCGAACAACCAATGATTAAAGATTTTGATTTATTACAGCGTGCTAATAATGATTATACTACAATAGATTTAGAACATGCGGAAGAATTGGCCTATCGTGAACTTATTGATAGTATTCGTTATATACCCTTAGGAGATGAATGTGGAGTAATGGGAAATATTGCCAATATAATTACTTATAAAGGACGTTTTTATATTCAGGAAGAGCAGTTCGATCGGGTTTTTATTTATGACGATACTGGTAGATGTTTAAAAAAGATAGATAATAAAGGACGTGGTCCGGGCGAATATTTAAGAATAGAATCTATAGATATAAATACGGAAAAAGAGGAACTGATGCTCGTTGATGGTATGTCGGATAAACTTTTTTTTTATGATTTAGACGGGAATTTTAAATCTATTCATTCCATACGGTATTTTCAAACAGAGAATACTCTATGTTTAAGAGATAGTGTATTTCTTCATATATCTGCTCCTTCTCAAAATTTTGGAAATGAGGGATTATATGGATATGCTTTGGTATTGTCAAAAGGTAATGAAAATTTTCTTAAAGGGTATCGTTATTTACCTCTTCAAGTAGGATATAAGGGAGGAGGGCAAATCTTTAAAGGATATGAACGTTCATGTTATCATCCAATCTATTCAGATACAATTTATCAAATATTATCCGATACAACTTATGGACCGATTTTCTATTTTAAAATAAAAAATTCAAGTTGGGAAAAGTATCATAATTCAGATAGATTTGTTGATATAGATGGAAGTGAAGAAGGAGTGTTTACGTTACTTTACGAAAATCAGGATTTTTTTCTAGGATACATAGCCGATAAAAAAAAGAAAGGTAATTATATGCAGCCTTTTTTGTATGATAAAATGAAAGATAAGACTTATCTATTGAGGTGGTGCGATTATTATGAACATTTGAAGGAACTCGACTACTTTGAGGGATATGAGGCACGCGGAATATTTGAAGATTACTTTATTGCTCACGTAAGTTTTTCGACTCTTGATCAATATAATATATTCGAGCGCGTGAAAGATGGGGCTCTTAAAATTACAAATCCGGAGTTGGAAAGAGTAATCCAGAATTTGAATACAGATTCGAATCCGGTTTTGATCCTGACGAAGTTTAAACATTTATGAGCAAAGGTTTATGAGATGGCCTTTATTACTGGCTATCGTGGTAAGTATTTTTTAACGGGAAACGAAAATAAATAAGTTATGGCAGATGGGAAAATAAATAGACCGTATGGGGGAGTCTTGTTATTGGGAATCTTTTTAACTCCTTTGTTATCGTTAGGTCATGATTATGCTGATGGTATAATTACCGCCAAATATTTCCGTTTTGCAGAAGTTGTCGGGATTGGTTTATTGCTGACATGGATGGTGGCATGGAAACGGAATTTTCAATTCTGTTTCAGATGGGTGGATGTCGGTGTGGTGCTGTTCGCTTTGTATGGGGTGGGAAGTTTTTTGTTGAATGATTTCAGGGGAGAAACGCAAACCTTGTTATTGATATTATTAGTGGGACTGTATTTTGTGTGTCGGGGTTTGGGAGGATGGAAGGTTTCTCAGAGGTTGCTTTTTACCTTTGTTTTATTGCTCGCCGGGAGCATCGAAGCGATATGGGGATTTTTACAGGTATACGGTTGGGCTGATCAATACCATAGCTTATACCGCTTGACCGGGAGTTTTTTTAATCCGGGCCCCTACAGCGGTTTTCTGGCGGTGATATTACCGGTGGCTTTGCATACTCTGTTAGGGCCGAAGCCTCTTTGCCGGGTTGATAAAATCGTGTACGGACTCGGAGTTATTTGTTTGGTTTCGATCATCCTGGTTTTACCGGCCGGCATGAGCCGGAGTGCCTGGGTGGCTGCCGGAGCCGGTTGCGGAGTTGTTGTGTGGAGGCAGAAACGCTCGAGGGAATACGTTAGGAGGGGAATAGGGCGGATAGGAAGAGGTTGGAAAAGATATTGGCTGGGGGGTATTTTATTACTGGGATTATCGATCGGGGGTGGATTGTATTTGCTGAAAAAGGATTCCGCCGATGGACGTTTGTTGGTATGGAAAATGGATCTGGCGGTGATGCGTTCCCAACCTTGGCTAGGTATCGGTATCGGTCGGTATCCGGGTGCTTTAGGAGAAGCTCAGGCGGTTTATTTTGCAAACAGTCCTGCAGATCCGCGGGAAGAATATGTGGCTGATGCTCCTGAATATGGTTTCAATGAGTTTTTGCAATTGGGAGGTGAATATGGTTTGATCGGTTTGTGCTTGTTTATATCGATAACGGGTATAGCGTCGGGAGGGCTGTTTAAAAGGAACACGCAGCAAACCGGTGGAGTATCGGGCGCTTTAAGCGCATTTCTGGTATTCGCTTGTTTTTCCTATCCTTTGCATATGTTACCGATGGCGATGCTGTTTGTGCTGTTATTGGCGTGGAGTGTGAATGTCGGTGCGAAAGGAGTAAGGATAAGACGCTGGGCAGGACAAATCCTGTGGTTACCGGTTATGGTACTGGGGCTTGTTGCTGCCTGGAGATTGACAGAAAAGGAAACCGCCTATAAAACATGGAAAACCGCAAGGGCTTATTTCCGTCAGGGAGATTATCAAGAGGCTTTAAACCGGTATACACCTTTATTTTCTGCCCTATCCGACCGGCCTGCTTTTGTGTTCGAGTTTGGCGAATGTCAATTTCAAAATGCCCAATATGGAAATGCGACGGCGATTTTTTTGTGGGCGGCGGAACTCAGTGCCGATCCGATGGTGTATAATAAGCTCGGGAAAAACTATCAGGCCCTGAAACAATATGACCGGGCCGAGAAAGCTTATGTCCAGGCTGCTCATATGATTCCCCATCGCATTTATCCGCTTTACCTGCTGGCTTTATTGTACCGGGAAATGGGAGATATGGAAAAGGCCCGTGATATGGCCCGGCAGGTAATCGGCAAAGAACCCAAAGTGTGGTCACCTGCAGTGGAAGAAATGAAGACAGAAATGAAACAATTATAATGATTTTTGCTTACCCTAAATAACAAATGTGATGATGAAAATCCTATATTTTTACTTATCTGGCTTGTTGTTGCTGTGGAGTAGCTGTCAGCGGCCGACGATGCTCGATTTTGCGTTGCGGTATGCCGGGGAAAACCGCGTGGAACTGGAAAAGGTACTCGACCACTACCGGAATGATTCGCTGAAGTATCGGGCGGCCGTTTTTTTGATCGGGAATATGCCTTATCATTATTTCTATACAGGTGCGCAGTTGGATAGCCTCAGGCAAGGATACCGGTGGATGCAACGGACCGGACTAAGTGCCAAAGCGGTCAAACACAAATTGTGGAAGACTTTCGGCGAGCCTGATGTCAGGAGGTGGATGAAACGCAACGATGCCCGGTCGGTTACGGCCGATTTCCTTATCCGGCATATCGATTATGTATTCGGGGTGTGGGAGAAGCGGCCCTGGGCTTCGTATTATTCTTTCGAAGATTTTTGCGAATTTGTCCTGCCTTACCGGATTGAAAGGGAACCCCTGGAATTTTGGCAAGAGGCGTATGTACGGCGTTACGGACGGTTGTGCGACTCGCTCTGTGCCGTGAATCCGGATGTGGTGTTTGTCGCTTCGGCTCTGAACGATCACTTACGGGCCGAGCAGAATTGGTATGCATCTTCCGATTTGTCGTTTGTGGAATATGGAGCCTTGCAGTTACTGGACGAACGATTCGGAGGTTGCCGGGAGTTGTCGGGGTTCAATGTGGCCCTGTTCCGGGCATTGGGGATCCCTTGCGGAATCGACCGGGTGGTGCAGAATCCCCACCGGATCGGTTCGCATATGTGGACATTTATGGTGGATACCGACGGACGAAAGCTTCCCTACCTGTGGAATTACTATAATATCGACCGGGAGGAACGCATGGAAGAAAAGTATGGAAAGGTGTACCGGGATTATTTCAGCGTACAAACCACTAATTGGGCTGTGTCTTATCCCGACGAAGATATTCCGGGGATACTGAAAAACCCTTTTTTGCGGGATGTGTCGGACGAGTATTTCGGCCGGAATGTAGCGGTTGTACCCTTGTACGATTCGGCGGGCGATGGCCGGTTGTGCTACCTGGCGGTCTTCAATAATGCCGGCTGGTCGCCGGTAGCGGTAGGGACTGCAGCCGGTTTTCAGGGGGTATTCAATAATATCGATACGGCGATTGTCTATTTGCCCGTATACCACAGGGAAGGAAAGTTGACGGCGGCCGGCGATCCTTTTATTTATACGAAGAATCATGAAGTGAAATCCATCCGTGGTGGGAACGAAAGCGTACAAAAGATGCATCTGGTGAAAAAATATACCGGGACGGCTATGGATCGCTTGCTGCTGGATTTGATGGTACAGGGGGTATTCGAAGGAGCGAATACGCCGGATTTCCGGGATGCCGTGGTGCTCCACCGGATTACTGAAGTGCCGCTTCCCGATTCGAACTGGGTACGGGTGAACTGTCCGTCGGAATTTCGCTATCTGCGTTACCGGGGGCCGAAAGGTTCCAATAGTTGTATTGCAGAGGCGATGTTTTTCGATGCGGACGGTAAACTGATCCGGGGGGCCTGCATCGGTACACCTTCGGCGGAGAACGGAAAGACCTGGGATTGTACAAAAGTTTATGATGGGAGCAAACATACCTATTTTGCCGCTCAGGATGCCGATACCTCCTGGGCCGGTTTGCAGTTGGCGATACCTGTCCGCGTTAGCCGGATCTGTTACATTCCCCGGAACGACGATAATTTTGTCAAACCGGGCGACCTCTACGAACTGTTGGTGTGGGACCGGGGACAATGGTACACGATGGGACGGCAGGTGCCCGACACCTATGGACTCGATTATGAGGGAGTTCCTGCCGGACACCTCTACTGGCTGAGGGATCTCACCGAGGGTGTGGAAGAACGGATATTTACGTACGAACAGGGAAAACAGGTGTGGTGGTAGGAAGTTTGTACGATTCTTGCATCTAAAAAAATTTTTGTTGCATTCTTTTTCTTTCGTTCATACTATTTTTAACCTCACTTAACGGAGTGGAAATGGGAGGACAGAAAGAAAAGTAACGGTGGAGAGTAAATTTTTATAAAAATTGAATATGGTAAAAAAAATCGTTGGAACAGGAGTATTACTTGTCCTGGCTTTGGCGTTGCAAGCCGGAGTGAAAATGTATACTTTAAAGTCGCCGGACGGTAAAGTGAAACTCGAAGTGACTGCCGGACAGGGGATAGCTTATTCACTTTTCTATGATGGCCGGCTTTTATTAAAACCTTCCCGGATAGCCCTTCATACCGACCTGCCGGAAGCCGATCATTGGGAAAATATCCGTATAACGGGAACAAAACAGAGGCATGTGTCGGAGACGGTGCAGGCTCCGTTCTATCGGGTGAAGGAGTTCGGGATCGATTGTAATGAACTCGAACTCCGGTTGAACAATGGTTTTTCACTGCTGATGCGGGCCTATAACGATGGTATGGCCTATCGGTTCGTGGCCGGCCGGAAAGGAGAGATGACAGTGGTGGAGGAGAGGGCCGAATTTAATTTTGCTGATGATTTTGAAGCCTATATACCGTATTCTACCAATCCGAAAGATCCCTGGAATATGGCTTTTCAAAATTTTTACACCAAAGCTCCTCTTACACAATATAATACAGAGTTACCTGCTTTTTTACCCTTGACTGTGGATGCCGGTGCGGTGAAACTGACCTTACTGGAATCCGATTTGGAAGCTTATCCGGGCATGTTCGTCTGTGGAGATGGAAAAACGCCGGCTTTGAAAGGGGTGTTTGCAGCCTATCCTCAGGAAACGTTTAAGAATAAGTGGCGTTGTCAGGAGACGGTGAAAACCCGCAGGCCTTATATTGCGCGGGTAGCCGATAAACGTACCTTTCCTTGGAGAATTATGGCAGTGACTGCAGAAGATACTCAGATGCCGGTGAATCATCTGGTGTATGCGCTGGCCGCTCCCAACCGGATCGGTGATTACAACTGGATAAAACCCGGGAAAGTGGCCTGGGAATGGTGGAACGACTGGGGGATCAGCGGAGTGGATTTTAAAGTAGGAATCAATACGCCGACTTATAAACATTATATCGACTTTGCTGCGGAACAAGGAATCGAATATGTGGTGCTCGACGAAGGTTGGTCGGATCCCAAACAGGGAGATATCATGACCACTGTTCCGGAGATCGATTTACCGGAATTGGCCGAATATGCCCGCAACAAAGGGGTCGGACTGATTCTGTGGGCGGTGATGAACGTGCTGGACGAGCAGCTCGAAAAGGCTTGCCGGTATTATGCCGGTATGGGGATTAAGGGCTTCAAAGTCGACTTCCTCGACCGGGATGATCAGAAAGCGGTAGAGATGGTTTACCGGATCGCGGAAACTACTGCAAAATATAAGCTGTTCGTGGATTTTCACGGTATGTATAAACCGACCGGAATCAACCGTACTTTCCCGAATGCGATCAATTTCGAAGGAGTATTCGGCATGGAGGAACTGAAATGGAGTAATCCCGATATGCCTTTGTACGACGTAACTATGCCTTTTATTCGTATGATGGCCGGGAATGTGGATTATACCCAGGGTGCTATGCGGAATGCAGTGAAAAAGGACTTCAGGGATATTTACAGTAGCCCGATGAGTCAGGGGACCCGTTGTCATCAATTGGCTACTTATATCGTGTTCGACAGTCCGTTGGTGATGCTGTGTGATGCCCCCACCGCCTATCGCAAGGAACCCGAATGTACCCGCTTTATCGCCGGTTTACCCGTTGTGGCCGATGAAACCCGGATATTGCAGGGGAAAATGGGAGAATATATCGTCACAGCCCGGCGGGTGGGGGAAGACTGGATTGTCGGAGGACTGACCGATTGGGAAGCACGTACGGTGGATTTGGATTTGAGTTTCTTGCCGGAAGGGATGTTCCGGGCTGAAATTTTCTGCGACGGTATAAATGCGGATAAAAAGGGAGAAGATTACCGGCATGAATATCGTGATGTAAAAAGAGAGGATCGGTTGAAGATGCAACTTGCTCCGGGAGGAGGATTTGCTATCAGGTTGAAGAAAAATCATAACTGATAAAATTATAAACTTATGAAAATTATTCCTGTTATTTTATTATTGGTGTTCAGTTGTGCCGTTTGTGCACAGGAGCTGAAAGAAAAATATGCCGAAGCAGATGGGTTCAGGCAAAAGTATGAGGCCGGATATTTTGGAGGGAATATCACTCCCCGCTGGATCGGAAATACACATTTTTGCTGGTATGCGGTCAAGACTCCTGCAGGTACTGATTTTATACTGGTGAATGCCGGTAAACGACAGAAACAACCGGCTTTCGATCAGAAAGCTATGGCTAAAGCATTGACGGCTGAACTGGGACGAAAAGTGGAACCCGGGAAAATGCCTTTCCGGGAGATTGCGTTTTCGGACGATCTGAAACAACTGACTTTTGTGACCGAAGGCATGAAATATACTTACGACCGGAATAAAAATAAGATGATCGGTAAGGTGAAAGAAGAACCCCGCCGCCGGGAAGGCCACTGGGGAGGTGTGAATGAAGAGAATTGGCAGGGAGCTACTCCTTCGCCCGATGGAAAAAAAGAAGCCTTTGTCAGTGAAGGAAATCTGTTTGTCCGTGATATAAGCAGCGGCAAGGTGAACCGGCTGAGCTACGACGGAGCCCCCGGAGAATACTATTCTTCTTTTATCAGCTGGTCGCCGGATTCCCGGAAATTGGTGAGTTGTAAATACCGCCCCGCCTGGATCCGGAAATTGAAGACCGTCGTGTCTTCGCCTGCCGGACAACTGCAACCCAAAATGGAAGAGATCGATTATGTGAAACCGGGAGATGCCCTGCCTGTCAAACGACCGGTATTGTTTCTGGTGGAGGAAGGACGACAGGTAAATATCGAGTTTGCCGAACCGGAAAAACAGTTTAACCTGAACAATATCCGTTGGGCCGATGACAGTCGTTCTTTTACTTTCGATTATAACAAACGGGGACATCAGGAATATATAGTTTATAAAGTCACCGGGGACAACCCGAAGGCTCAAGTGCTGATCGGGGAGAAGATGCCTACTTTTGTTTATTATAATTTGCTGTATCGCTACGATCTGAAAGACCGGAACGAGATCCTCTGGATTTCGGAGCGTGACGGATGGCGCCATCTTTATCTCTATGATGCGGATAACGGTCAGGTGAAACGACAACTGACCAAAGGGGAATGGGTAGTGAAACGGGTGTTGCATGTGGACGATGCCGCCAGGGTGGTTTATTTGGTAGGGTGCGGAAAAGATGCCGGTGAAGATCCCTATCTCGAGAAAGTATACCGGCTGAATATAGAGAATGGAGAATTGCTCTGCCTGACACCTGAAAATGGAAACCATCAAGTGGAATTTTCCAGGGATTATACCTATTTTACAGATAGCTGGTCCCGGATCGATTGTCCGCCGGTAGCTGCTTTGCGTAGTGCGAAAGACGGATCGGTCTTGTTGTCTTTGGAAAAGGCCGATATCAGCAAGATGCTGGCAGAAGGGTGGAGAATGCCTGAAGTGTTTTGTGCTAAAGGAAGAGACGGAGAAACCGATATTTGGGGAGTTATCGTCCGTCCGGTAGATTTCGACCCGTCCAAAAAATATCCCGTAATCGAGTATATCTATGCCGGACCACATGATTCTTTTGTCCCGAAATCTTTCACCGTATCTCCGGTAGATGCCGCTTTGGCGCAATTGGGCTTTATCGTGGTACAGATCGACGGAATGGGGACGGCTAACCGTTCGAAAAAATTCCATGATGTATGTTGGAAAAACCTGAAAGACGGAGGCTTTCCCGACCGTATCGCCTGGATGAAGGCTGCGGCGGCTAAATATCCTGAGATGGATATCGACCGGGTTGGGATTTATGGCTGCTCGGCAGGCGGACAAAATGCGATGGGAGCTGTATTGTTCCACCCTGATTTTTATAAAGTGAGTGTCGCTGCTTGCGGTTGCCATGATAACCGGATGGATAAGATCTGGTGGAATGAACAGTGGATGGGGTATCCCGTCGGAAAAGAATATGAAGAATGCTCCAATACGGTGAATGCTTATCGTCTGCAAGGGAAATTGATGCTGATCCTGGGGGAATTGGACGATAATGTCGATCCTTCGACAACTTTCCAGGTGGTGAATGCTTTGATCGGTGCCGGTAAAGAGTTTGAATTTGTAGTATTGCCCAACCAGCGGCATACGATGGGCGGAGCTTACGGTGAACGGAAAAGACGGGATTTCTTTATCCGGCATTTACAAGGCCTGCAAACTCCGGATTGGAATAAAGAGGAAAAGAAATAAAATCGAATCATAAATAAAAAGCTTATGAAAAAAAGAGTGATGACTTTTGTTGCCGCATGTCTGGCACTGAGTGTGTGTGCTCAGAAGAATGGACATACCGGTTATCCCATTACCCCGGTTCCTTTTACAGCTGTAAAAGTGAACGATGCCTTTTGGGGACAACGACTGAAAGCCAGCCGTGAAGTGACGATTCCGCTGGCATTCAGTAAATGCGAAGAAACAGGACGCTACAAGAATTTCGAAATGGCCGCTAATCCCGGTCCTCATAATAAAGTAACCGGATTTTCTTTTGACGATACCGATGTGTATAAAACGATCGAAGGGGCCAGCTATCTGTTGCAGACGTATCCGGATGAAAAATTGAAAAAATATATCGACAGTGTGCTGGTGATCGTTGCCAGGGCACAGGAACCGGACGGATACCTGTATACTTCCCGGACGATGAATCCGGAACACCCCCATGAATGGGCCGGATCGAAACGCTGGGAAAAAGTGGAAGACCTGAGCCACGAGTTTTATAACCTGGGGCATATGGTTGAAGGGGCTGTCGCTCACTATCAGGCTACCGGACAGAAAAACTTCCTGAATATTGCGATCCGCTATGCCGACTGTGTTTGCCGTGAGATCGGTGATAAACCCGGACAGCAGGTGAAAGTGCCCGGACATCAGATCGCCGAGATGGCTTTAGCGAAGTTGTATGTGGTGACCGGGGATAAAAAATACCTGGATGAAGCGAAATTTTTCCTGGATAAGCGGGGATATACGGAACGGAAAGACGAATATAGCCAGGCTCATAAGCCGATTCTGGAACAGAACGAGGCCGTCGGACATGCTGTCAGGGCTGCTTATATGTATTCCGGTATCGCCGATGTCGCTGCCCTGACCGGTGATCAGGAGTATATCGATGCGATCGACCGGATCTGGGAGAATGTCGTTACTAAAAAGTTGTATATTACAGGCGGAATCGGAGCTACCGGCAGTGGTGAAGCTTTCGGTAAAAATTACGAATTACCCAACATGTCGGCCTATTGTGAGACTTGTGCCGCTATCGGTAATGTGTATTGGAATTATCGCTTGTTTCTGCTGAAAGGAGATGCCAAATATTACGATGTACTCGAACGTACCCTTTATAATGGCGTATTGTCGGGGATTTCTCTGGACGGTGGGGCTTTCTTTTATCCCAATCCTTTGGAATCTATCGGCCAGCATCAACGTTCGCCCTGGTTCGGATGTGCCTGTTGCCCGTCGAATGCCTGCCGTTTTATTCCTTCTGTTCCGGGATATATTTATGCTGTGAAAGATAAGGAAGTTTATGTCAATTTGTTTGTGGCCAACGAATCGACCCTCGAAGTTGCCGGGAAGAAAGTAGGATTGAAACAGTCCACCTCTTATCCCTGGAACGGGGATATACAGGTGGCCGTGACTCCCCGCGGAATTTCCGATTTTGCGATGAAAATCCGGATTCCGGGTTGGGTGCAGGGAAAGGTCGTACCGAGCGATTTGTACCGTTATGCCGATGGCAAAAAACTGGGCTATACAGTGAAAGTGAACGGTAAGCCGGCAGAGAGTACGCTGGAAAAAGGTTATTTTACCATTCAACGCAAATGGAAAAAAGGGGATATCGTAGATATTCATTTCGATATGGAACCGCGGATTGTAAAAGCGAATTATAAAGTGGAAGCCGATCGTGGACGGGTATCCGTCGAGCGAGGACCGGTGGTGTATTGTGCCGAATGGCCGGATAATGATTTCAGTGTCCGGGGAATCCTGATGAATCAAACACCCGAATTTGCCGTAGAAAACCGTAGTGATCTGTTGTACGGCATAGAGCTGTTGAAAACACAGGCTCAGACGCTGGAGTTCGATAAAGAGGGACGTCTGGAGGCAAAAGAAGTCACTTTATCCCTGATTCCTTATTATGCATGGGCACATCGGGGAGCCGGAGAGATGACCGTTTGGCTACCGATCGACCTGAATGCTACCCGTCCGGCAATGCCGCCGACGATTGCTTCCGAAAGTGAGGTTTCTGCCTCTCACCGGAGTAGTGCTATCTCGGCGGTAAACGACCGTTTGCAACCACAGAATCCCGAGGATCGCTCGATGCCTTATTACCATTGGTGGCCGAAAAAGAATACAACCGAATGGATTGTATACGACTTCAAAGGCGAACAGACTGTCTCTTCTTCTACCGTTTACTGGTTCGACGACGGCCCGTGGGGTGGTTGCCGGATACCGGAAGCATGGAAGGTATATTATAAAAATGAAGCCGGAACATGGGTCCCGGTGAAAAATACGGCTGATTATCCGATTCAGAAAGATGCTCCCTGTACGGTGGAATTCGAACCGGTGAAAACCGCTGCGGTGAAACTCGAAGTTCAATTGCCGGAGGATAATGCGGCAGGAATTTTTGAGTGGGAAGTGAAATAACTTTTGGCTTACCTCGTCATTATTGTTATTTTTGTAAAGAAAATCAAACTAACAAAACATGAACTTATTGAAAATCATTTTTTTATTTTTCTGTACCTGGATGACAGGAGAGTTGACGGCCCAGACACCCTTTGAACGGTATTTTCTGGACAAGACACTACGGTTCGACTACTACCATTGCGGAGATAGCCGGAACCAGGAGTATTTTTTCGACGAATTGAAGGAAGAACCCTATTGGGCAGGTTCGAAAGTGTCTCTGCTGGATGATACCGGTTATGGGGTGCAATTGTTTAAAATCTTCGATAAAGCCAGTGGTAAAGAGATTTATTCCCGAAGCTATTGTACCTTGTTCAATGAGTGGCAAACCACTCCCGAAGCGCAGACTGTGCGTAAAGCCATGCCTGAGTCGGTGGTTTTCCCTTACCCGAAAAATGAGGTACGGATCGAGATCTATGTAACCGGAAAGGAGTTTTTGAAAAGAAATTCGAACAGGACATCGATCCCAATTCTTATTTTGTGAAAAAGTTTACTCCCCGCTACGAGACCTTCGAGGTGGCCTATAACGGTAATCCCTCGACGCGGGTAGATATCGTACTCGTTCCCGAAGGGTATACCCAGAATGAGAAGGAGAAATTTGCAGCTGCCTGCCGGGTGTTTGCTGAAGAGTTTTTCAGTTACTCTCCTTTCAAGGAGAATGCTGCCCGTTTTAATATCCGGGCGGTGTGGGCCCCTTCGATGGAATCGGGTGTGACTATTCCCGGCGAACATGTATGGCGGAATACGGCGGCTCAAGCCCGCTACTATACCTTCGACTCGGAACGTTATCAAATGATCGAGGACTTTCAG
>ERZ839823.1913-NODE-1913-length-18208-cov-6.032832_pt1 | contig 18208 bp, 23 predicted proteins | sample MGYA00519862_ERZ839823 | MGnify/ENA primary metagenome ERZ839823 (study PRJEB31850, sample SAMEA3708853) | human gut metagenome | biome: human gut; feature: human-associated habitat; material: faeces | place: China | collected 2014 ...
TAGGGGGCCGTCAGATTTGATACCTTATTTCCCCATCCTATTAACCGCATTATATCATAACGCACACCGCATTTATAAAACAGCCCAACTGGCGACCACACATTTTGTGCATTTCCTACAAATCCATAAAATCGCAAAATAATGCTTGACAAATAAGCGCTCATCTGCTATACTACAATCAGAGGGGATAACAAACCTCAATATAATGAACCTACAAAGCCGAACAGAAAAGAAAGGAAGTACAACAATGAAAAACATCACCAGGGGGATCACTTGCTACAATTACAACTTTGGAGTAGTGTCTGGCACGCAGATCAAGAACGTCTGTACAATGGAGAGCTATAATAAGCTTGGAGAACGTGAGCTTAAACGCCGCTGTAAAGACCTTGGAGAAAAAGTTATCATGTACTCTTGCATCGAAACAACCCACTACTATCGCATGCCCTTGGGCTTCTTCCTAGAAAACGCTGAGAGGGTTGAGAAGGAGGAAGAGCAATGAAACCATGTGGGGTCGAAGTTGCCTACAAGGTAGACGGCAATCTTGAAGTAGCGCTAATATCACTCGATCTATATAGCAAGCTAATTGACCACATCGCAAATCTTCACGGCGAATTGATCAGCGTAAAAGTGATATCTATTTAAGGAGGCCAATTAAAATGAAGCGTCATATCATCGTTGAAACAACCGATCTAAAGCATTGCCTGATAGCCGCCAATTTCTTTAGGAACTGCAACACAGCCCTATATTTAATCCGCCAGCGAGGCGTCTGGCAATTAAGTGCCCGGTATTAACCGGGCGCTTTTTCATGCCCATACACCCCACTTGTTAAAAATTTAACAATCGAACATTTGTTCGCACTCACGGCCCACCGGCCCCTTTGCCGCCCGGCCCTACGCACGCCCGGTTAGCGTAAGCTAACATTACTTTACACTAACCCATGAAAATTCCGCATGTCGTGTTCATAACTAGTTCACATTTCCTTGTTACAATACACCATAGAGAGGAGGACAAACCCAATGAAATACATCACAAGAGAGCGAGCCATTAGCGCCTTCCGATTTGGGAAGCACATCCCTCCCAAATGGTACATGGACCTGTTGAATCGCGGAAAAGTTTTTGCCAGTAGAGAGCAAAGCGAAAAAGGCGTAGAACTAAAACTAAAAATCGTATTACCCGGCAAGACATGCCTTGCAGTCCCCGGCGATTGGATTCTATTAGACCCCGAAGGCAAAATAAGCGTGCTTTCCCATGATGAATTTGTACGCACATACAGGGAGGTAAACGATGGATGATTATGCTGTAGGAAGATTCAAAGCGTTTTATAACCTCATTATTTACGGCTACGATACAATGAACTCACCTCAGGTGGTAAACTCCAGTTGCCGTAATAACCAGGAACAAGAGGAGGGCTACAATGCAGGAATAGCAGAAATTGCACTTAATCGTGAATACATAAAGGCATATATTGAAAGAAGAACTACCGAACGATATTTAGACGCATGCACAAAACGAAAAAAGAAATGATCGTACTGAATAAAGGGTAATAGGGTTCCTAAAAGACCGTAAAACTATTTCACATATGACCTAGAGCGCACAATAGAGCGGAAAGAAAAAGATTGCGCAAGAGTTTCGCAGAAGAATCCATGCCTAACCCTTCCTAGCCGGTCTGTGGGTTATCAGGCCGGACCCCACGGGGTAAACCCGCTCCCTCTAATCACAAAATGAAAGGAAGTGAACACTCCCTCCACAATTCAATACGTCGAAACGGTACATTTTTAACAGTACAGAGGGAAGCGAGCAAAATCCCCGCGATTCTAAATTTAAAGAAAGCAAGAACTTGAACAGGAGGAAAAACCATGGCAAAGTACATGACCAGAACAGTAGATACTTATATTTATCATCTGGGAAGCATCGAGAACAGCGGAGATGCAACCACTATCATCCCCGTAATCGACATTTTCAGCGAAAAGAGGCTGGGCGAGCGAGAGACAAAGAAGCTTCTGAAAGAGCATGGCGCACAGATCGTCTACAAGATCGACAACGTACCTCATACCTATCGCCTGTCTCTTGACAAGTTCATGGAACTGGCCGAAGAAGTCCCTGCAAAGAACAATAAGTAAAACAATCAAATTTTAGGAGGAAATAACAATGGATATGAATAAGCAGATGCAGGCGTTTACCGGGTCTGAGACTTCCGACATGTTTGTCAGCTTTGACCCCGTTTCCGGTGAGGACAAAATCAAGCTGTACAACGCGATTAACGCCCCTGAGACCAGAATTGCCGACATGGTCAACAAGCCCATTTGCCTGACTGACGTTATCATGGTCAAGTGTAAAATCAACGACAGAGGTCGATCCGCTGAGCGGGATGCAATCCGTGTAATTCTGATTGATGATCAGGGCGAAACGTATGCGGCCACCTCTTCCGGTATCACCAACAGCGTCCGCAACATCTTCAACATTTTCGGCACCCTACACTTCCCTGAGGGGCTGAAAGTCACCATTGAGCAGATCAAGACCAGCAACGGGAACACCCTGACCATGAAGCTCATGGCCTAACAAATGCGTCCCGTTATTCAATCTAGGGAGGGGCGCAAGCCCCTCCCTTTAATCAAAGGAGGTGTAAAATGGCATCCCGCACAGTATCCGAAAACACAAGCCGCATCTTAACAGAGGGGGCCGATTTTATCTCAAAGAAATTTCGCCTACCATGTGAGATCGACCCAGACGCGGCTTTAGTTCTAGCTCAAATTGCAACATTTGGGAAGGGGGTCAGGGTATGGCACGGAGGAAAAGAGGTACAACAGGATCAGCTGAAAATAAAAGTGTCTATAACCCAACAGAACAACAACTGAAAACGCTACAAAGCGAGATAAAGAACTACAACAGGCGTTTACAGAGCGCAATTAAAAGAACATCTCCAGAACTAACAGAATATTTACCACCGAAACTTTCATATACAGAGGAAGCAGGTAAAATAAAATCAGCAAAGGGATTTAAGCGAAGAATAGAGACCCTACAGAGATTTGATAGGGCCGGACTTGAGCTAACAACATTTGAAGGCCGCCCAATAGCAAAGGCATCGCTTGACTTGTTAAAGCGCTCAGTGGCAGAAGAAAATAGGAGGCGCAAAAAGAGAGTTGCGACACAAGCAGAAGCGCAAGAGCGCCTAGGTAGATTTCCAACACAGCCCGTATATGGCACAAGACCAGTGACTATGTCAAAAATAATAGCAGACGCAGAAAAGCGCCGGCAACTAGAAACAGAATTTTTAGAACCATCAGAAGTAAACCCCCTAACAGAAGCATACAGGCAAAACTATATTAGGCACGCATACGAAGCATTGCAACTATGGAACGTATCTAACGGAGAAAACGAGGAAGTGACAGACCTTGTAATGAAGATAATAGGCGTCGTTGCAACTGCATCAAAAGAAGTTATTGATGCGTCAATAGGTATCCCAGAAACAAGGATAGATATACTTTCAGACCTAGAATTGTTCATAAATAACCTAGCGTACATTCTGGGAATATGGGAAAGCCTATGATATGTCAATATATGCGGCTGACTTTGAAACAACTACAAATCCTGATGACTGCCGGGTGTGGGCATGGTGCATTTGCAATATATACGACATAGATTCTACAATATCATATGGTGAGACGATTGAGAGCTTCATAGAATATGTAGGAAAATTACATGGTAAAATATACTTTCACAACCTGAAATTTGACGGCGCATTTATTGTAGATTACCTCTTAAAAGAAGGATATGTGCACTCACAATATAGAAAGATACATAGGAACGAGTTTAGCACCTTAATATCAGACATGAGGCAATGGTATCAGATCAGATTTGTACCAGATAGGAAATCAGGATCAGACGATGAAATCCAAATAATAGACTCCCTGAAAATACTTCCAATGCCAATATCTGATATGCCAAAATCTTTCGGGATCGAAGAAAAGAAGCTAGAAATTGACTACCACGAGGACAGAGAAATAGGGCACATACTAACGCAAGAAGAAAAAGACTACATTTCTCACGATGTAATAATACTATCAAAAGCGCTTAAATTTATGTTTGATCACAATCAAACAAGATTAACAACTGGCTCAAATGCCTTGCACGATTACATGTCCCGTCTAGGTAAAGAACAATATAAAAAGAGATACCCAGAACTAGACCTTCCAACGTTCACGGACTTCAAGAAATCGTACAAAGGTGGATTTACATTTGTAAACCCGGCCTACAAAGACAAGGAAGTCAAAGAGGGCGCCGTATTTGATGTAAATTCAATGTACCCGTGGGCAATGAAAAATTGCCTACTACCCTACGGAGAGCCTGTATATTTTCCAGAGAAATACAAACAAAACCCCATGTACCCCCTATACATACAATGCATACTATGCGAATTTAAGCTAAAACCAAACCACTATCCATGCATACAGATAAAAGGCCATTTTATGTACCATGATACAGAGTATTTAACGCAGTCAATAGAGCCAACATATTTATACCTGACAAGCGTGGACGAAAAACTAGTGTTTGACCACTATGACGTGGATGTAATAGAATGGTGCGGCGGGTATATGCTAAAAGGAACGCACGGCCTATTTGACGAATATATAGATTATTGGTACAACGAAAAGACCGAGGCTAGAATAGAGGGAAATCCAGGGCGAGAGAAAATAGCGAAACTAATGCTAAACTCTCTATACGGAAAATTTGGATCAAAGAAAAGAGGGAAGTCTTGTATCCCGTATTTAAGAGAAGATGGAAGGGTAGGCTTTAAGCTATCAGAGGAGGAGATAAGAAAAGGTGGATATATCCCGATGGCCTGTTTTATAACCGCCTACTGCCGAGACAAGATAATCCGAGGTGCACAGATATGTGGAGATAGATTTATCTATGCAGACACGGACAGTCTACACGTATCAGGAACAGAGCCACCGGAAGGGCTGTGGGTAGACAACAAAGCCCTAGGAGCATTTAAGTTAGAAGAAACATTCATTAGGGCCAAATTTATACGTCAGAAAACATACCTAGAAGTAACACTAGGAAAAGACTATCAAGAAAAAATCAATATAAAATGTGCTGGTATGCCTAAAAACGTCAAAGAGACAATAACTGAAAGCGAATTCAAGGAAGGCGCAGTATTCGATGGAAAACTGCTTCCAAAAATCGTCCCCGGCGGCGTCATTTTGAAGGAGACAACTTTCAAAATAAAAAAGGCAAAAGGGGTTGACAACTCGCTTTCATTATGATACAATACCCTAGAGGGGTCCTTGCTTTCCTAGTGTCCCCGTCCGGGGCACCGGGGCGAAGAGCCTTCCCGGGTGGGAATTGGCGGTGGTGTGCTGACACAGTGGAGGGCAAGGATTCCCTTATTTTACAGAGGTGATAAAGTGGACACTAAGGACACGTCCATGTATTACAATGCAGATGACACGCTCTCAAGAAACAGGTTATTTAATTTTGTTGTAGGCGCTCGTGGGGCTGGTAAGACCTACGGAGCCAAAAAGAGGGCGATTAAAAATTTCACCGAAAAAGGCGAACAATTTGTATATCTTAGAAGGTACGACACAGAAATGCCTCAGTCACAGATGCGAAACTTTTTCGATGATATCATGCAGGAGTTTCCGGACCACGAGTTTAAAGCGGATCGTGGGTTATTCAGGATAGACAAGGAAGTCGCCGGGTGGTATTTCCCGCTGTCAAAAGCAGTAATGCTTAAATCAATGCCGTTCCCAAACGTCACCTTGATTATCTTTGACGAATTCATCATTGGAGCAGGAGCATACCGCTATCTTCAAAATGAAGTCGTGACCTTCCTTGAATGTTACTCAACAATATCAAGAGACAGAGATGTCCCAGTATTATTCTTGAGTAACGCCGTTACATTCAGTAACCCTTATTTCCTATATTTCAACCTATCATTAGAGAAAGGGCAGAAAAGAAAGCTACTAAAGGACATCCAACTAGAGACAGTTACAAACCCAGCCTATGTAAATCACGTAAAACAAACCAGATTTGGACGTCTGATAGACGGAACAGAATATGGGTCCTATTCAATGGACAACGAGTTCTTGCTAGACACGGATTCATTCATTGAAAAGATGGTTACAGCCTGCTTCTATGTTACAACGATACTAATAGACGGCTTCAAAATTGGCGTGTATAGGGACATGAACTCTGGTATTTTCTATCTATCAGAGAAAACTGATGACACAAGAAAGATAACAATAAGCCTAACATTAAACGACCACAACAATTCAACCGTATTAGCCACAAGGAACAACATAGTTATCAAAGGTATAATGGATGCTTTCTCTGCTGGCATGCTGAGATTTGAGACACAAAAAGTAAAGAATTTAGCATGGCCCATTCTAAGAAAGCTACTATAACAAATGGAGGGTTACAAAATGGCATATGAATTCACTCAGGATTCTTTCCGGGAATTTTCAGAGGCGGTTATCTCCGCAGGAGGGGATCAGGCTACTCTAACGACTTTATTGAGCCAGATGCAAGACGTTATCATTGACAATATCGGGAAAATGGAACAGCTCACGCAGAGCAATGAGAACGTCACCAAGGAAAACGAACGGCTCAAGAGTGCAAATATGGACCTGTTTCTCAGAATTGGTTCTCAGGCTGAGGCCATTGAGAACAAGTCTAAGGAAACCACCAAAGATGATCCGGTAGGAGTTGACGATTTTCTAAAGAATCTCTATAAGGAGGATAATAACAATGGCAACTAAGAACAACCCTATTGCAAGTCCTGAAATGATGAACGCAATCCGCAATGACGCAAGTGACGCTTACAAGGCGGCGGTGCCTCTGGCTACTGCCTCCAATCTGGCTGACGTGGGAAACCCCATCCTTGCTTATGATGCAATGGCAAACGAGTTTCTGAGTGCGCTGGTTAACAAGATCGTTGCTACCATCCTTTACCGCAAGATGTGGAATAACCCGTTGTCTATGCTCCGCAAAAATGCTGAGCCACTGGGCGTTGACGTTGAGGAAGCCCACGTGAATCCGGCTACCGCTCAGGCATATGACGGAACAGAAACCGGGATGGCCGCCGTTCTGAAAATGACTAAGCCCGATGTAGCAGCTGTGTGGTATAGACTGAATCGTCAAGATAAGTATCCCGTAACTATCAACAACGAACAGCTCACAAATGCTTTCGTCTCCTGGAACGCGCTGGAAAATCTGATTCAGGGTATTGTAGACAGTCTTTATAATGCGAATACCATTGATGAATTCAAGTACACCAAGCAGCTGGTTGTTGATGCAATTACCGACGGAAAGCTGAAAACAGTTACAGCAGTAATGCCCAACAACGAGGCAACCGGTAAGCAGTTCCAAGTCCAGCTCCGCAATATGTCCATGCTGTTTACCTTCCCCTCCAGCGCATACAACAACTATAAGCTGATGGGAGGTGCCGGAAATGACCGTGTCACCTGGAGCCCCATCGAAGATCAGTTGATCATCATTCGCGCAGACGTAGCCGCAAATATCGGAGTTGAGGTACTGAGCGCGGCGTTTAATCTCAGTTACTCTGATTACCTGGCCAGACAGATTATCGTTGACGATCTGGGAGCCGACGGCAAGACACTGGCAGTGCTGGCAGACACTAAAACATTCCAGATTCGAGAAAAGCTCCGCCGTTTCACCACCTTCTATAACGGGTCCGCGATGAACTGGAATTATTGGCTGCACGCCTGGGACACCTTCTCTCTGTCTCCATTCCACAACTGCGTGGCCCTCCGCACCGCGTAAGAGTAATTTAGGGAGGGGCGAAAGCCCCTCCCAATAGAAAGAAGGTGAAACCATGGCATTATGGAGACCCGAAACAACAATTTACCTGTGCACAAATACAGGCATAGATCAGTATAATAAACCCTACTTTGAATCCAACGCCGCCATGCAGGGATGGCTTGCCGGAAAAGTAAAAGCGTCATTCAGCCAATACTCATATCAGAGAGCGGACGAAAGGCAATACTGCCGTGTCGAATACAATTACAACGATGCCTTAACATGTGATATTATCATGTGGCAAAATACCGGCACCGGCCCGCGTTGGATTATCGCAAACATTACAGGGATCGAGTGGGTAAACCCGAACACTACAACCATCTATTTTGAAGTGGATGCATTTTGCACCTATTGTGGAGACATAAATTGGGCAACATCCTATAGTCTAGTAGAACGAGAGCACGTAACAAATGACTGGAAGGGCGCAAACCCAAACTGGATTAACATAGGAATACCCGAGGGAATGGGCGGCACCCCCGACCAAGTTGTCTATGACCAAATAAAGGCATACGCACCGGACACGTTCGTTGTATTCACACCTTACGATTCATCCGGGCAACCAATGTTTGGGGGTGCGGTAGAAAACAACGTATTTAATGGACTAACTATGAGGACCTTCTCAAGTGCGGGTGCAGTTAACAGTTATTTGCAGAGCGTAGCAGAATCAAGCGAGGGAAAGCTAGAGAACATTCTGGGTGTATATTCCGTGCCCGGTGATTTTCTATCAGAGCTTTCAGAAGCAGTCGAAACGATTCCGCCGTGGCAGAGCGGAGGCGCAATCGGCCCCGACCTATGCAGAAATGCGAAATGCTACTCAAGCGAATTTTGTGTCGCGCAAGTAGAGGGCATGAACTGCGAGACAGTGACATACAAGCCAGAGCTTATTACAACAGAAGGCACGTTTAACTTCCATATCTACGGGCGCTTTATCGGAGGCGGCGGAGGAATCATTGCAACGCCAGACGCCTATGACTACATGGGAAACCCTGGAGAATACGGGTGCGCAATCACCGTATTTCCGCAAGGTGCATGGGTTGGAAATCAATATGCTCAGTATCAACAGACCAACAAAGTAAACATTCTAGCAACCACAGCAAAATCAGCTGGATCTTTCATCCTTGCAGGAGCCGCTGCTGCCACAGGGGTAGGAATGGCCGCCGTTCCGGGACTCGTTGCAAGTGGCCTAAGTAGTGCGGCAAGTATTTGGGATGCAGATACAAAGGCCAAAAAGGGTTCAGCCGCTGTTAATGGCTCTGTGTCTTCTGACCCCATCCTAGCTGCCTCAATTGGCCAGTTTGGCTTCAAATTCCGCTGGTACATGTGCAACGAGAGCATCATGAAATCAGTTGACAGCTTTTTCGACCGCTACGGCTACAAGGTCATGAGGCTGAAAGTTCCAGAGCGCAACAGCCGTCCATGCTGGAATTTTGTTAAGACTTCTGAGGGTCACGTATCCGGTGCTATTCCAACCGTCTACAGAGAGCGCATTGAAGCAATGCTAAATGCTGGTGTCACATTCTGGAACGTAGGAGCAAGAGCCATCGGTGACTTTTCCAACCCGTCCGCTAACAAGAGTTAGGAGGTTGCCATGGAAACTGTAATTGTTGCTATACTCTCTCTAATCGGAACGCTAGTTGGAACTTACGCAGGAATTGTTTCAGCCAACAAGGTGACAGAGTGGAGAATAAAGCAAGTAGAATCTAAAATATGCACCCTATCAAAACAAGTGGAAGAACTTACAGCAACAGTGAACTACATACAAGGCAAAATGGAGGTACTACATGACCATTGAGTTTATAACAGTTGTAGCTCTAGTGCTCATTTATCTGGCAATCTATATGTTACTAATCCCGGTTGGAAAACGTCTACACTACATTATGTCCAGAACAGTATTCAAAAATAAACCGATCAACCATACCGCATATTGGCTGACATACATAATGGTAAATATTATTGTATCTCTCACAGGAATGATTATCATTTTCAACCTAGTAAAATACACTGCGGAGGTGTGGATTATATGACCAATCTATTGAAACGATTAGCTAACCTCATGTCCGTTAAATCCCTAGTAACAATCGCCCTGACAATCGTGTTTTGCATTATGGCATATAAACAGACAATCTCACAAGACTTTATGACCATATACTCTGTTGTTATCGCTTTCTTTTTCGGTGCTCAAAGTACCAAGAGCAACAACCAGGAACTTCAAAACGACCTAGAATACGCGGAAACGAAAAACGCAGAATTATATAACCAGTTGATGGAGCTGTCAAAAGAAAACGCGGCCTTAACCGCTAAACTAAAGGAGGTGTACAACGATGCATCTAATCCGGAACTACCTGACGAATAACGACTGCTATAAAGCAGGTAAGCCTCTAAATATTCGAGGCATCATGGTACACAGCACAGGTGCAAACAACCCCAACCTAAAGCGCTACGTCCAGCCAGACAAGGATGGTATCGGCGTAAACAAAAACTCCAACGACTGGAACCACCCGGGCATTGACACATGTGTTCATGCTTTCATCGGGAAACTGGATGACGGTTCCATTGCCACCGTGCAGACCCTCCCATGGAACATGCGCGCGTGGCACGCCGGTTCAGGCCGTTGGGGATCGGCAAATAACTCCTATATCTCTTTTGAGATTTGTGAGGACGGCCTTACAGACCCAGATTATTTCAACGCTGTATATACAGAGGCTATAGAACTCTGCGCCTATCTATGTAGGCTCTACAGGCTGGACCCATCACAAGAGGATGTCCTAATCTGTCACTCTGAGGGCTTCACTCTAGGGGTAGCATCCAATCACGCTGACGTTATGCACTGGTTTCCAATGCACAACAAAACGATGAACGACTTTAGAACAGATGTATATGCACTCCTGAAAAGCGCCGGTGGAGCATCCCCGGAAGAGATCGTAAGAGAATACCGTAAGACACTACAGGACAATGATGCAGAGAACTGGTCAGAAGAGGCCAGAGAATGGGCAATTAGAAACGGTCTTATTACAGGATACGAAGGAAATTACATGTGGCAGGATTTTGTAAATAGAGAACAATTAGTTACCATTCTTAAAGCCTTCAATAAAACATTGGGAAATCCCGTGCCGTAAACTACACTCAACTCCCGGCGTCTACCGTCAACTCCCGTAGAGGCAATTAAAGACCAGAGCTTTTCTGTTATGGACTAGGCTGGCCTCGTGAGACCAGTATAGAAAAGCCCAGTTAAGCCCAGAACTGCATATTAGTTAAGGGTAAGGGATACGCCTAGACAGGACACGACAGTTTATTATCCGATATTAGTTTAGGAGGCGTTACAATGAAAGTGTTTATTTCACAACCCATGATTGGATTTTCCAGGGAAGATGTTTTGAGCAGAAGGCAGGAAGTAAAACTGAGATTGTTCCATGAACTGGGCGATTATAACATAGAGTTTATTGAACCACGCGTTAGCTATTCTGACCCGATTCTGAATATCGGTGAATCTATTAAGAGAATGGCCGGTGCTAGTGTAGCTTATTTTATGCATGGATGGGAAAAGCATAGAGACTGCATCATTGAGCATGAAGTGGCCGTTCAATATGGAATAAGGTGTATTACGTATGAGGGTTAAAAAGCGCAATGGGCCATGCTCCAAGCTGTATAGTAGGCTTCTGGGTTGGATTGTAGTGCTCTTTTTAGCCTGCTTGTTGGCTGGCGGCTTCTATCTTGCTCTGCTGTCTATCAAGTATCAATACACTGGAGCACTGGCTTGTTGGACCATATGCGCAACACCTATCGGAACGGCTGTTACGATTGTGCTAGGTAAGACCATAGACAAAGAGATACAGAATGTAAAAGGACCTAACGGAGAGGGACTTGATTATACAAACGGCGCAAAGGAATATAACGTGGATTCCGCGCCGGTGTAGGAGGTGGTAAAATTGTTTGATTGCTTTTTCGGTGCTAACCTACCGGGAATAGTATTCCCGCCCAGCGGAGCGAGGGCAGAGGTTTTAAACGCGCAGCAGACCATAGAAATTTATAACCGCTTTATCAATATGGCGTTAAGCCGGTTTAGATGGACGGGCCTGCCGGACAGTTGCAATGAACGCGCGCTTGAAATGACGCTGTTGTTTTACGGCGTGGCGCTGTTCGCTAATGATCCGGACCTAGGGTATATCCATACGGCGGTTACTTTGCCCGGGCCTTTTAACATCTACTATGAGAGCGTAGTGAGAGAGGCGTATAGTTTCGAGTATCGACACAGATTTGACATTAACAATAGCGTGTTGATTAGAGCAAATAAGACCATGACACCTGATTATCTTTCTATTTGGAATTATTCGCCTAAAATTTCAAACGCCCTTAGAAGCATCGACATTCACACTGAGACTATAAAAAGACCGTTTGCAATTCAGTGTGACGAGAAGGACAAGCAGAGCGCTATCACGGCGGCAAACAAAATTGCCGGGAATGAGATTGCTATTTTCGGCTCTAAGTTCGGTAACCCTGAAAGCGTGAAGGTAATGAACTTTGGCGTAAACTGCGTGCTGAATGAGATGTGGGCAAATGTGCGAAACTACATGCAACAGCTTTGTACGAGCTTAGGAATCGATAGCCTTACAAGCGACAAGAAAGAGCGCCTTATTTCTGCGGAGGGGCAGGGGCAGAGAAATCCCACGCGGCACATTATCGAGAGTGAGCTGTGGTGCAGGGAAAGGGCATGTGAGGAAATCAATACTATGTTTGGCTTGAATGTTGGGGTAGAGTTGAACGCCGTGGAAGATTTCATGGAAGAATTCATAGAGATGGATAAAGGTTTCCAGGAGGGAGGTGATAACTGTGTATCAGATAATAGGGAGCCGGCAGATTAACCCGGATCTGGGAGAGCTAGTTTCTGGAGGGTATGAAGTTTTCAATGACTGGTGGAGCACCTTTATTCCAGAGCATAAGAAGCACCTAGAAGGGAAGATCATCACATACTATTGGTTTAACCAGATCGGCGCGGAGACGCCGGACAGATTCAAGCATTTTCTTAACTCGGAATTGATGAAGATTATGCCATACTATAACAGGCTATATGAGAGCGAGCTAATTAAGTTTGATCCCATGTTGAATCAGTTAGTCAAGACTAATGGTAGGAACGTGGAGAATCTGCTTAGGGTGGCTAATTCCGGTGAGAATTCAGCGGCGGTTATGCTTAGGGATTTCGTGAATAGTCATAGGGATGACGAAAGCACGAAAGGGAATTTAACTGGAGCATATGACAGCACATTAGATCACACGGCAGAAGAGACTTATGAGAAGCAGGGCGACAAGACTTCTAAAGAAGTTGTTGACGAGGATGTAACCGGGACTAAAGATTCTACAACTAAGGTTGTTGATAACACGACTGAGGACAATTCTAAGGATATTACCAGGGAGCTCACTAAGGACAGGACACTGAATGAAACGGCAGAGACGACACGGGATACGACTACTAAGACAAGTGGATCTGGAACTAGCGATAGTACGCTGGAGAGGTCTGTCAATACGGACGGAACGAAGCTTTATTCGGATACGCCTCAAAAGAATGTTAATTCTAGCGGGGGCGTGCAGAACAGTGTTGTCTGGAACTATCTGACCAACGCAACGCAAACAGGAGAGGACCAGAACACCGATGAAAGTACGCATACTAGCAACAGCTATACAGAGGATAAAACGGAGAAGGTAACAGAGAACACGACTAGGAACGTGACGGAAAACGAAACTGAAAATGAGACGGTTGGAGAGACTGAGAAAAAGAATAAGGACTATACGAGTGATACAACATACCATGAGGATACAACAGAGAACACAGATAGGACTACAGACTATAATGAGGATTGGCATGAAAACGGCAAGTCTAACCTCACCGAAAATACCACTGGACATAATGATACCGTTGAGGATACAACAGGAGAGCGTCATACGGCTGGGATCGAGCAGGGCAAGACAGATGAAAAGCATACGCAAAGCAAGGATAGAAAAGAAGATGAGACGCAGACAAAGGAAAGCGGAATTGAGGAAGTTGTCAGCGGGTACGTTGGTATTAGTGGGTCTGAATTGCTGGCGGCTTTCCGTAAAACCTTCATCAACGTGGACGAAATGATTATTGAAGCCCTTAGAGGGTGCTTTATGGAGGTATTCTAATGAAAGATTGTTATCATGATTTTGACCATTGCTGTGAGCCCGATCCTTGCAAGCCTGAGCATTGCGGCCCTTGTAAGCCGGACCCTTGCGGGACACCTGTGCCGCCTCCTGTGCGACCTGTGGTGAATATCCCGGGGCCAAACGTGCAGGCTCAGATGTGTGAAATGGCTGGCAGGGTGAATGAGTGTATCCTGAGATGGAATCAAATTCAGCGTAATTGCTATGAGGCTCTTGATAGAGTGGTTGGCGCGGCTGTGTCCAATGATGTGTATTATGATCGGGACGAGGTTGGCATGGAGAGCGGGTACTCTGAAAACGACAGTTGCCCGTATCACGTTATCAACGTGAAGTGTGTTGACAAGTGCGGTAAGCCTATCTTTATCAAGCTTATGCCCGCATTTGGAAATACTACAAACTCTGGTCTTGTGCAGAGTATTCAGGATGTCAGTTTCGTGACCAACGCCAACGCAATTATTAGTGCAACCACGGACGCGCCGTGGAAGGGCGTAGCACGGTATATGGGTGCACCTATGGCTAGCACACCTGAGGGTGGCATTTTCTGCGGCGGATTCAACCGGCACGGGGCGCTAAAGATTTTCGGTGGTGATACTGACGAGGATACTCTGTGCCAGAATCAGGTGGTTGATCTCATTGGCTCTGTTATTCCCATCATTCTGGATGGTGAGATTACAGAGCAGGCTAAGGGGATGACCACCAAGCAGGCGATTTGCGCCGTTGGGTATAAGTCTTGTAACGGTGATAAAGTGTTCTTTAACTGCGGTAAGCAGGATGTGCAGGGTATGCAGGGTATCACTGTAGCGAATATCCTGAAAGGCATGGGTTGTACAACGGCTGTTATCACCGCGACTGCGGGCGGCGGCATGGAGTATCTGGGTAGCCTCACCTCTTCCCCTGACAACTGGCAGATGCCTAAGAACTCCGCGTATTGGGTGGTTAGCAAGCGCCCTTTTGAGGGATGGTGCAATCAGTTTGAAAGCTCTATTGCACAGCTGGTGCAGAGAGTCGGCGGCCTGAAAACTGACATTGACTTTATCAACCATGAGGTTGACGAGGTTAGCGAGGTAGCAAACAAGGCGTGGGAGCTGGCGCAAAAGAACGCGGACGATATCGTGGAGATTAAGGCGGACATTGAGAGAATCGATGGAGAAATCACAGCACTGGAGGAGCGCATTACTACCGCCGAAAATGATATCAAGGCTCTGGATGCGGCTCTAAAACAGGAGATTCAGGACAGGAAGGACGCTGACGCGGCAGAGGCGCAGGCGCGGCAGGAGGCTGACGAGGCGCTGGGCAAGCGGATTGACAAGGAAATCGCGGACCGCGAGGCCGCTGACGAGCAGTTAAATACCGCTATTGAGACTGAGAAAGCGGAGAGGACCGCCGCTGACGCTGTGCTCCAGGGCAATATCAATCAGGAGGCTATTGATCGGGCCAATGCGGACCTGAAAATTGAGCAGAATCTCAATAAGGAAATTGTGAATCGTACAGAGGCCGACCAGTTGCTTCAAGACCAGATCAACGGGCTCACTACCGGGGACGTGCCGCTTCCGTACGTGAAGAAGGCCGGTGACACAATGACCGGTGATCTACAGATGGAGGGCTCCGCCGTTGTTAAGCTGGTAGACGGCAAGACGGTTAAGGGTGCTTTTTACCGGGATAATGGGGATGTGTGCGTTAAAAGCGAGAGCGGAAACGTTCGGATTCTGGGAGCGGCCACTCTTCTGACGACTGCGGATAATGGCGCTGGACAGCTCAAGATTGGGGCTATTACCATTCAACAGCATATGAGCGGAGATATCCCTCATCTTGATATCAATGTGGGCACTGACGCGGGTGCTGTGTACGTGAATAGAAATGGGATTGACGGCGGGACCGGTGAGCTGTGGGTCACTGAGATTCATGCCCCGAACGAACTGAGGCTTGCACCGGGTACGAACGTCAATGCTATGGATCACAGGATTACGGGAGTTGCGGACCCGGTTGATGATGGGGACGCTGTGAACAAGAAATATCTTGACAGTCACGGCCCTGAGTATACGTTACCGGTTGCTAGTGCTACCACTCTAGGCGGCGTAAAAGTTGGCGCTAATCTGACGATTACGCAGGATGGTGTGCTGAACGCTACCGGGGGAGGCGGCGGAGGTGGCACGGAATATGTTGCCGGCGAGGGTATCGTTATTTCCGGTAACACTATTTCGACCGACCCGGCTAAGGTGCCCACAAAAGAGGAGCTTAACGGTTATCTACCGCTGGCCGGTGGGACGATGACCGGAAACATCAAGTTTGACAGTGATTCTGATTATGTGGGTGCTCTTGTTTCGGATAAAGACCATGTAATTATGATGGGGTCCCAAGGCGAGGGTGCTATCATGGGGTCTGTTAGCGCGGGGCATAGTCAGACGCAGGTTGATGCCGTTATCAATGCGAACTTGAATAGCAAGAAGGCCAGTGTGCAGGCTACGCGGACAACGGACGGCGGGAGTAATGTCGTTATTGAAGCCCAGGACCCGGATAGTGCGAACGCGGTGAGTGTCAAAGTGGGCGCTAAGGCGACAGACGTTACGGGCGGGACGCTGAGTGTGTATCGGGAGGCGAATTCCAATAAGGTTGATGTGGGTAACGCACAGCTGAAAATCGGTGGCGGATACATTTCTGGCGACGATAACGGTATTAAGGTGTTTTCTCCTGATAGAGCCGGTGGAGGATCGTTCAGTGGCGTTGTGTTTAATGGACCTGAAAAGGTGATTACGGCTAATGGGTTTAGTGTGCAGACCAATGTTGCGCCTACTCAGCCCAATGACCTCGCTAACAAGGAGTATGTTGATAGTAAGGTTGGTGGCGGGGATTTCTTGCCGCTGAGCGGCGGGACGATGAGCGGCGATATCAACATGGGGCGCAATGATATTATCGGTGTTGATAATATTGTTGGCGGTGGTGGAACTGTAAACATTAAGGCAGCCCACACAAACCATATCACGGTTTCTGGTACTAGAACGCGGTTTGATGTCGATGTGGATATGACCTCTCATGATTTCATCCGTGTGAATGGTATTAGCGGTGGAAATACCGAAACGGATGATGCATATATCTTCTTAGCAACAGACGGGGTTGAGTTTCGCGGTAACGGCGAAGTTATCATGCAAGCGCGCAACTCTGCGTGCGGATTCCTCATGAACATGAATATGCACTCGCATAGAATAACTTCACTAGCCGACCCCTCAAGCGAAACGGATGCTGTAAATAAGAGATATGTTGATTCTACTACTGGCGCAACCGTTGAAGATTCTAGCAATGGAATCACATACACGAACTACGATGGGACGACATTCAAAATTAGCCTAAGCACTCTTGAGGATTCTAGGCTTAGAAAAACAGGAAAAATTACTGTCAGGAATGGGCTAATTTATGTCCCAGTGGAGACAACTAATGCAATCACTAACCGCACTGTAATTATGAGTTATGGTGTTACCACAAGTGATGTGTTTAGTTTCGGGGGCTCACTTGTTATCACCGGAAAGGGAAGTCATCCGCTTTTAGCTTCTGGCTTCAATCTGGAATACGATTCTGATACTGCTATTGAGCGTGGACTAACTGGAGTTCTAATCCTAGGCTCTAGCATAAACCTTTATGGCAGTGGGGATGCACTTGTGACACCGTTTCAGTTAAAGTGAGGTATATGATGAAAAATTATTTTAAGGAAGTTGAACCGGTTGTTGACGCTGTAGAATTCGACTGCGATACTGCACATATTTATATGGTTGTCGTTGACGGCGTTACGTTTGGGCCGTTCAAGTATTCTGAGGGCGCAGGTATTCCGTCTCACGCGACACCGGCTAATGACCCGTCTAGCGTGTTTGTTGGCTGTGCGCATGATAAAATAACTGTGCATTTCTCTAATCCTGGCGCATACGCCCATGTTGAGCTCCTGGAGTTTGAGGATTTGACGGAGGTGATTGGCGGCGTTACTTCTTTGCTGGCAGATATTAAGGTTTCGCTTGCCGAAGCTAATAGTAAGCTTGCAGACATTGTGACAAATACAGGAAGAATCCAGTAGCCTAAATAGAGGCCGTGAACGTGATAAGCGTTTACGGCCTCTTCTATTAACTCCGAGTTAGCATATGCTAACTAAGGGTATGTTAAACCTGTATTTCTATGGGCGTGTTTAAGACATGCTATTAGAAACGATTTTTTAGGTATCGAATCTGACGAC
>ERZ839823.1916-NODE-1916-length-18194-cov-3.394730_pt1 | contig 18194 bp, 26 predicted proteins | sample MGYA00519862_ERZ839823 | MGnify/ENA primary metagenome ERZ839823 (study PRJEB31850, sample SAMEA3708853) | human gut metagenome | biome: human gut; feature: human-associated habitat; material: faeces | place: China | collected 2014 ...
CGGCTGCCCGTATGTGCAGGAGGACTGTGATGTCCTAAAACCCTCGGACAATTTAGTGATCTACGGTCATCATATGAACAACGGCTCAATGTTCGCCGACCTTGAAAAATTTAAGGATGAGGATTTCTGGCAGGAACATAAGACGATTGCCTTTAACACCCTGACAGAGAAAAATGAGTACGAAATCCTTGCGGTTTTCAAAACCGTTGTCTACACCGACAGCCCGGAAGCCTTCAAATATTACCGTTTTACGGACGCTCAGTCGCCGGAGGAGTTTGAAACTTATATTGACAAGTGCAAGGAGCTTTCCCTTTACGACACGGGCGTTTCGGCGGAGTACGGCGACAAGCTGATCACGCTTTCCACCTGTGAATACTCCCGCACGAACGGAAGGCTTGTCGTTGTGGCGAAAAAAGTGACAGAAAGCAGTGGTGCAAATGCTCCCGCAAATGACGGGGCGGCAGAGATACCGAGCTAACGCCCTGATAAAGAAGCTGTGCGCCAATTATGATGACGGAAACTGCCTGCTTCTCGATGAGGGAGAAGGCTGCGTCTGCGTACAGAGTATATCCTACTCGCTTTTGTGCAGGTATTTCCGCAATGCGGTGCTTCCGGCAGAACCATCGTTAGAAGCGGAGATACTTGGAACGCACCCTGACAGGTGCGTTTCCTGCGGCGCTCCGATTATCAAGCGTGGCAACAGGAAAAAGTATTGTGAGAAATGCGCCGGTATCGCATACAAAAGGCAGCAGGCAGAGTACGCAAGGAAAAAGCGCACAGAATCGAAAAATAGAGGGTAAAAAGTCCTTGATTTAAGCGGCTTTTCAGCCCTCGCACTTTGAGGGGCAAGGTGTTTATACCTTTTCCCCTCTTTTTTTACTTCAAAGCGTCCACGGGCGCTTGGAAAGGAGGTTTTCTATGCCGGATATTAAGACAAGGGATATAGCAAAAGGCACGATCAAAACGATTGACAAATCGGCGGTTGCCGCCGAGCGTATGAAATCCGCCTTTATCCAGACCAAAGAAAAAGCGGAACACTCCGTTGATGTCCCTGAAAGCAGTGCGGAGGAATACGCTTCCAACCGTTTGGAAAGCGGTATCGACCGAGTTTCCCACGAAGCCGTACACCAATTTGATAAGCAGGGGCGCAAGGGCGTTCAGGCGACAAAGCAGAATATCGTCAAGGCAAAGGACGGTATTCAGAAATTCAAGGAAAAGCGGGCGGCGCAGTCGCTTCAAAAACAGGCGCAGGCGGCAGCTCCACGAAAAGGCGTCAGTCAGAGTATCAAAGCGGTGGAACAGCCGAAGAAAGCAGTAAAAGAGTCTGCCCGTTCCGCAGGGAAAAAGACGATTAAGACGGTTGGGAAAGGCTCGGCGAAAACAGCGCAGAAAACGGTAAAAACCGCAGAGCGCACCGCTAAAACGACCGTCAAGACAGCGCAGCGTACCGCAAAGGCGGCGCAGAAAACGGCGCAGGCTACGGTCAAGGCTTCTCAAAGGGCAGTTCAGGCGGCACGGGCAGCGGCTCGTGCCGCCGTTGTCACGGCGAAAGCAATCGCAAGAGCGATAGCGCTTGCGGTCAAGGCGATTATAGCCGGAACAAAGGCATTGATTGCTGCAATCGCCGCAGGCGGCTGGATAGCGGTTTTGGTCATTATCGTGATTTGCCTGATCGGTATGCTTCTCGGCTCGGTGTTCGGTATCTTTTTCTCAGGCGAGGATTCCGGCACGGGTATGAGTATGCAGACCGTTGTGCAGGAAATCAATACCGAATACGATACCAAATTGCAGGACGAAAAAAACTCGGTATCTTATGATGTCCTTGAAATGAACGGCAGCCGTGCCGTTTGGAAAGAGGTGCTTGCGGTGTATTCCGTCAAAGTCAACACCGATCCGGATAATCCCCAAGAGGTTGCGACGATGGACGAATCGAAAAAGCAGCTTCTCACGGACATCTTTTGGGAGATGAACGAGATTAGCTCCAGCACCGACACCAAAACCGAGACAGTTATTACTGAAACCGATGACGGTCACGGAAATATCGTGGAGACGGAAAGCACGGTCACGCAAACCTATCTGTATATCACGGTCAGCCATAAAACCGCCGATGAGATGGCGGCGCAGTATGGCTTTAACGAGGAACAGAAAGAATATCTCGCAGAGCTGCTTGCCGATGAAAACAATTCACTGTGGTCGCAGGTGCTTTACGGGATTATGGGAACGGACGATCAGATCGTAACCGTCGCCCTCTCTCAGATTGGAAATATGGGCGGAGAGCCATACTGGTCTTGGTACGGTTTTAATTCCCGTGTAGAGTGGTGCGCTTGCTTCGTTTCGTGGTGCGCCAACGAGTGCGGGTATATCGACGCTGGCGTGATTCCGAAATACGCAGGCTGCGTCAACGGCGTACAATGGTTTAAGGATAGAGGGCAATGGCTGGATAACAGCGCAGAGCCTGCACCGGGTATGATTATCTTCTTCGATTGGGCGGACGAAAGCGGTCAGGACGGATTATCCGACCATACGGGTATCGTTCAAAAGGTGGAAAACGGCAGAGTTTACACGGTCGAGGGCAACTCCGGGGATTCTGTTCGTCAGAACAGCTATCCGGTTGGATATTATGAGATACTCGGCTACGGTGCGCCTGCCTATTGATCGGAAGGTAAAAAACGAGCCGCTTGCTTAAATGCAGGCGGCTTGATTACATACAAATTCGCAAAAAGGTATTGACAAATAAAATCTTAGTGAGTATACTTTGCTTGTAAGGCAGTTAGTTACTCAACTAACAAACAGGCAAACGAGTGCGGGAGGTGCTATGATTGAATATAAATCCGAACATAGATAAGCCAATCTTTATTCAGATTGCGGAGCAGCTTGAGGATTCCATATTTACCGGAGTTTTTCCGGAGGAAACACAAATCCCGTCTACAAATGAAATTTCTGCGCTGCTCAGTATCAATCCGCATACAGTTCTAAAAGGAATGAATGTACTGGTTGATGAGGAAATTATCTATAAGAAAAGAGGTCTTGGAATGTTTGTGAAAGAGGGAGCGGTCGAAAAAATACGGCAAAAAAGACAAAGCCAGTTTTATGAGCAGTATGTTTTAGCTTTAATAAGCGAAGCGATGAAACTGCAAATGTCTAAAGAAGATATAATTTCTCTGATAGAAAGGGGCTATAACAATGAACGCCATTCAAATTAAAAATATAACGAAAAGATATAAAGATGTTACAGCGCTTGACGATGTTTCTTTCGCTTTTGAATTTGGAAAAATATACGGATTTTTAGGAAGAAACGGTGCTGGCAAAACTACTCTTATCAATATTATAGCAAACCGTATTTTTGCGGATCAGGGCGAAATCTTGATTGACGGTATTCCAGCTAAAGAAAATATGGGTGTCCACGAAAAGATTTTTTGTATGAGTGAAGCGGATTTATATGATAGAGATTTGAAGGTTAAAGATCATTTCAAGTGGACAAATCGCTTTTATGCTGACTTTGATTTGGAAAAAGCCTTTGAGCTTTCTAAAAAGTTCAATCTTGATACTAATAAAAGATTTAAGGCATTATCGAAAGGTTATCAATCCATTTTCAAACTGATTGTTGCGTTATCGCTCAATGTTCCATATGTAATCTTTGATGAGCCAGTATTAGGGCTTGACGCAAATCATAGGGAGTTGTTTTACAGCTTGCTTCTGAAAGAGTTTGAAAATAATGAGCGGACACTTATTATTGCAACACATCTGATCGAGGAAGTTTCCAATATTATTGAAGAAGTCGTCTTAATTGATAAGGGGAAGATTCTTGTTCAGGAGACTGTTGAGGAACTACTGGAGAAAGGGTATAGTGTTTCCGGGGCGGCTCAGGAAGTTGACTATTATTGTACAGGCAGAAATGTTATCGGCTATGACGAGTTAGGTGGCTTAAAAGTTGCCTATATATTGGGAGAGAAAACAGTTTTACCGCAGGGAAGTAATCTGCAAATTACTGCAATGAATTTGCAAAAACTGTTTGTCAAGATGACAGAGAAAGGTGGCGGCGAAAATGAGTAAATTAAAATCTGCTGTTTTATATGAATACTTAACTAAAGTAAGGGCGATAGGAATTTTCTATTTGATCCAATATTTGATTGTAGCTCTTATTTTTGCGATTGTTGCAATTTGTACCGAAGGAAAGGAAACCGGTTCAAACGCTTTGGAGTTTAGTTCCGTTATTTTTGTCAGTGTGATCGGAGTATTAGGCTATAAAGAAGATTTCAAAGCGCTGCTCCAAAATGGATATACCCGAAAATATATCTTTGGGGCAACTATTTGTATGTTTACATTGCTGGCAGGGACGATGGCGCTTATTGATACCATAATCGGTAACACCCTTCATTTTTTCAATAGTAACTATTTTACCCTATACAGCGGTCTTTACGGATTTGGGAATGTTTTTACAAATTGGTTATGGCTTACTGTTTTATATTTGATGTTTTGCAGCCTTTTCTACTTTGCGGTTTTAATTATCAACAGAGTTGGGAAAACAGTTTCGCTTTTAATAGGAGTTGGAGTATGCAGTCTAATTCTTCTTGTGATTGCGCTGTTTCAGTTTGTATTTCCAGATGAGCTTGTAAGCAAGGCTGGGGAGTTTATGATGAAAGCAATGGGATTTATGAGTGATGGCACAATCAATCTGTTTTTCCCTATTCTTTCGTTTCTTGTAATCGGAGTGGTTTTTGGAATCGGCTCGTATGCCGTAATCCGGCGCACGGAATTAAGATAAAACTATATCATATACAAAAATACGGTGCTGCCCGCTTGGGTAACACCGTATATTTTTTCACTTTTATTGATTTTTATATTTATCCATCTCGACTAACATCCTATATAGATGTTCCTGCTCAGATCTACTTTTTGCTGCGACCAGTTCGTAACATTTCATAGGATAGCTGTCGGTGCTGCTTTCGCCTATCTTCTCAAAAAGCTGAGCAAGCGAGACATTCATAGCTGAAGCAATCTTTTCGATACTTTCAAGAGTGGCGTTCTTTTCCCCTCGTTCCACTTGCCCGATATAAGTAGGGTGGCAACCGGATAACTCAGCAAGCTTCTCTTGGCTCAATCCCTTATCAATTCTATAATTGCGGACACGCTGTCCGATTGTTTTTGCAATTTCACTCATAGTTCCAGCCTCCATTCATAGTCTATAAATATTGTTTCCGTAGTTCCACAGACTATTGATATTTATTGTTGACTTTGATATACTATGAGTATTATAATTAGATTTTTTGTGCTTTTAGGCTTTGAACTGGCTGGTGAACTTTAATGAGGGGAAAAACGGCTTGCTTTACCGGACATAGAAAAATACCGCCGGAGAGCATACCGGAACTCTCTCAGCGGTTAAAAAACACCTTGCTTCGACTGATAGAAGAAGGATATATGTACTTTGGCGCAGGCGGAGCATTGGGCTTTGATACGCTGGCTGCTCAATGCGTTTTATCCTTGAGAAAGCGATATTCACATATCAAGCTGATTTTAGTCCTTCCGTGTACCACACAGACAAAAGGCTGGAGCAAAGATGATATAGCGGTTTATGAGGAGATCAAAAGTCAGGCGGATAAGGTAGTATATACTTCTCACGACTATTTTCGGGGCTGTATGTTCAAAAGAAACCGCCATTTGGTAAATGGCAGCAGCGTCTGCATAGCCTATTTAACACAGGAGAAAGGCGGGACTGCATATACGGTAAATTATGCTCGGCAAAACAATGTGCAAGTGATAAACTTAGCTGCTCAATAGATGTGAAGAATGGGAAGATTGAAAAAAGTTCATCTCCGAATGGAAAGTATACTTGACATTTGCGCCCTCTTTGCTATAATAGAGATATGGAAAGCTGGCTTTCCATAGAAAGGAGGCGCACCGTGAAAAACCGTTTAGAGGAAATCCGGAAAGAACGGGGAATCAAGCAGGAAGAACTGGCTGCCGCACTGGAAGTATCTCGGCAGACTATCGGCTCGTTGGAAAACGGACGATACAATCCTTCAATTACATTGGCGTTTAAGCTTGCACGGTTTTTTGATATGAGCATTGAAGATATTTTCATTTACGAGGAGGAAAAGCAATGAAGAAGAAAACCGGAATATATCTTGTAATTGGCATAATCGGCATTGCTTTGGCTCTGAGCGCAAGATTTCTTTTACAGGACTGTTTGAGCGATTCGCAAAGCGGCGCAATGATCGGCATAGGCGCCGGATTGTTCGGCTATGGGATTGCAAAATGGTGCGTCGCTCTGTGGGGCGCAAAAAATCCCGATTTGATGAAAATCAATGAAATTGAAGAAAAAGACGAGCGCAATCAGCTCATTCGCAGCAAAGCACAGGCAATATCCGGAGAGATACTGCACTGGCTGCTGATGGCAGGCGCTTGGGTATGTATTTTTTTCGACGCACCACTATGGACTGTTCTTACTCTTGTAGGCGCTTTCCTGCTGAAAACAATCCTTGATTTTATTTTGATGGCATATTACCAGCATAAGATGTGACGGAGGATATTATGAAATTTGTGATTGAGCATTTGTCAAAGAGCTTTGAGAAAAAGGAAGTTCTCAGAGATATTGATTTTACATTTGATGAAGGGAAAATTTATGGGCTGCTCGGCAGAAACGGCGCTGGCAAAACAACGCTGTTTAACTGCCTGAACAGGGACTTGAAGGCGGACAGCGGCAATTTCTATATAGAAGATGAAAACGGCGTTCGCCGTGAGGTAGCCGCAGAGGACATCGGATATGTACTCTCTACCCCTACTGTACCGGAGTTCCTTACAGGCAGGGAGTTTTTGAAATTCTTTATGGACATCAACGAGAAGTCTATCAAAAATCCGAAAAGCATTGACGAGTATTTTGACTATATGAGCATTGAGCCGGAGGACAGGGACAAACTGCTCAAGGACTACTCCCACGGTATGAAAAACAAAATGCAAATGCTTATCAACATTATCGCCCAGCCGAACATTCTGCTGCTGGACGAGCCTTTGACTTCTCTTGATGTGGTAGTTGCTGAAGAAATGAAGCAGTTGCTTCGTTCGCTGAAACAAGACCGCATTACCATTTTCTCCACTCATATTATGGATTTGGCGCTTGACCTCTGCGATGAGATCGTGCTGCTTAATCACGGCGAACTGGAGGTCGTGGAGAAAACCGATCTGGACAGCCGGGAATTTAAGGATAAAATCATTGCGGCACTCAGGGAGGAAGGAAATGAATAAGACGCTAAAAATCTCTTTTTCCCTGAAAAACACATACCGTGTCAACGGCGTCCTGTTTTCCTTAAAGCAGATACCGCTCTTAAAGCGGTTGCTTCCGGCAACACTGTATCAGGTAAAGGGACTGAAAATCTTTGCAAACATTTTGTCCGTGCTGTGGGAAATCGTTTCTGTATTCCTCGGCAAGCTCCTTTACTTTATCACGATGGTATGCGGTATCGGTATCCTTTATAAAGGACTGCCGGAGAATGAGGTGTTTCTGCATATCCTGCTGTTTCTCACAGTAATCGGCAGCTTTATGACCACGCACCTTTTCAATCCGACCAAAGATAAGTATTATGCGATGATTCTTATGCGGATGAACGCACGGGAATATACACTGGTAAACTATTTTTACTACATACTGAAGGTTGTTGTTGGATTTTTGCCCTTTACGATTCTGTTCGGTATGGACAGAGGCGTACCGTTGTGGTTTTGTCTGCTCCTGCCCCTTTGCATAGCGGGTATGAAACTGTTTGCGGCGGCTGTTACCCTGTGGGATTATGAGAAAAGGGGCTTTGGCTACAACGAAAACAAGCTGTCCAAATATGTGTGGGGCTGTATCGCCCTGCTTTTAGCCGCAGCCTATGCTCCGCCCGCCTTTGGTTTTGCTTTGCCTGCGGTCGTACCAATGGTTATATTTTTAGCGTGTATTCCCCTTGGTATGGCAAGTATCACAAGGCTCACTACCTTCCGTGATTATTACGCAATCAACAAGGAATTATTAGCCGGATTGACCAATCAGATGGACAGCACGGCACAGACAAAGCTTATCAAACAGGCAAATGAAAAGAAAATATCCGCAGATACTTCCATTAGCAGCAACCGCAAGGGCTTCGAGTATCTGAATGAGCTGTTTATCAAAAGGCACAAAAAGATACTCTGGAACTCGACAAAGAAGATTTCCTATGTGTGCGCTTTCCTTGTCGCCGCCGTGCTGGTAGGAGTCTATCTGCTGCCCGAAGAAAAAACCGTCATTAACGAAATCGTGATGACTTGGCTTCCGTACTTTGTATTTATAATGTACGCTATCAACCGTGGCACGAACTTTACACAGGCGCTTTTTATGAACTGCGACCACAGCCTGCTGACCTATTCGTTCTATAAGCAGCCGAGCTTTATCCTGCGGTTGTTTCAGATCCGCCTGCGTGAAATAATGAAGATAAACGCTGTTCCGGCGCTGGTTATCGGCATCGGGCTGGCGCTGATCCTGTTTGCCACCGGAGGGACGGACAATCCGCTGAACTATGTAGTGCTGGTTGTTTCCATCCTGTGTATGAGCCTGTTCTTCTCGATCCATTACCTTACGATTTATTATTTGCTCCAGCCTTACAATGCAGGGACGGAACTGAAAAGCGGCACATATCGGATTGTTTTGTCAGTAACCTATGTCGTCTGTTTTGCTCTTATGCGGCTGCGTATGCCGATTATGATATTTGGAATAATGACGATTGTTTTCTGTGTGCTTTACAGCATTGTCGCCAGCATTTTGGTATACCGCCTTGCGCCGAAAACCTTTCGGCTGAGAACATAACGGGGCGGCTTTGCTGCCGAAAATCTATAAAAAGAAACGGAGGATTTATTTATGAGAAAGTGTCTCAGATGTGGAACGGAAATGAAAGAAAACTGCGCCATCAAGGTAGAAGGCGCAGGATACGGAATTGTAATGTCATCGGACGAAAATAAGCTGTTCGGCGGCAGGATCGGCAAGCCGAAGGTAGCAATCTGTCCCAAGTGCGGCGAAGTCTCCATCTATGTGGAAGATGTAGAGAAGCTGTGACGGTAAATGGAGGCTGTATGAAATGAAAAAGATTTTATCTGTGTTTTTGATGTCATTCATCGTATTCGCTCTCTCTGCTTGCAATGCTGATGTCGTGAAGATGGAAGATTATGAGTGGAAAATGAGAACGGTTATGAGTAATGATACGGAAGCTGCCCAATATCAGGATGAACTCGTGGTTGCCGTAGGAGAAGTCGACGAGCTGTATCCTGACGCTGAAATCGTGGATATGACTTTGACTGCTAAAGATGGAGAAATCACGATAACGGATACCACAAACGGCAAGACATATAACGGAACTTATGAGGTAATGCAGAAAACGCCGAAGGGAACGGACTATGAGATTATCATTGATGGAGTGACCGGCTATGCTACCGTAGCTCCTACGGAATACTATGACGGAACTGAAATTCCGACGCTGCCAATCAATATAGATGGCTATTCCTTATACTTTATCCCAAATGAGTCGTAATCTACTCAGGTTAGAGAAAGGCATAATGATGAAGATAGAGATAGAAAAGGATTTCCCTCAGTATTTTAAGCCAGCCTATCCGGAAGAATTTGAGCTGTTCTCCCACTTTGAAGTAACAGCAGGAATACCGACCGTTCTCTTTGCTATCACGACTTGGAAAGAGAACGGAAAACCGAATGTGTGCTTTCATTCGTGGAGCTGCTTTCACGGAGATAAGACCGCTTTTTTCGCCGTGATGGGCAACCTGTATCAGCATACCCACACCTATGCCAATATCCAAAGAGAAAAATGCTTTTGCATTAACTTTCTCCCGATAAGCTGTTATGACAGGTTGGTAAATACCATTCATCAGAATGAATGGGACGATGACGAATTTGCAGCAGGAGGCTTTACTGTTTCCAATGCCAAAACCATTCACGCACCTGCGATCAGCGAAGCGTTTCTCACGATGGAATGTACCCTGAAAGAAATACAGGATTTAAGCGGTGCAGGTATTACTGCTATGGTAATCGGACAGGTACAGCACATCTCTGTGGAAGAAGCGTATGCACAAGGGTATGAATTAAGATATGGCAAGGACGGATTTATGCTGCTCGTGCCTGCGCCGCAAGACCTTGTTACCGGAGAGCCGAATCAGTCGGCGATTGCCACCGTGCATATTGAGAAATACGACTGATTTAAGGAGAGAGCAAAAATGGCGGTTTCAAATATAGATGAAATGCTTATAAATGAAAAGATTTACATATAGCTACTATCGAAAAGTCAGAAATCCCACAGAGCAAGTGAGAAACTAATGTTCACGGACAGCTATACCATTCATCGCAAATTCACTACCACATACTGCTGTATCATAGATTTTGAAAAGTACAGATGATATAATCGAGAAGAAATTGGAGGTGGTATATTGAAAGTCGGGATACACATAGACCGCTCTGTGGAAGAAATCGAGGTTTTAATTACAGCGCAGGAGCAAAACAGAAAGGTTGACGCTCTCTATCAACATATTGTGGAATTTGATAAAAGTAGACTTGAAACATTAACAGCATACAGAGATGACATTGCCAAAATTGTGAATGTTTCCGATATTTTTAGAATATATACGGGAAATCAAAAGGTCTATATTCAAACACATCAAGGCGAATATGTTATACGGTACAGATTGTATGAGTTGAATGAGGTTCTCGACAAAAAACAGTTTCTCCGCATCTCCAATTCAGAAATTGTAAATGTCAAAAAAATTCGTGATATTGATTTAAGCATAATAGGTAGGATTTGTATTCGATTTGAAGACAATACACAAACTTATGTTTCAAGAAGATATATCCCGAAAATTAAAAAACATTTAGGAATATGAGGTGATACTTTGATAAAGAAAGCTTTGAAGTTTGGGACAGTAGGATTTTTGATTGGGTGCTTTGCATATTTGCTGTTTTCAATCGTAGTTTCTTTGCGGATGGACACGGGGGATTTCTATTTTGCTCTCCCCGCTTTAATAAACAATTACAACAATGAATTGTTTGCGGTTATTGCCCAGATTGCCACATTTACTTGGCTTGGATTAGCCTGCGGTATTGCGTATTTATTTTGCGAAAATGTTGAATTTGCTCCAGTAAAACAAGTAGTTGGCTATTTAATTTCATTAACTGTTGGGATGTTGCCGTTGGCATGGACGGGACAATGGTTTGAACATGTTTTTATAGGTATATTCAGTTATGTGTTCATTGTCGCCGTTATTTCGCTTTTTATATTTTTGATTGGATTAGTGAAATTGAAATGCGATGTTAATGAAATTAAGCAGGCTCTTGGAATTGGTAAGGAGGACTAAAATGAAGAAATATAGTATGTCGTCAAAACAAATAATCCGTTGGATATTTATAAATTATGGGTTGTTTATACTGGCTTTTTTCTCTTTAGGTTTTATGAGTAATATCAAAAGCGTTGTCGTTATCAATTTTGTTTTAGATGTGATACTGTGCGCTGTTTCTGTCATTCTTAATATTAAACTCTTTTCCACAAAGTATAAGACACCTATTGTGGGCAAAATTGGATTACTGTCTGCAACATTATGTTTCGGATTATTTACTTATTTTGCATTCTTAATGCCACAGAATGGATTGCCCGCAGCCTTATTTAGTTGATTTGCAATAAATACAGAGTGGATACCATGCTCTGTTTGTGACAGCAAAACAAGCTTATAGATAAGGAGGGAGCAAAAATGGCGGTTTCAAATATAAAAGCGCTGATTCCCGGCGAGCTTCACAAAGTGTGGGAGCTGGTATTGGATATTGAAAATTACGCCGATTGGAGAAGTGACCTAAGTAGAACAGAAGTCATCAGTGACACGCAATTTATTGAATATACCAAAGATGGCTACCCTACCACATTCATTGTTACAGTTATTGAGCCATACAAACGATGGGAATTTGATATGGAAAACAGTAATATGAAAGGTCATTGGACTGGCATTTTCACTACCAAAGGCGATGAAACAGAGATAGATTTTACGGAACAAGTGAAAGCGAAGAAATGGCTGCTGAAGCCTTTTGTGAAATCGTATTTGAGAAAGCAGCAGACACAGTTTGTTGCGGATATAATGAAAAATTTTTCGTAAAGACTTACACATAGGAAGGCGGTTTGTTATGAAGAAGTATGAATATATGACAGTTGATTTAAGCGCAGAGCCATCGTTTAATGTTCATATTAAGCTGGAGCGGTATATTGAGAAGCTCAATGAATATGGAAAACAGGGTTGGCGTTTGATTTCCGGAACTGATGACTGGAAGTATTCGATCTTTGAGCGAGAAATTGATGATGAAGAATAATAGACAGGAGGCGTATAACCTATGAAAGATATGATCGGATACTGCGGATTGGACTGCGAAAAATGCGACGCATACATAGCAACCGTCAATGATGATCAGGCTTTGCGGGAGAAAACGGCGAAGCTGTGGGCAGAGTTAAACAACGCCCCTATCCTGCCGGAGCATATTAACTGCGAGGGCTGCCGTATGAATGGGGCAAAAACGGTATTTTGCGAGCATATATGCGAAATCCGGAAGTGTGCGTTCAATAAAGGTGTTTCCACCTGCGGCGACTGCCCGGATTTAGAAACCTGCCCGACTGTCGGGGCGATTCTTGAAAACAATCCGGCTGCTTTGGATAATTTGAAAGAATAGAATACATAGGGTAAGGCTATTTTTTTGATAAGGGAACGAGTAAGATATGAGCTACTCTATAAGGGAAATGCGAAAGGAAGAATATAGTCTTCTTAGTGATTTTTTGTACGAAGCAATTTATATTCCGGCTGGTACGGCTGCGCCGTCTAAATCAGTGATAACTTGTCCCGAATTGCAAGTATACATTGCAGATTTTGGAAACAGCAAACACGATAAGGCTTTGATTGCAGAAGTTGACGGAAATATTGTAGGAGCAATATGGGCAAGGATTATGAACGACTACGGACATATTGATGAGAATACGCCTTCCCTTGCAATGTCTGTTCTTAAAGCGTACAGAGGTATGGGAATTGGAACTTTGTTGCTTACACAAATGTTGTTAGCAGAAAAAGCTGCTGGTTATGCAAAGATTTCCTTATCTGTTCAAAAGGACAATTATGCAGTGAAGTTATATCGAAAAGCGGGATTTACGACAATTTGCGAGACGGATGAAGAATACATTATGATTGTTGACCTAAATTCTATTTGCAAAATGGAGGAAGAAAATGGCTTTTGATTACAAGAAAGAATACAAGGAATTTTATATGCCGAAGAACAAGCCCGGAATTATAGAGATTCCGAAAATGAACTATATCGCAGTCCGGGGAAAAGGCAATCCCAATGAGGAAAACGGAGAATACAAAAATTCAATCGGTTTGCTGTACGGTATTGCCTTTACCATAAAAATGAGCTACAAGGGGACGCATAAAATCGAGGGATTCTTCGAGTATGTCGTTCCACCCCTTGAAGGTCTTTGGTGGCAGGAAAATACACAGGGATTTGATTATGCAAGAAAAGAAGATATGCACTTTATCTCTATGATCCGGCTGCCGGATTTCGTGACGAGGGAAGATTTTGAGTGGGCAGTTCAGGAAGCGACGAAAAAGAAAAAGCAGGATTTTTCAAAAGTCGAGTTTTTCCCTTATGACGAAGGATTATGTGTTCAGTGTATGCACATCGGCTCTTATGACGATGAGCCTGCCACTATTGATTTAATGCACGACTATATGAAAGCGAATGGATACGAACTGGATATTACGGATACAAGATACCATCACGAAATCTATCTGAGCGATCCGAGAAAATGCGATGTGAGTCGGCTGAAAACGGTTGTGCGTCACCCGATCCGGAAAGCGGAGTAAACGGAGGATATTATACCAAAAGAAGTCGAATCAAACGACAACGCTAAACAACATAGTTTTATAAGTGTAAAAGGCGTCAGAAGCTTTCTGGCGCTTTTTTGATTTTTATACGGAAAATAAAAATGACTAAATGCAATATATACTTGACATTGAGCAAAATATAATGTATGATATGGCATGGAAGGAGAAAGGAGTATGGTATGAAAAATAAAAAGCTAAAGCTTGCACGAATTGAATGTGATATGAGCCAGGAAGATTTGGCAAATATCGTCGGTGTAACAAGACAAACGATTGGTCTTATTGAAGCGGGAAATTATAATCCAACGCTGAAACTCTGCATTGCTATTTGTAAAGCACTCAACAAAACATTGAATGATTTATTTTGGGAGGAATTATGATGAAAAAAATTAAAGATGAACGCATAGTTCAAATGACAAACAAAATTTTAAGCGAAGCCTATTTTGTATTAGTGCTTTTGCTAATTATTTCTATAATAATTAAAACCTATATAATGGGCGAGCCTTTCACGCAGTACATTACAGAGCTTAGTGTTATAATCGTATCCACAATTTACATTGCAATTAGAAGTATGTTTACAGGTAATAATCTTTTGAATACTTCTAAACGAAATAAAATTTTTACTGTTATGGCTATTTTAGGACTGAGTCTTGCCGTTACTATCTGTAATGGGATAAAAAACTACTCTACCTATGGGGAACAGTACAGTGGCTTATTTGATCTCCATTTTCTTGCAGCCTTAGTAGTTACTTTTGTTTCATCTGCGGCACTTGTTTCTGTTGCTTTTTTATTCATTTATTTATGTCATAAAAGAGGGCAGAAAAAAATAGAAAAGGAAATACTTTCAGATGATGATAATGAGGAATAGGCTATGGAAAAGAAAAAATCAAACAATACAATAACGACACTCATTGTTTTGCTTATAGCAGTCGGAGTTGGTTCATTCGTATGTACTATTTTAGAACATACAGAAATAAATGTGTGGATTGCGAGGGGGATTGGTGCCTGCGTTACAATAGTTGTTAGATTTATTTGTAATTTTATAGTACGGAAAATAAAAAATATTGAAGATAATTAGGAATATCCTTTCGCATAATATTTGAGACTATTTACCATTAAAAAACCGTAGGGCTTCTAAACCGAAGCCCTACGGTTAGCAATATGCGCCTAATGGCGCACATTGCTAAGACCGCCAATCTAAAAAATTGGCGGTCTCTTTCCTACTTTATAGCACTCCAATGTCCGGTTTTCTTGGAGCCTTCACGCACAATCAAATCTTTTTGGATAAGAATTTTAATAGCTCTATCTACTGTTCTCGTAGATATGTTAAGCTGATCGGCAATTTCCTGACGGGAATTTTGCGGAGCTTTTTCAATGAGATGATAAACCGCTAACTCGCTTTTGTTCAGATAAAGCAGAGCTGGATTTAATTCGCCATTTAACTCGCCATTGTCGTCGCTTAATTCGCCATTTAACTCGCCATTCCGTATTGTCGCATTGAGCATAAAGGCGTTATCCGTGTATTCCGGTGCCGGAAGTCCGGCGTCAGACATTTCCTTAAACATACGGTCAACGCCTTCGCCAAACTCCTTCACATAATCATATTCTTGCAGGAAACGGGCGATTTTAGGATTTCTTGAAAAATGAACGGTGCGGATATTGCTCAAACGCACAATGCCGGGGAGCTTGCCGGGACTCTCCACGGTAATGTGATCGTCAAACATTTTTATCTGAATGTCCGTTCCTTTAATGCTGTAATCTCGATGAGCGATGGCGTTGATGATGATTTCTTTCCAAACGAACTCAGGGTATTCCGGCGTAGTGTGAAATCTGCCATCATTTCCAAGCCGTGTGCGCTCCTTGATCTGATCGCCTACAAATTCAAGAGATTGCCGTACCACATCAAGGATTTTTCCCTCGAACATTTTATCTTTGATGACATTCATTTCTGTACCGACCTTTGCCTCTGTCCCGTCATAGCGGATAAAACGCACTCTTGCTCTCGGAAAGAAACGCTGCGGCTCTTTCCCGAAAAGAAGAAGCGCCGCTCCGCTCATTTCTTCTCTTCCATCGTGCCGGACAATGTAATCTTTGTTTTGCCTGATGTATTCCTCGGCGGATTTGAAATAGCCGATTTTCTTGCAGTATTCAGCGACAAAATCCATATCAATATCATCTAAAGCAGACCGGAACACAGGCTCATCTTCATAGTAGCGTGAGCCTTTGGCGTACATAAGCTGTAAGCGTTCGTCAAAGTTCAGCTTCTTTGACTTGTCGCCCGTCCGGTAATATACCTCGTCCTGCTGATTGGCGTGAAGCTCGGAGCTTTGGGGAATCGTCATAATCAAAAGATGATTTGGATTCCCGTCCTTGTCCCTGCAATCAACCGTTTCGGTCGTTACCATTACCGAAGGAGTGCAGTAATCGAAGGGGACACGGAGAATGTCGTTGATATTGTTGGTGTATGCGTCGATACCCGTTATGTCTCCATTGTCCTCAATACCAATGACAAGTGTGCCGCCATCTGCGTTGGCGAAGGCGACGATATGATTGGATAATCCCTTAGCGTCTTTTCTTGCGCTTTTGCGGTCAAAGACCTGATCTTCCTTTTTCGTACATAATTCTTCAAGTGAGTATTTCATAATATAAATAACTCCATTCTGCCAATTTATTTCAAAAATTGATTGCGGTATTCCTGATGACGGAAACGATAGCCCTGTGCGATCAGCGTATCCGTTTTCAATGCGACCAAGTTTATGTCCGAGTGCATTGCCCGTGCGATCTGTTGAATATCATACCCGTTTTCGATATATTCCAGTATTTCATCATCAGGCAGAGAGATTTGGGAAGCAAAGATGTTTGCTTCGTACTCCATTCGGCTTTGCCGCATATCGAAAATATTAAATTCCTTGAAGCCGCCAGCTTTGACCGCTTCTTCTCTATGTAATGCGTCGTGTCCGATCTCGTGCAGCATTACGATACGCTCCATTACAGGGTGCAGATCGTCTTTTATGAAGATAAAACGGTTACGCATTAAAACCTTGTATGCCCCTCGCTGCTTCTTGAACGATAACGGGATAACTTCTATGCCAAGTTCTCGTGCGATTCTGTGCGGATCTCTTGTGCAAAGGTCATTTGCCAGCCGATTCGCTTTTCTGACAATCTCCAAAGTCTGAATATCCAAGAGCAAACACCCCCATTCTACTGCCAGTAAGTATATCTTATCAAATACACTGTCCGAAAAAGAGGACATCAAGCGTTATTTCCGGTATTTTTTGGGAGTGTACTTTTTATTCTTCTCTTTGGCGATCCAGTACGCTTCCTGAATGCCTTTCATCATCTCGTCCAAATCCTCATCGGCAAGCTCGCCGCCTGCAAAAAGCCCCGTAACCTCTGCCATAAGCTCCTTTGCCTGTCTTGCGCCTTTGCTTCCGTATTTGGATTCAGCGTTCAGCAGAAATTCCTCGTCATCGGTAAGCAGATAGTTGACATCGACCTTCAGGACTTCCGCCATCTTATAATAGGTTTCCCTTTTTTTCGGGTAGCGGGTGCCAGCCTCATAATTCGATATTGTCCGCAGAGAAACGCCGATTGCTTTTGCAAGCTCATCTTGCTTTAAGCCTGCCTTCGTGCGGGCTTCTTTTACTTTCTCACAGAATTTCATTTCATCTGACCTCCAAATTATCCCACCTGATTTGAAAATATCTTGCGCACCCATATTGACAAACGCAAGTTAATTTCGTATAATGTCAATACGCAAGTAAGTTGCGTATATATAATACCTGAACTTGCGTGTTTTGTCAAGGGAGTTCAGCAAATTAGCTTGAACTTTTATATACCAAACAAATGATACCCGTTTTAAGGATTGAGGCGAACAGATGGGACGGAAAGATACACTTGCTGCGAAAAGCATTCGGAAAATGTATGAGCAGCTTAATTTGAATCAATCGGATATATTCTCGAAAACAAAACTGCTTCTCAGCGTATACCGTGATGTGGTCTGGATTACGCTGAGCGAATCTGCCTGTGTGAATGAGGAGCTGGTCTATTACGGAGAAGAACTGAACAGCGCCCTTGTTTATTTGGAGCTGTTTGCGTCGGATACCGAGAAGCAGGAGTTTGAGAGCCGTATCAGCGCCTTGTTTGAAAACAAGTGGATGGTTGACCTGATTGATACCGCTATGGCGAAAATATATGACTACCATAACAACGGCAGGCTGTACCACGAAATCATATCAAAAAGCTACCTGACAGCGTTTCGGTATACGGAGAGCGACCTGCTCGATCTC
>ERZ839823.1931-NODE-1931-length-18052-cov-2.826749_pt1 | contig 18052 bp, 10 predicted proteins | sample MGYA00519862_ERZ839823 | MGnify/ENA primary metagenome ERZ839823 (study PRJEB31850, sample SAMEA3708853) | human gut metagenome | biome: human gut; feature: human-associated habitat; material: faeces | place: China | collected 2014 ...
GAGGGCGAAAGCATTGACATGGACCTGTCGAGCATCACCGTCTTCCAGCTCACCGTGAGCGGTGAGGGCGATTATGCGGGCTCGCACAGCTTCAACGTGGACGATATTATCGTTACCAACGCATCCTGATCATGGAAATCCGGCCCGCCGTTCCGAAGCATCGGAACGGCGGCCGGAACCGAGGAGGAGACAACCCGGAGGGCTTCCGGGAAAAATAAAAAAGGAGTGAATACACATGCGCAGACTTCTGAGTATCGGCTTATCCCTGTCCATGCTGGCTGTTTGCTGCTTCGGCGCTCTGCCGGCGTCGGCGGCAAAGGTAGAGCAGAAGCAGCCCCATCTCCTGTACACGTTTGCTGACGCGAACTGGCGTCTGGCGGCCGGAATGACTAAGGAAAGTGTTGAGGGAGGCCTCAAGCTGAGCAATGCCGGTGGAAACTATGGTGAGGCATACAATAACCCGGATTTCGCTAATGCGAAGCATTTGACCAGCGACGGCGCGCGTCGTGCGGCAGACGGCAGCAACGATGCCGAGGGGCTCCTGCTGCACGTGAAAAACACCGGCGATGCTTGCGATGTCATAGTGCTCGTTATGAGTGCGATGGCGGTTACCTGGAAGCAGACGGTCAACATCCCGGGCGGTATGACGGAATACACCGCCATTGATCTGCCGATGGACGACTTTGTGGTCAATTCGGACAATGCCAACATTTCGCGTTTTGCCAAAGATATGACGTGGGCGGCGGCAAAGACGGCCGTGGCAGCGGAGGATGTCACACACAAGGAAAACGGCAATCTCATAGTTTCTGCCGGACAGCCGCTGATGCTGGCCGACGATTTTGACATCTGGGAGCTCGGCCTCGTTTATGTTAGCACCGAATCCGACATTGCGATGGATTTCCAGAAACTCGAGACCTATGTCACGGTGGAGGTTGACGACGGCACCGGTGAAGGCGGAGACGGCGGCGAAACCGGCGGTGAGACCGGCGGCGAGACCGGTGGCGAGACCGGTGGCGAGACCGGTGGCGAGACCGGTGGCGAGACCGGTGGCGAAACCGGTGGCGAAACCGGTGGCGAGACTGTCAAATACACCGAAAGCCCGATGTACACCTTTGACAAGACCGATAACTGGACCGCTCTGCAGGGCGCCGAAATCGCGATGGAGAACGGCGAATTCGTGATGAAGAACACCGGCGGCGCGTATGGCGACATCAAAAACGGCGGTACCGGCAGCGACTTCTTCCCGAATATCAAGCTGACCACCGACAATAAGGCGTGGGACGGTAAGAACGGGATTGACGGTGTCCGTCTGTACATCAAGAACCCGGGCAATGCGATGCCGCTGCAGATCATCTTCACCACCGAAAACGGCACCAAATGGATTCTCCGGCAGGATATTGCGGGCGGCTCGGATGAGTATGTCCCCTACGACTTTGCGCTGGGCGACTTCCATAAGACCAACCTGGAGGGCGAGCAGAGGAAAAACCTCACGCTCGAGGAGCTGGATTTCAGCATCTGGGATATCGAGATCAACATGGTCAGCGTGATTCCGGAGGATACGCTGTATTTCTCCAAGCTCACCAAGCTGCAGGTTGCGGCGGACGGCGGCCAGGACGATAACGTCGAAAATAAGCCTACCGGTGTAGCCGGTGTGGGTGCGGCCGTATTCGCACTCGCCGGCCTGGGCGGCGCGGCGCTGGTTCTGAGCGCGAAGAAGGGCAAAAAGTCCCGGTAAAGCAGGGGAAACGGCTGCCGGGGCGGAGACCCGCCCCGGCAGGACTGTCCCACACGAAAGGAAGGGGTGCAACTTATGTTGCGTCGGTTATTGTCTGCTGCGGGAGCGGCGGCGCTGCTGCTGGCTTTTACGGCCGGGGGCACCGTGCTGCCGGCTGCTGCGGAAGAGAACGAGTACGTGCTGCTGATCGATGATTTTGAGGATGAGGCGACCATTGCCAACTATTCCTCCTACACCGCGCAGCCGGGCTCCCTCTATCAATCCAAGACCCATGCGCATTCGGGGGAAAACAGTGCGATGTTCGTCAGCCAGGGCGCGTATGGCTGCGTGGTCAACCAGCCGGACTTCAATAATCAGATCCGGCTGACGGCGGACGGCGAGGTGCTCGAAGCGGATCACAGCAATGCCTTTGATGCGATCCGCATCTATATCCTCAACCCGGGCCGCGAAGTGGTGTTCCGCATGCAGTTCACCTCATCGCTCGGCACCGCGTTTTTCCTGGATAAATCCATCCCCACCAGCGAGGAGTTTGTCGCCTATGACTTCCCGCTGGAGGACTTCCATAAGTCCGCCCCGGATTCGGGGGAATATTTCTCGGGCGTAACCGACCCCGCACACGCGGACGTGTGGGAGACCCTGTTTGTCTACGTGGATGCGGAGACGGAGCTCAAGCTGTATCTGGACGACCTGAGCTACGTCAAGTACGATTACACCCCGCCCGCAACCACCACCACGACCGAAGCCCCCACGACCACCACCTCCGAAGAGGAGGAAACCACGACGTCTTCGACCACAAAGCCGACCACGGCCGGTAAAACGACTGCGGCTGATGTGTCGGAGGATACCGGTACCGACGGCGAGGCCGGTTTCCCTGTATGGGGGATTGTGCTGATTGTTGTCGGCGCAGCGGTGGTGCTCGGCGGCGTGATTACCGCTGTGGTGCTTGTAAATAAGAAGAAGCAGCAGGGCAATCCGCCTGACGCGTAAATTCGGGCAGGATCATGCCGGCCGCCGTCGGGCGGCCGGCAGCCTCCCCATCGACATTCCGGCACCCGCCGGGGAAATGGAGCTTTCGATGAGTAAACTGTTGCGAAAAACAAAAGCGTGGGCTTCCATGGCCCTGGCGGTCTGCCTGCTCGCGGGGAGCGCCTGCCTGCCCGGCATGACGGTGCTCGGTGAGGAGGAGGCGCCCGCGGATGCGGTGACCGCGCCGGCGGATGCGCAGTCCTATGCCGTCTACCGGGAGCAGTACCGGAAAAAGAATATCCTCACCGAAACGGTTGTCCTCACCGGCGGCCAGGCGCAGACACTGTCGGACGGGGTGCGGCGCGAAGCGTCGTATGAGGGAAAGGAAGATGTTCTCCTCTGGGAAGAGGAAGGCGCCTGGGCGGAATGGACGGTCGAGGTGCCCAGAGCCGGGCTGTACAGCCTGAAGCTGACCTACCAGGCACTGCCCGGGAAGGGAGCGGATATCGAGTTTGCGGTCGACCTAAACGGCACCCGGCCCTTCACCGAGGCGGGCGATATCGCTTTCAGCCGGATCTGGCGGGATGACCTCGAACCGGACGAACCCTTTGCGGTGGATTCCATCGGCAACGATATTGTGCCGGATAAGGTGGAGGTCGCGCGCTACAACGAGGAGCCGTTCCGGGATAAGGAAGGGCTGTACGACGCGCCGTACCTGTTTTACTTTGAAAAAGGGGAAAACGTGATCCGTCTGACCGGCGTGCGGGAATGCGCGGCGGTGGCGGAGCTGACCCTGTATGAGGAGAAGCAGCCGGTCAGTTATGCGGAGTATGCCGCTGACGTGGATACCGCGGCCGCTGCCTCCCAGACGATCGGATATTCGCAGAATTACCAGGCGGAGCGCGCGGATGAGTATTCCACCACCGTGCTCACCGCCACCTATGACCGGGGCAGTGCGGCTACCGAGCCGTCGAGCCCCTCGGTTATCCGCCGCAATACGCTCGGCGGCAGCGGCTGGGCATACGGCGGCCAGTGGGCGAAATGGACCATCGAGGTGCCGCAGGACGGCTACTATAAAATCGCACTCAAGTATAAGCAGAATTTTGTCCGGGGACTGTATACCTCCCGCAGCGTCGCGATCGACGGGGAAATCCTGTTTGACGAGCTGGGGACGGTTAAATTCCCCTATTCCAATGACTGGGAAATCAAGACACTGGGAGACGGGCAGGGCGACTTCCTGTTTTACCTGACCGCCGGCTCCCACGACATTACCATAGAGGTGGTTCCGGGAGATATGCTGGAATCGCTGGCGGCTCTCGACGCGGTTTGGGAGCAGCTGGGAGACCTGTATCAGAAGATCGTGATGATCACCGGCGCAAACCCGGACCCGTATTTCGACTATGATTTGGCGAACGACATCCCGAACCTGCTCACCGATTTCCAGAGCCTGGCCAAGGTGCTGCGGGACCAGACCGAGGCGCTCGAGGCGGTGACCGGCCGCAGCGGCAGCGTGGCGAATACGCTGGTGCAGCTGGCGGATCAGCTCGAACGGTTTGCCAAGAAGCCGTATTCCATCGCCCCGCGCCTGGAGGAATTCCGGGAGAATATCTCGGCGCTTGCGGCGTGGATCCAGAGCCGGCGGCAGCAGCCGCTGCAGCTCGATTACCTCACGGTGTATTCCGCCGACCAGGAAGCGCCCACGGCGGGCGGCGGCTTTTTCCGGGAACTGTGGTATCAGGTGGAGCTGTTCTGTTCCTCCTTCCTCATGGACTATAACAACGTCTCCGGCAGCGATGCGTATGAGGAGCAGATCGAGGTATGGATCGGCGCCGGCCGTGACCAGATGTATATCCTGCGCAGCCTGATCGACAGCGGCTTTTCCGAGGAATACGATATCGGGGTAACCCTCAAGCTGGTGGGTGCGGCGATTCTGCCGCAGGCCATCATGGCGGGCATCGGTCCGGATGTGGCGCTCGATGCCGTGCGGTCGCTGCCGGTGGATATGGCGCTGCGCGGTGCCCTGCATCCGCTGGAAGGGTTTGCCGGCTTTGACGAGGTGAAGGAGCGGTTTATGTCCACCGCGCTTGACCCGTATACGCTCGGGAACAGCGTGTACGCCCTGCCGCAGACCGAGATATTCCATATGCTGTTTTACCGTACCGATGTGCTCAGCGAACTGGGGCTGACGCCGCCGGACACCTGGGAGGACATGTATAACATGATCTCCATCCTGCAGCGCAACAACCGGGAAATCGGTATTCCCAGCGAGGTGTCGGTCTATTACATGCTGCTGCTGCAGAAGGGCGGCTCGCTGTATAACGAGGACGGCACAAAGACACAGCTGGATTCCCCGGAGGCGGTCGAGGCGTTTGAGGAATGGTGCCGGATCTATACGCAGTACAATTTTTCCCACATCAAAAGCGACCTCAACCGGTTCAAGTCCGGCGAGATGCCGGTGACCATCATGCCGTATAACTTCTACTGCCAGCTGCTGCTTGCCGCACCGGAGATCAATGGGCTGTGGCAGATGGCGCCGCTGCCGGGCACCCGGCAGGAGGACGGCACGGTGGACCGCAGCGATTCCTCCGCCTCGTCGACCGCCTGCGTCATGCTGGCGGACACCGATCATCCCGACGCGGCGTGGACGTTTATGGACTGGTTTACCTCCACGGAGGTGCAGGCGCAGTACGGCCGGCAGATTGAAGCGACGCTCGGCGCCGCGAGCCGGTATACCCCGTCGAACGTCGGGGCGATGGCCGGACTGCAGTGGCAGCAGGAGGAGCTGGAGCTGCTGCAGGATCAGTGGAAAAATGTCCGGGAAATCCCGGAGATGCCCGGCGCCTATTATATTGCGCGCAATCTCAATAACGCCTTCCGTGCGGCGGTGTTCTCGGATGAGGTGCCGCGGGATATGCTGCGTCAGTGGAACGACGAAATCAACCGGGAAATCACCCGCAAACGCCGCGATTACGGTTTGCCGACGGCGGAGTAAGGCGGATTCAAGTAGTAAGAAAAGGGGCGGATGACGCATGGCGGCGCCGGGAACTTACCGGGAAAGTCTAGGCAGACGGATATGGCAGGCGAAATACAGCTATCTGATGCTGGCGCCCTTCACCATTCTGTTTGTGCTGTTTACCGTGCTGCCGGTGGCGATCGCCATCTGGTTCAGCTTCACCAACTACGATATGCTGCATAATGCCTCGTTCACCGGGCTGGAGAACTATATGCGGATGTTCCTGGACGACGATGTTTTTCTCATCGCCCTGAAGAACACCCTGATCTTCGCGCTGGTGACCGGTCCGATCAGCTATTTCATGTGCTTTTTCTTCGCATGGCTGATCAATGAGCTCAAGCCTGCACTGCGTGCGGTGGCGACGCTGGTGTTTTATGCGCCGGTGCTTTCGGGCAGCGTGTTCACCGTCTGGCAGTTCATCCTCAGCCCGGACCGGTATGGCATGCTCAACGGTTTTCTGATCAACCTGGGGATCATGCAGACGCCGGTTTCCTGGCTGCTGGACACGCGGTATATCATGACCTCGCTGATCATCGTGCAGCTGTGGATGAGTCTCGGCACCGGGTTCCTGGCGTTCATCGCCGGCCTGCAGGGGGTGGACACCACCCTGTATGAGGCGGCGAGCATCGACGGCGCGTCGGAGTGGCAGATCGTGAAGAGCATCAAGCTTCCCGAATTGCGCGGCAGCCTGGCTATCACGGTGATCTTCAGCATCATCGGCTCGTTCCAGTTGTTCAACGAGCCGAGCATTTTGCAGAACATGGTTCCTGGTAATGCGATCACGACGTATTACACGCCGAACATGTACGCGTACAACCTGAGCTTCAGCGGCAACCAGTCGAATTATGCGGCCGCGTTGGCGATCGTGATGGCCGTGATCACCATGGCCATCGCCTACATCGTCCAGTTGAACAGCCTGAAGGAGCAGATGAAGTGACGATGACCGCTGTTCGTGTTGAGGAATCGATGATGATCGTGAAGGAGCGTATGTGATGAGTGCAGCAACGACTTCGGCCGCCGGTCGCCTGACCGACGCCGAGCTCAAGGCCCAGGAGAAGGCCGCCAGGAAGGCGGAGAAGGCCCGCCAGAAGAGGATCGCCGCCGACGAGGCCGCCGAACGCAAGCGCAGCGCGAAGGCCGGGTTCGCGAACGTGAACAACCCGAGGCGTTCCACGTTGTTGACCGTCCTGTGCGCGGTCTTCGCCGTGTACTGCCTGTTCCCGTTCGTGTACCTGCTGATCAACGCGACGAAGACACAGGCCGACTTCACGAGCACGTTCGGCCTGGGGTTCGGCAAGACGTTCGCTTTGTTCGACAACATCGCGACCGTGTTCTCCTATCAGGACGGGATCTTCGCGCGCTGGCTGTTCAACACGATCCTGTACGTGGTGGTCGGCGCCGGCGGCGCGACCCTCCTGGCGATCATGGGCGGCTACGCATTGGCGAAGTTCCGCTTCCCGGGCCGCAACGCGGTGTTCGTGGTCATCATCGGCGCGATCAGCGTGCCGGGCATCGCTTTGGCGGTCCCCCAGTTCCTCCTGTTCGCCAAATTGGGTTTGACGAACACCCCGTGGGCCATGATTATACCGAGTTTGATCAGCCCGTTCGGCCTGTACCTGATGTGGATCTTCAGCGAGCAGGCCGTGCCCCAGGAGCTGCTGGAGGCCGCCCGCGTGGACGGTGCCTCCGAGTTCCGCACGTTCTGGCAGATCAGCCTCCCGTTGTTGGCTCCGGGCATCGTGACGACGGCCCTGTTCACGATCGTGGCGACGTGGAACAACTACTTCCTGCCGTTGATCATGCTCAAGGACGCGGACTGGTACCCGCTGACCATCGGCCTGAACCAGTGGAAGGATCAGGCGAGCACGGCCGGCGGCCAGGCGATCCAGAACCTGGTGATCACGGGCTCCCTGATCACGATCATCCCCTTGGTCATCGCGTTCTTGTGCCTGCAGAAGTACTGGCAGTCCGGCCTGGCCGCAGGCGCCGTCAAGGAGTGAGCGTACTTTGGCTCCCTTCTGGTGGAGGGAGCCGAGATAAAGGCATAACCACTAACAGAAGGAGGCACCTATGCAGATATTCGCATTGTTGAGAATTGTGCAGGTGCCTCCTTGTGTGTCTGTGCAACGTGAGGAATTTATTCCCGTAGACGCAGATTATCGATAAAATTCAATAAAGGAACTGAATCATCATGGAACGTAAAGAGTTCAAGTGGCCGCAGCCTCTTGCGGGCAACGAGCCCCGCATCTGGTACGGCGGCGACTACAACCCCGACCAGTGGCCGGAGGAAGTCTGGGACGAAGACATCGAGCTTATGCAGCAGGCCGGCGTCAACCTCGTCTCCGTAGCCATCTTCTCCTGGGCCAAGCTTGAGCCCGAAGAAGGCGTGTACGACTTCGATTGGCTCGATCGCGTCATCGACAAGCTCGGCAAGGCCGGCATCGCCGTCGATCTCGCCTCCGGCACCGCATCCCCGCCGATGTGGATGACCCAGGCCCACCCGGAGATCCTCTGGGTCGACTACCGCGGCGACGTCTGCCAGCCCGGTGCCCGCCAGCACTGGCGCGCCACCAGCCCGGTCTTCCTTGACTACGCGCTCAACCTGTGCCGCAAGATGGCCGAGCACTACAAGGACAACCCCTATGTGGTCTCTTGGCATGTGAGCAACGAGTACGGCTGCCACAACCGCTTCGACTATTCCGAAGACGCCGAGCGCGCCTTCCAGAAGTGGTGCGAGAAGAAGTACGGCACCATCGACGCTGTCAACGACGCCTGGGGCACCGCCTTCTGGGCGCAGCGCATGAACAATTTCTCCGAGATCATCCCGCCGCGCTTCATCGGCGATGGCAACTTCATGAATCCGGGCAAACTGCTTGACTGGAAGCGCTTCAGCTCCGACGCCCTGCTCGACTTTTACAAGGCCGAGCGCGATGCCCTGCTCGAGATCGCCCCCAAGCCGCAGACCACCAACTTCATGGTCTCCGCCGGCGGTACCGGCATCGATTACGACAAGTGGGGTTACGACGTGGACTTCGTGTCCAACGATCACTACTTCACGCCTGGCGAAGCTCACTTCGACGAGCTGGCTTACTCGGCCTCCCTATGTGACGGCATCGCCCGCAAGAATCCGTGGTTCCTCATGGAGCACTCCAGCTCCGCCGTCAATTGGCGCCCGATCAACTATCGCGTCGAGCCCGGCGAATTGGTGCGCGACTCCCTGGCCCACTTGGCCATGGGCTCCGACGCCATCTGCTACTTCCAGTGGCGCCAGTCCAAGGCCGGTGCCGAGAAGTGGCACTCTTCGATGGTTCCTCACGCGGGCCCCGACTCCCAGATCTTCCGCGATGTGTGCGAGCTGGGTGCCGACCTCAACAAGCTTGCTGACGAGGGCCTGCTGAGCACCAAGCTGGTCAAGTCCAAGGTCGCCGTCGTCTTCGATTACGAGTCCCAGTGGGCTACGGAACACACCGCCACGCCTACTCAGGAGGTACGCCATTGGACCGAGCCGCTCGCGTGGTTCCGCGCGCTGGCGGACAACGGTCTGACCGCAGACGTGGTGCCGGTTCGCGGCCCTTGGGACGAGTACGAAGCCGTCGTGCTGCCGAGCCTGACCATCCTGTCCGAAGAGACCACGCGCCGCGTGCGCGAGTATGTGGCGAACGGCGGCAAGCTGTTCGTGACCTACTACACCGGTCTGGTGGACGACAAGGATCACGTCTGGCTGGGTGGCTACCCCGGTTCCATCCGTGACGTGGTGGGTGTGCGCGTTGAGGAATTCGCCCCGATGGGCAACGACTTCCCCGGTGCCATGGACCACCTTGACTTGGACAACGGAACCGTGGCGCACGATTTCGCCGACGTGATCACCTCCGTGGCCGATACCGCTCACGTGGTTGCCTCCTTCAAGGCAGATAAGTGGACCGGTTTCGACGGCGCTCCCGCCATCACCGTCAACGACTTCGGCGACGGCAAGGCCGCATACGTCGGTGCCCGTCTCGGCCGTGAGGGTTTGGCCAAGAGCCTGCCCGTGCTGCTGGAGGAACTCGGCATCGAGACTTCGGCTGAGGACGATCGCGGTGAAGTGCTGCGCGTCGAGCGTGCGGACGAAACTGGCGAGAACCACTTCGTGTTCCTGTTCAACCGCACCCACGATGTTGCGGTCGTGGACGTGGAAGGCGAACCGCTGGTCGCCTCGCTGGCCCAGGTCAACGAGTCCGAGCACACGGCCGCCATCCAGCCCAACGGCGTACTCGTCGTCAAGCTGTAAAACCGCGCATAGCGCCTAATTACCCAACGGCTCCCTTGCTGCTCATCGTAGCAGGGGAGTCGTTTTCGTATCTCCAGCAAAGTCGGGTAGGGTGGTCACCGTGCGAGGCAAAAACAGAGTGACGATGGCGGACGTGGCCCATGAGGCCGGTGTTTCGGTAGCCTCGGTGTCTAATTTTCTGAACAAACAGCCATATATGAGCGAGGCGATGGCCGCGCGTATTGCGGAAGCCATCGACAGGCTCGGATACAAAGTCAACTCGTCGGCCAGAAACCTGCGTTCCGGGCGTACCCGGTTGCTCAAGCTGGTTATTCCCGATCTGCGGCAGGTGTACTTCTCCGAACTCGCCGAGGATATTCTGGCCGAGGCCCGGCAACATGGCTACGGCGTCATCGTGGAATCCACCACTAACAATCGTGCCCGCGAGCTGGAAAGCATCGCATCGATGGGCACGCACAGCGCGGACGGGCTCATCTTAAGCCCTCTGATGATGACGGTTGACGATATCGCGGCTTTGGATGGCGATTACCCGCTCGTACTGTTGGGTGAACGTTTGTTCGGCGTCAACGCGCCGCACGTAGTGATTCGCAATCGCGAAGGGGCCGCCGCCGCGACTTATCACCTGCTTGATGCCTGTTGCCGCCGCATCGCCGTAGTCGGTGCCGTGCCCCACCCCGAGCACGATTTCTCGTCGGGCTCCATCCGCACCCACGGATATCGTGAGGCGCTGGCCGCGCGCGGCATCCCCTGTGATGACAGTCTGCTTATCGAAACCCAAGGCTGGGGGAGCGCCGACGGTTTGGTCGCGGTGGACACCATGCTGGAGAGTGGCCTGCAATTCGATGCCGTGTTCGCTTTGAATGACTTGCTGGCGTGGGGCGTGCTGCGTGAACTGCGCGAACGCGGCGTTGCCGTGCCGGATGATGTTCGCGTTATCGGCTTCGATGACGTGGAGGAATCGGCCTACATGGTGCCGTCTCTTTCCACCGTTAACTCCGGCAGGGAAGCCATCGCCCGACTGGCCGTCGAATCCATCATCCAACAGGTCGAATCCGGCAGCCGTGCCCCCGCCCAAACCATCGAGGCCCCCTATAGCCTCTCCCTGCGCGAGTCCTCACCGGCGTTGGCGCGCGCCTGATGAATCCGTGGTTCGAAATATCCGAAGTGAATGACAAGGCCCGTCAATCGTATGGTGATTGACGGGCCCTGGTCGTATTGGACTTGACTGTACTTGGTACGGGCGTGACTCTCCGTCTTTTAGCCGTGGAATTCCACGCTGATCCAGGAGATGGCGGGAAGCGTTGCCGTGCAGGTGCCGGTGGCGTTCATTGCAATGTCGAGCGGTTGCGGCGTGACGGCTTCGGGCGCTTCGGCGGTGTTGGTGCGGTACGGATCGTCCTCATGCAACAGTTGCGCCTTGCTGAGCGCGAGCGTGCCGAGACCGGGCAGGCCGGGCAGCCCGGAAAGGTCGATGGTGAGCGTGTGCGGGGTGTTGGCGTCGCGGTTGACGGCAAGCAGCAGACCGGTGCGGGCCTGTTCATCCCACGTGACTACCGCGTCGATGGCCGGCACGTCGCCATATGCCTCGGTATGGATGGTGGGGGAGCTGATGGCCGGAGCGTAGGCCTGGCCGCGCGCGTGAAGGGCGGCTTCGGCGAACGGGTAGAACGTGGTCTGCCGCCATGCCGGGCCATGTTCCTCGGCCATGATGGGGGCGATGACGTTGACCAGCTGGGCGCGCGAGGCGGAACGCACGCGATCGCAGTGCTTGAGCAGGGTGATCATCAGGGAACCTTCGACCACCGCGTCGGCCGCGGTGTAGATGTCTTCCAGCAAATGCGGAGACTTAGGCCATGGCTCGTGGTGCAAACCCTGCGCGGCCTCCGCCTTCCACTGGTCTTCCTGCTCGTTCCACTTGTCCGAATACCATACGCCCCATTCGTCGAAGGACAGGGCGATGTCTTTGGTGCCGTTGTTGGCTTCTCGCGCCTGATCGGCCGCGTCCGAGACGGTGGCGATGAACTTGGTCATGTCTTCGGAAGAGGCCAGGAAGTCCTGCATGGAGGCGGCGGTCCGGGTTTTATGGCCGCGGTCGAAGTAGTAGGCATGGCAGGAGACGAAGTCGAGATTCTCGTAAGCCTTGGTGAGCACGGTCTTCTCCCACGTGCCGAAGGTCGGCATATAGGCACCCGAGGAACCGCAGGCCACGAGTTCGAGACCGGACTCGGCGAGCTTCATGGCGTGGGCCACCTTATCCACCGCGCCGGCATATTCTTCCGGGCTCATGTGGCCCACCTGCCACGGGCCGTCCATTTCGTTGCCGATGCACCACATCTTGATATCCATCGGCTCCTCGATGCCGTTGGCCACGCGCTGATCCGCCCAAGCGGTGCCGGGCGCGCCGTTGACATACTCGAGCTCGTCGAGCGCGGCTTTCAGCCCCCGGGTGCCCATGTTGACGGCAAGCATGATTTCGGTGCCGGCTTTCTGGCTCCAGCGGTAGAAGTCGTCGATGCCCATCTCGTTGGTTTCGGTGCAATGCCAGGCCAGGTCGCGGCGCATGGGGCGATTCTCGCGTGGACCGATGCCGTCTTCCCAGTTGTAGTTGGATACGAAATTGCCGCCGGGGTAGCGCACGCAGGTGACGCCCAGCTCCTTGACCAGGTCAAGCACGTCTTGGCGGAAGCCGTTTTCGTCGGCGGTGGGATGGCTGGGCTCGTAGATGCCGCCGTAGACGCAGCGGCCCAGATGTTCTACGAATGAGCCGAACAGACGCGGGGGAACGTCGGCTACCGGAGTGGCGTCGGCGTTGAGGGCGATGCTGGCGTCCGGCGTAGTTGCGTTGCCGGTTGTGGAGACGTTACTGGCCGTGGTGCCGGCGGCGGTCGGCGCCGGGCTGCTTTCCTGCTTGTCGGGATGGGTGGTTTCGGCGGAATACTGGCTGTTGTGAGTGGTCATGAGCGGGATGCATCTCCTTCGGTTTGCGGTTAATCACCATGGTGCGACGTGTCGTGTTTGCGTAAACATAAAACATGTGGTACTGTTTCTTAAAACGATACAATACTTGGAACAAAACGCCAAGTCCCGTCGTTTCCCATAACAAGGAAGGAAAGAACGATGAAGTTCGGCAAGAAGACAATTGCCCTGATCGGTGCTGTGGCCATGCTCTCCTCTGTAGCTGCCTGCGGTTCCACTTCTGCCGGGGATGGCGGAAGCACCGGCTCCTCTGATAAGAAGGTCGAGCTGACCGTGTGGTCCTGGGATTCCACACTGCCTCGTACGGTCAAGGGATTCGAGGCCAAGAACCCGAACATTAAGGTGAAGGTGACCAACGCCGGCACCAACAAGGACGAGTACAACGCACTGTCCAACGCCATCGAGGCAGGCTCCGGTGCTCCGGACATCGCCCAGATCGAATACTACGCACTGCCCGAATACGTGATTCGCGGCCACCTCGAGAACCTTTCCGATCTCGGTGCCTCCGATTTCAAGGACTTCTACACCCCGGGCACGTGGTCCTCGGTGAACATCAATGACGGCGTCTACGCCCTGCCGATGGATTCCGGCCCGATGGCCTGGTTCTACAACAAGGGCGTCTTCGACAAGGCCGGCGTCGATCCGACTCAGGTGCGCACGTGGGACGACTTCTACGAGGCCGCCAAGAAGATTCGCGCCGTGGACTCCTACATCACCTCCGATTCCGGTGACGCCGGCTTCTTCGACTCCATGACCTGGCTGGCCGGCGCGACCCCGTTCGAGACCTCCAAGGACGGCGGGACCGTGACCATCAACCTGACCGGTGACAAGAACGTCAAGACCTTCACCGACTTCTGGCAGAAGATGATCGACGAAGATCTCATCGACACCAAGACCGTCGGCTGGACCGACGATTGGAACAAGGGTCTGGATGACGGCTCCATCGCATCCCTGCTGACCGGCGCTTGGATGCCGTACAACCTGCTTTCCGGCGCTCCGAACGGTGACGGCAAGTGGCGCATCGCCCAGATGCCGACCGCAGACGGCTCCGAGACCAACTCCGAGAACGGTGGTTCCTCGCTGGCCATCGTGAAGTCCGACGACAAGGACAAGGTCGCCGCCGCCTACAAGTTCATGGAATACGCCTGCCACGACGCCGAGGGCATCAAGACCCGTGTTGACGGCGGCGCCTTCCCGGCCGACAACGACACCCTCAAGTCCGACGACTTCCTCAACATGACCTCCCTGACCGACTCCGACGGCAAGGCCCACGAGTACTTCGGCGGGCAGAAGTTCAACGAGGAGCTGGCCAAGGCCGCAGCCAATGTGTCCACCGGCTACAAGTTCCTGCCTTTCGAGGTCTACGCTCGCGGCAAGTTCGGCGACTACGCCGGCGATGCCTACACCGGCAAGACCACGCTCTCCGATGCCGTGGCTTCCTGGCAGAAGGACCTGCAAGATTACGCCAAGCAGCAGGGCTACCAGGTGAAGTAACGGCAATCACAGCAGACTTCCTCCTGTGGTTTCTGTCGCGGGAGGTTGCGATAACAGGATCGGGCACTCTTCGGAGCGCCCGATTTTCTTATGCCATGGGAGCAGTGGCGCGCGGATTGCGATACCAAGATGGCGTGTTGCCGAAGAATGTGTATAATAAAAGATGTTATCGCAACCATAGCTACAAAGTGGCGAAACAAAGCCGTTTTGTGACTACTGAACCATAGAGTGATGGTTCACGATAGCATGACGACGAGGAGAGTTGCCATGCTGTTGTGGTGACAATCACTGCAGACCGCCGAAAGGCGATCCAAGGAAGGAGAACAGAACGATGAAGTTCACCGTTGCTAAGAAGGCCATTGCACTTACCGGTGCGGTTGCCATGCTGGGTTCCGTTGCCGCCTGCGGTTCCGACACCGCCAGTGGCAAGCCGGCTCAAGATAAGGACGTTACCGAAATCACCGTGTGGGCTTGGGAGCCCACGCTGACCCAGGTTGCCAAGGACTTCACCAAGAAGACCGGCATCAAGGTCGATCTCAAGAACGTCGGCACCAACACCAAGGAATACACCCAGCTTGATAACGCCATCGAGGCTGGCTCCGGTGCTCCGGACGTCGCTCAGGTTGAGTACTACGCCATCCCGCAGTACGCCATCAAGGGCAACCTGCTGGACATCACCGACAAGACCTCCGGCTACTCCGACTTCTACACCCCTGGCCCGTGGGCTTCCGTGCAGTTCGCCGGCAAGGTCTACGGCCTGCCGATGGATTCCGGCCCAATGGCCTTCTTCTACAACAAGGAGGTCTTCGACAAGGCCGGTGTTGACGCCGAGCAGATCAAGACCTGGGATCAGTACTACGACGCCGCCAAGAAGATTCACGCTCTGGGCGACAACTACTACATCACCTCCGACACCGGTGACGCCGGCTTCTTCGACTCCATGACCTGGCTGGCCGGTGCAAAGCCGTTCCAGACCTCTTCCGATGGTTCCGAAGTCACCGTCAACCTGACCGAGGACAAGGGCGTCAAGACCTTCACCGACTTCTGGCAGAAGCTGCTGGACGAGGGCCTGCTCGACACCAAGACCGCTGGCTGGTCTGAGGACTGGTTCAAGGGCATGGTCGACGGCACCATCGCCTCTCTGTTCACTGGCGCTTGGATGCCTGCCAACCTGGCCAACTCCGCTGCTGACGGCGCTGGCAAGTGGCGTGTGACCCAGATGCCGACCGCTGACGGCTCCACCACCAACTCCGAGAACGGTGGTTCTTCGCTGGCTGTGCTCGCCTCCACCAAGAAGGCTGACGCTGCTTACCAGTTCATCGAGTACGCCAACCACGGCGACGGCGTGGCCACCCGTGTGGCCGGCGGTGCATTCCCGGCTGACAAGGCCTCCATGGAGTCCGACTCCTTCAAGAACACCACCACTGTGAAGAACGCCGATGGCGAGGACGTTGACTACTTCGGTGGTCAGAAGTACAACGAGGTTCTGGCTCAGGCTGCTGAGAACGTGTCCTCCGACTACCAGTTCCTGCCCTACGAGGTCAAGGCCCGCACCATCTTCGGCGACTACCTTGGCAAGTCCTACACCGGCGACCAGAAGCTGACTGACGGTATCGCCGCTTGGCAGAAGGCACTGCAGGATTACGGCAAGGATCAGGGCTTCACCGTGAAGTAAGCCTTGAACCCTCGCTGAGACTGCCTAGCTAATCTCACCTGATACACAAAGCCCCGTGACGAATCCCGTCACCGGGCTTTTACCGTTTTAAGCCCCGCCTAGTACACTCGTCACCATGCGAGTGATCGGACAGCGAATCAAAAGAATGGCAACCATAGCAGTGACTGCCATCCTTTCCGTATCCCTGGCCTCGTGCGGGCAGGCCACGGACGACAACCGTACGGAGATCAGCGTATGGAGCTGGGAACCGAGCATGGGGGAGGTCATCCGCCGTTTCGAAAAAGCCAATCCGGACATCCGCGTGAAATGGACCAATATCTCCGGCTACGGCAATCTTAATACCGCCATTCAAGACGGTTACGGCACGCCGGACGTGGCTCAAATCGAATACTATGCACTGTTGCAGTACGCGGTCTCCGGCCAATTGCTTGATCTGACCGACAAAATCGGCTCGGATTATTCCAACTTCTTTACCCTCGGCACATGGTCGTCCGTGCAGCTCGCCGGCCGTACCTATGGACTGCCCATGGATTCGGGCCCGATGGGCTTCTTCTACAACGAAGACGTGTTCCGCCAAGCCGGCGTGGACGCCACCAAGATCAAGACTTGGGATGACTATTACGAGGCCGCCGAAAAGCTCAAGGAGATCGGCGCGTATATCGCCGCCGACTCGGGCGACGGCAGTTTCTATGACGCGATGGTCTGGCTCGCCGGTGGTCAGCCGTTCCACACGTCGGCCGACGGCAAAACCGTGACCATCGATTTGGATGAGGATGCCGGCACCCAACGGTTCACCGAATTCTGGCAGAAAATGATCGATGAGGGGCTTGTTGACACCACCTCCGCCACATGGTCGGATCGGTGGAAAAGCAGAGTGGGCACCGGCACCATCGCCTCCGTGTTCTCTGGGGCTTGGATGCCGTCGCTGCTGCTGTCCAATGTGCCGGGCGCGGCCGGTCTGTGGCGCGTGGCTCCCATGCCCACCTATGGTGGGCAGCCTGCCAACGCCGAAAATGGCGGCTCGGCGCTGACCGTGTTGCAACTGACCCGTAAGCCGGATGCGGCCTATCGTTTCGTGGACTTTGTGGCGCATGACGCCCAAGGCATTAGCGCGCGTGTAGACGGCGGTGCCTTCCCGGCCGATTACGCCACCCTGAATTCCGCTGATTTTCTGGATAAAACCACGATTACCAATGACCGTGGCATTGAAATCCCGTATTTCGGCGGGCAGAAGTTCAACCGGGTACTGTCGGAGGCCGCCGAGGATGTGTCGGTCGGATACCAGTATCTGCCATTCGAAGTGTATGCGCGCAGTGACTTCAAATCGACGGTGGGCCAGGCATACGAGTGGTCCGGCAGTTTCCACGCCTATCAGCAGCGACAGGAAGCCATTGAGATGGGCATGAAGGACAAGGAAGGCAACCCGCTCGAACCATTGGAGAAGCCCGGCAAGAGAGTCAGTCTCTCCGACGGCCTGGCCCAATGGCAGAAAGACCTCCGAGAATACGGCCTCAATCAGGGCTTTACGATTAAGTAGGGATTCGGGGTTGGATCGGAATCGACCGCGCTATACGCGGCCGATTCCTGCATACTACGTCACTTCACATTGCGCGAGTAGATGTGCGCCATGCCCTTGAAAATCAAATCCGGGTCATACACGTCAATCAGCTCGGTGTCATTCTCAAACACTCGACCGAGGCCACCGGTGGTGATCACCTTGAAATCCTCGCCTCCGAGCTCTTTGCGGAACTGACGAATCGTGCGCTCCACACCGCCCAAGAACGTGTAATACAAACCGGCCTGCATGCAGGTCTTGGTGTTGGTGCCCAGAATCGTATCTGGTCGCGTAATTTCCACTTCCGGCAGCTGGGCCGTATCTCCCCACAGAGCGGCCGCACCGGCACGGATGCCGGTGGTGATGACGCC
>ERZ839823.1933-NODE-1933-length-18045-cov-3.399222_pt1 | contig 18045 bp, 12 predicted proteins | sample MGYA00519862_ERZ839823 | MGnify/ENA primary metagenome ERZ839823 (study PRJEB31850, sample SAMEA3708853) | human gut metagenome | biome: human gut; feature: human-associated habitat; material: faeces | place: China | collected 2014 ...
TAGCCGTACCGGTTTCGGAATATGCATATGCATAAACATATGCATTTGAAACATCTCCGGTTTTAAGCCTTGCGTCAACGGACTTAAGATCATATTTTAATACTATCCAACTGCCGTTTCCCTTTGCGCCGTATTTCCCGAAATTATTATAGTTAAACATTTCCTTGTTTGTTACCGCGGAAATACCGCCGACCTCAACAGAGGGAGCAATTTCTGCCGTTGCCAAATACTTTAATCCCGCCCACGCGGTTTTTATGCTTGCTATATCTTGAGAAAAATCGGCATTGCCTAAATATAAATCGCTTTTTGCACTGTTTACTGCCGCTTTAAAGGTTTCAAGACCCTCAACATAATTTTTCTGCTGCCGAAGAAGAGTATCTGCGGCCGAAATCCAATTTTTCAAATCTTCCTTTGCGGTGGATTGATCGGCGTAACTTACCACTGAAATACTGAATAAGACGGTAACAGATAATAAAACAGCTAACACATTTTTTGATAATCTTTTCATAACAATCTCCATTCTACCGTATTTCCTATACAATACGGTTTTATTTTTGCAAGCGGATAATTAATTATTATTTACCAGCCTCCTTTGAATGCCTGTTATTAAAGCTTGGGAACATAACTTCCGAATAATATAAGCATTAAGCATTTTAACGGGAATAAATACTATCCTACTATACCGGTCCGCTCCACGCTTTGAATAAAAAACTTTTGTAAGCACAAATAAATAATCAAAGGCAGAAGTATGTATATTAATGCCCCCGCAAATACAATGACCGTTTCCGCAGCACCCTCTCCCCGTCCGATTCCGCCGTAAGAGGTTCTGATAAGCTCCTGCATATTGGAAACCATATTTGCCAGCATCATTTTGTTTCTCATCAGTACCGTTGAATAAAAGGTATCATTCCAATACCATATTACGGAAAGCAAAAAGGCGACAAGAAACGGTGCCGAGGCATTCGGAAGCATAACCTTTGTAAAGGTTCTGAATTCACCGCAACCGTCTATTCTTGCAGCGTTTTCCAATTCCTTGGGCATTTGCCTGAAAAACTGATAAAAAATCAATATAAACAGTCCCGAGCGTATTCCCATTCCCAACGCCGCAAGAATATAATAGGATATTTCATTTGAAGTAAGATTTACCGACAGTGTTTTGCCCGTAAAAAGACCGATTATACTGCCGATTCCGAAAAAGTTGAAATTATTGAAATGGAAAAACAGCGGCATCAAATAGGTTTGAGGCGGAATAATAATTGTGAGGGTAACAAATACAATCAACGGCTTGGAAATAAACGTCTTGTACCTAGCCAACGAATACCCTGTTACAGAAGCAATCGCCATTGTCAATAGCGTACTTATAACGCTTATTCTCCCCGTCAGCCATGCGGTATTCTTAAAATCCATCAAATCAAAAGCGACCTTGAAATTTGCAAGTGTAAAATTTTGCGGAATCCAAATAATTGTCGGGTTCAAAACATCCTCTGCCGATCTGAGGGAACGGGAAAGCATAATAAGTATCGGGTTAAGCAATATGTACGACATTCCGAAGAAAAATAAGAATCTCGAAAGACTTACAAGTATTTTAATACCCGTGTTTTTTAATTGGCTTTTACTCAATGAATGATGATTTTTTTTCATATTTCCGTACACCTCATTCATTATAAAATACAGATTTTGAGAAAACGGCAAATATAATGCCGATTATCACTAAAACAACAAGAAAATATATTATTGCCGATGCCGATGCGATACCGTACTTTATATCATTAAATCTGCTGATAATTGATGTCATAACCGGATTGGAAAGCGTAACAAAGGAATCTATTGTCGTGTAAATTACAACTAACATACTCGTAGGCGACAAAACAGGGAATGTTATTTTCCAAAAGCTTTCCCAAGCGTCTGCGCCTTCGATTGCCGCAGCCTCGTAATATGACGACGGTATTCCCTGAAGTGCGGAAATAAACAGCAAAATTTGTATTCCGGATTTCCATGTTAAATCAAATATTTTTCCGTTAGCGCCCGCAACAAACTCTATAACCCCCGTCGGTAAATTAAATCTGCTCAATATTTCCTCTAACAGTCCGGTTTGAAAAATCTCCGTACCGGAATTCATGGTATCGCTTGCAAAAACATCGCCGCTTATAAGCTTTAATATTACGCCGGACGCAATGATAACGGGTAAGAAAAACATTCCGCGCATAAACATTCTTCCGACAAATTTCTGATTCAAAACAATTGCTATGAACATACTGAAAATGAGAACAAACGGAACCGTAACCAAAAGAGACGTTATTGATTCCGTTACGTTCTTTACAAAATCCGATTCCTCAAAAAGAATATAAGCGTAATTTTTAAAATTGACAGGCTTGTAATTCATCCCGCCCGATACAACCGACACATCATTGAAGGAATAAACAACGGTTTGGATCAAAGGTATTATGAAAAAACTGATTAAACCTACAATATACGGTATCAGAAAGCATAAACCCGCTCTGTTGATTTTTTTCTCGACCGAAGGTCTTTTTTTATTAATTTTCATATTTATCTCCGATTTATACGAGAACAAAGTCCTCGGCAGGTATATTGAGTCCGTCAATTTCCAAATTATGTTTTCCGTAATTAACATAAATTTTCAAGCCGTTTTTATAGGTTGTAACAGAAAGCTCATCCTTTACTTCGTGTCCGATAATATAGCTTTTACCTATTTTGTCTATTACAGCCGCGCTTTTCAAATACCATTCCTTAATATCGCTCTTGATGCTGTCAAATGAGGCGTGATAAAGATAATCGCAATCGGTTTTTGAAATGGCGCTTGAAGGGCTGTTCATAAGCGCAAAATTAAGGTTTACTCCGTATTCGATATTTGAAAGCAGCCGTGCCTTTGAATACTCACCGATATTGACGGGTTCCCCGATAAAATCAAATCCTTCACCGACAATAATCTGATATAAGGGTATATCCCTGTCAAAAATCTTATAGCCACTTGACGAAACCGGAATATCAATGATTTTTTCGGAATACTTTAATGCATAACAGTTCGGTGCGCTAAGCGTAAGGCGGTAATTTTCGGATATGCTCTTTAACGATTTTTCCGCTTCCGAAAGAGCTTCGGATCTGCGGTTTCCGGTCTTTCGGAAATCGCTTGACAGACTATTCGCAACTTCATCAAAATAAATACCCTTGATATTTCGTTTTGAAGCATATTTTTCAATCATAGAGGTTGCATACGAATATTTCTTTGAATCAACAAGATATGTCGGTTTTTTCGTTTCGTCCTTCAGTGCGGTATTGATCTTATACGGATAAACTTCGGCAATTTTCAAATCAAGCCCGAAATTAACTCCGCCTGTAGACCTGAATCCGTTACCGTTTTTGGAAAAATCGGTAAAATCGGAATAAACGCCGATATTACCGTTAAGCTTATTTACGGTATTGCATAGCTTTTTATAACCGTTTTCCCCGCCAAGCTCATACAAAAATGAAAATTTCACGGCAGTCCTGTCGGAAAATTCTTCCGAAGTAAAATCCTTCAGCGTAACCTCCGGTGCGGAAGCATAATCGCTTATTTCTTTAATAATTTCTTCTGCCTGAGCAAATGTTGTAAGCTTTTGTTTCCCGGTATATCTGAATCCCAAAAAAGATTTTTGTTTCGGGGTCGCTCCGAAGAAACGAATTCCGAGTGACGAATTGCCCGATTTTTTTCCGCTTGAAAGGTTTAAAACCTCCCTTGCCTTTTCAGCCATTCCCACATAATCGGATTTTTCGGTATCAAGCATATAATAATCAACCGTATATGCATCATTTTTAATTCCGTTGATTGAGGTAAATGTGACGCTCTTTGTGGTCCAGGAGTTATCCTTCATTTCAATCTGAGTTGAATTTCTGTAGTTTAATGATGAATATATGTGATTGTACGCTGTGTCGATCCCGCCGACAGCCGCATTAAGAGAGGCATTTTCGGCACCTGACCCGATTATTGCAATAAACGAACGGTTATTGTTATTAAGACCGAATACGGGAAGCATTAAATTCTTTTCATCCGACGTCATTTTATCGGACGTAACCGTCCTGTCGTTTCCGTAAAACGGCTTACTGTATGACTGTAAATGCTTTTTTTGATTGTTGAAATCAATTAAAGCGCCCGAGCCGTCCGGGATTACCATATAACCTTTATCATCGGCAGTTCCCGCACCGAAATAGGGCAGAACGCCTATTGAAATTATTTTATTATCCTTTTTTTCCTTAATATTTTTCAAATCAACAGAAACCGAAAATCCGTCGTTAAGAAGGGTGTATCTTATCGGCACGGAAAAACCTAACGAATCAAAATCAAACAGTGCCGTAATTGAGTTGCCCTCTTTGGTGAAAACGGCATTTCCTTTAATAACCGAGCCGGAAAAACTGTTTGCAAACATTTCGGTTCTGTTTGAAGACTCGTACAAAACGGTTAGCTGAGATTTTAAGTCGGTAAGGGTTATTCCCATCGCAACCGGATCATCATCGGAATTATTCGGATTTGAAGACCATTTATTATCGGATTTTTTGTCATACAGCGTAAAACAGCCTGTTTCCCTGTCAAGAAAAAACTCAAATCTGTCATTACTCATAACAAGAGCTTCAGCAGCATTTGATGCTTCTTCGGCGGTATTTTTATCGGCATTGACGGTTACGCACATCAAAGAAAGGATACATAAAATACATATTATCGGCGTAAATAAATACTTTTTCATACACATCAAAATATTTCCTCCATATAATATACGGCACAAATAGAATCGCAATCGCCTGCATAAATTTAAAGTGATAATTTACGGTAATTAATTTCCTTAATAATTGTTGAAATAAAATCGTATATCTGAGCGCACAGATTAAATATTAAGAACAGAATAAATACAATTATCAATACCCCGATTATACTTAAAAATATTGAAAGTATATTTGTCCCGAATGAATACTGATGTACATTCATCATTGCAATAAAGCACATAGCCAATGTCCATATAATAAATATTGCCCTGAAAATATAGATAAACATTATTTCCTCGAGCGTAAGAATATTTGTAAATAAAAGCTCGGCATACAGCCATACCGTGTATGGAATCAATGCGTAAGAAAGTACGGTCCAAATTTGCCCGAATGTTCCTTTACCCTCTAAAAAGGATGACAGCAGAACATTTGAAAGCGTAAAAAGAAATAATACCCCTACGGTTGAGAAAACTATTATCCAAACATTAAAATCTTCCACATTATTGTCATTAAAGCAGTAGCCGTTATAATTAAAGTTCAAACACGTTGCCAAAAACCATGCGGCTACAATAAAATAAGCAGTCGATAAACTGTATTTTTTATTAAAGCTGAGTTCGTGATATCCGTCAAAAGGATGCAATAATATATAAAGGACATACGCAGCCTTATTTCCCTGCTCAAGCTTAAGCCCGATAGTTTTATTTGCCCCTTTTTTTCTGACTTTTAAGAATACAAGTAGGAAAACAGCTATGACAGTCAACGCCGTCATAACCGTACCGAAGCTCTTTTTGACAATTACCGAACGGTACTTTTTAAAGGCGGAAGAATAATTTTTTTGCGAATTGCCCAGCTTATAGTAATGCATCGCCTCCTTGTATTCCCCGCTCATTTCGGCAATTTTGCCGCAGCCGATATATGCATATTCGTAATTTCCGCTCTGTATCAAAATATCATTCCAAAGCTCTTCACTTTCCTTAAAACGGGCTTGCCGGTACAATAAAACGGCGGATGTAACCTTTTCTCCGAAATCGGTTTTTTTGAGTACAGTGACCGATGAGGTCTCGCTGTCCAAAACCAATAATTTATCATTAAAATACGCAATCGAAACCGCATTTTTAAATTCGCCGTTCAGCGAGCCCTCTCCGCCGAAAACATACAAAAGCTCACCGTCGGGCGTATATTGGAATATTCTCTGCCTTGTTTTATCAAGAACGGATATAAAACCGTTATGATCAACCGCTATTGAAACAAATGAACTCGAATCGTTAAGTCCCAGCTCTAAATCGCCGAATTCGCCTTTATACGAAAGTACATTGTTCCCCAAAGGATTAAACTTTCTTATCAGCTCTTTTGAAGAATCCGAAACGCCCCGCACGGCATAAACAAAGTCGTTACCGTCAATGGCTATATCCGCATATCCGCCCGGAACATACTGCGTGGAATTATCAATTTGTTTATCTGTCTTGAAACGACGCCAAAAGCTGTCTAACAAAACCTCCGCAGTCAAATCAATCTCAACCGCACCGTAAAATGTATCAAACCTACCTTCTTTATCTATAAGAATTATGCCGCGATACTCATTTTCCGAAATGACGTACGTAGCTCCCGTGCAATCAACAATAACCTTGGTAGGTTTGAAAAGGTTTTTACCCAGCTCCTTTTCCCCAAGGGCAACTGTTTTAGTTACATTGCCCTGCATATCGCATAAAAACAAATTTCCTTTTTCAAAATCGGCGACCGTTATTATCTCTTTGCTGATATAGAAGGAAGAAAGCTTCCCGGTTTCGAATTTCTCACCGTCTTTATAAAAATCAATCTTTCTCTCAAAATCAAAATTGCTGTTATAGACATTTATTTCGGATGTTGCGGCATCCAATACATAAAGCTTATTATTATACGCCATCAAATCTTCAAAAACGGATTCCTCATCCGAATAAAACGAGCCTTCCGCGTCATAAGGCGACGGCAGCTTCATAACATCGGCAGATGAAGTATATGTGTATGCCTCATGAGCGGTCACAACAAAGGAACTGCAAATCAAGGTAATAAGCGTAATAATACATAATACTGTTTTCCTTATCATAACCTATCACCTTAATCCTTCATTCCCGAGTGAGCCATTGTCTCCATAACGTTGCTCTGTGATAAAATAAATACAAATATGGGAGGAATAATAAGAATCAACGCAGCGGCGGAGCCCACACCCGCTCTTGAAATGCCGGCAGTTGCTATTTGACTTAAAACCATCGGCAGCGTCTTCAGCTCCTCACGGTAAATATAATCCGCGGCAATTTGATTCCAAACTGCCTGAAATTGAAAAATCAGTATAGTAAAAATTACGGGCTTTATATTAGGAATGACTATATTGAAAAAAATTCTCCACTCCCCGGCTCCGTCTATCTTTCCCGCTTCCAAAAGGGTATCGGGAACGGTTTCAAGAAACTGAACACACAGAAAAACCCCCATTGTATCTGCGAATGTCGGTAATATTAACGCATAATAGCTGTCAATAAATCCCAATGTACTCATAACTATATATTTTGGAAGTGCCGTTACCGCTCCCGTAAACATAAGGGCGGTTGTAATAAGGGTATTTATCAATTTCTTACCGCGAAAATTATGCTTTGCAAGCGGATATGCCGCAAGTGTAGCTATGATAAGATAACCGACGGTGCCTACCGTCGTAACCAGTATGCTGTTAAATAAATATCTTGAAAAAGGCACCCACATATTTGATACGATATTTGCCATTTGACCGAAGTTTTCAACCGTCGGATGCCGGACATATATTCTAGGCGGAAAAATGAAAATTTCCTCCAACGGCTTAAAAGCGTTAAAAAATATGTAAAGGATAGGCAACGCCATAAAAGCTCCGAAAAGCAACAAAATAATTACCAATACAATCGTGCCAAAAAAAGAACGATTTATTTTCTTTTTCATTCTTTTCTCTCCTTACCAGCTCAAAAGCTTAAACACAATTTTTTTGGTAACAAGCACCAATAAAAACAGAATTACGGCCAATGCCGACGCGTAGCCCATTTCATACCGCACGGTGCCGAAGTCATTCATATGGTTAACAAGCGTTAATGTTGCGCCGTTTATACTCAGATATCCGCCTGTAAGCTCCTGTGTTACATCGCCGACAGAAAACATATTTGCAATTTGCATTACCGCGCCGAAAAGGAGCATATGCTTCATATTCGGTACCGTAATATACCATAACTCCTGAAAACGGTTTTTAATACCGTCAATGGCACCGGCCTCATACTGTGCGCCGTCAACCGACTGAAATCCCGCTATAAAGGCCAAAAAGCTGACTCCGAGCGATGTCCAGAATTGAACGATAATAACAACTATCATACTTGTTGCAGAATTCGAAAGCCACAGTATCGGCTCATTAATAATTCCCAGATTCAAAAGGAAACCGTTTATAAGTCCGTATGAGTCTCCGCTGAAAAGGAACTTCCAGATAAAATAAATATTGCCGGATATTGACGGTGCGTAGAACACCAGCGTAATAAAGACTCTGAGCTTTGAGTTCAGCTCATTCATCATCCAAGCAACAAAAAATGCAACCAAATAACCGATCGGGCCGTTTATAACCGCAAATACCAATGTGTTTTTCAGCGCTTTTAAAAAGGTTTCGTCTTCAACGAACATTCTTTCATAATTCGACCATCCGATAAACTCAGGCAATTGCAGCATATTGAAATCGGAAAAGCTTAAAACTATTGCGGACAAAACCGGAATAACGGTAAACAAAAGAAAGAATATCATAAACGGAGTCAGCATAGCATAACTTACAAAGCGGTTTGAGGTTACTCCGCTTTTGCGGGCTTTCGGCTTTTTTGAAGTGTTCACTTAACTACATCCCTTCTCAATTTATGAAAACTCTTTTCTCTTGCGTTCCAATTCAATATCTATAAGCTCAACGCTTTCCAAAAGTTTTTCTCTGGGCCTTATAGAAGTGTCGGTCACCGACATAACAATAGCATTGTTAATTTCCTTTGCCGTATAATAGCTGCCCGGAATCTGTACAAACGAAGTTGATGCTCTTCTTTGAGTATCCAGCATTTCAAGCTGAGACTTAGTCCATCCCAATCCGTTTATTGCATTAATATTTGCGGTGGGGTATCTGCCCGACGCGCCCAAAACAGCCTCCTGATCAATTCCGAAAAGCCGCTGAACCTCTGCGGAATTAAACCAATTAATAAAATTCCAACATTCGTTTTTATTCTTTGTATTACTGAAAATCACGCATCCCGTGCTTGTCATTAGCTGAGTTCTGTTGATGTTTCCGTTTTCGTCCTCCGTGCCGGGAATAGGATACATTTCCCATAACCCGTCAATTTCGGGAGCTCCTGCCTTAATATTGTTATAGTTTATATATGAAGCAATCATAATCGGAGATTCGCCCGTACGGAATCTGTTAAGGAAATCATACTCACGCTCAATACCGTACTCACGGTAAAACATAACCGCGTCTTCAAATGCCTGAAGGGCAGTATTATTATCCATATCGGTTTTCGTTTTATCGGAATTGTACAGCGAACCGCCGTTTTGATAAAGCAAGGTGTAAAATAAATTAGATGAATTAACAGAAGCGGATTTATTCAACAGTCCGAGTCCTACGGTAAAATAATTCCGTAATAAAACCGGAATGACTTCCGTCTTTAATTCGGTCCAGGTTTGCGGTATCTTTAATTCCAATTCGCTTAAAACGTCCGTTCTGACAAACATCATATCCATTTCCTGTTTATCCGGAATCGCATAAATTCCATCACGGTACGTAAACGGGGCAAACGCGTCCTTTGAGTAGTTGCTTATAACAGACTCAAAGCCGTCAAACTGCCTTAAATCCACAAGAGCCCCTCTCATAGCAAAATTCACAACGTCCGTTTCGGTCCGTCCTATACACACATCGGGTCCGGTACCCGCTAAAAAAGCCTGTATAACAGAACCGGTCACCAGTTGCATATTAACGCCTACACCGTATTCAAAGATAAAACCGTTTTCAACCAATGTTTTCATTATTTGCAATTGATCGCGGCCCGTATTAATCCATACTTTTATTTGTTTCCTGCCGGCTTCTGTTTCCGAACCGTTATAGTCGTTTACAAACGATGCAAAAAAGCGCTTAAAAGAATATTTTAGCCGTGCGCCTAAGCTTTCATTATGTAAGCTGACTTTTTCTTCCCCGCTCAAAACGATTGAATCAAGAATAAGGGGTGTTCCGCACAGTTTTTTACTGAATGCGGCAATAGAAGAAATATTTGACTTAAAACTGCTGATTCTTCCGCCTTTGGTAACGGAGCGTAAATTTTCCGACATATCGTTAAGCTGTCTGACGGTATCCTTTACCGCAACTGTTTGCCCGCTGTTTCCTACAGAAGCCGACAGCATTTTATCATCTATGCTTTGAAGACTTTCCGCGCATTTCTTCATCGATTCCGAAATATCGGGAATTTCCGTTTCGAGATGATAATCTCTGTACGCATCCGGATTAGATCCGACTACCATCAAAATATTTCTGTAAATAGCGTTCAAATCGGAAATAACATTATTGATTTCACTGTAAATATCCGCATAGTCTCCGAATGCACATTCCAACGAAAGCGTATTTTTTCCTTTTTGCAAAAAAACATATTGCTCTGCGTTAAAGGTTTGCCACTTATCGCTGTATGAAAATGTAAGCGCCTTCGCCTCATCAAATGGTATTTTGCCATTCACATAAAGCGTGCGGAAAGCATTAAATCCGCTGTAAAGATTTTGCAAATACCTGAAATTAACCCTGTAGTATGCTGTTTCGGGAACATTCACGACCCAGTCAATCCGTTGTCCGTTAGTATTCCAGTTATTTCCGCCTATCACATTTAAAAGCGTTTTTCCGGGATTTTGCGGGGTGGTTTGCGGACTGTTGATATTATTATCTGTAATAATATTTCTTGAATTTACAAATAACGGCTTTTCTGCCTCAAATTTTAAATTCTCACCGCTGTAAACCGGATAATCGCCGTTTTCCTTAAGATAATCCTCATACGAAATTAAAGGAACATATTTTTCAAAATGAAGATTTCGAATAATAAAATCGCCGTCATTTACGGTTAATTTCACCTTGTGCTTGCCCGCCGTAAGCTGAAACCTATAAGCTTCGGAAAAGGAAGAATTTGAATTATGAACGGTATACTCTGTCCATTCATCGCTCAGTGTATATTCGCCGCGCAGGTCATTCCCGTCGGAATCCTTTTTTGTTTCTTTAATCTTCCATAAACGCGGTAATTTTTGATTGCCCATACCGTCGTATTGTGTAAGATCATCAATCGTTACCGAAATATCGCCGTCATTACTGTTTTCGGAAACCGAGCGGTACTCAAAAGACAGCGTATATTCCGAGGTCTGAGGAACATCTGCCGAAATTTCATCAACAAATCCGGCGGAAGCTCTTATTTCACCGACGCCGTCGGCTGCATTTTCAGCCGTTTCGATTTCCGAAACGGTTGCGGTTATATCTGCAGCCGTTCTTATGCCGCATAAAGATAATATGAGCATTGCAACCAGTGATGTGGCAAGCAACCGTCTGAAATTCATCTTTTTTCCTCCCGCTTATAGCTTTGCGACCTTTATCAAGCTTGTTAAAGCTCAAATATTACCCAATTGTATTCTCAAACTCGGCTATAGACGCTTCAAGATTGGCTTTGTCGGCTTCTAACAATTGAGCGGCAGTTTTTGTAACATTTGCACTGCCCCAAATTGTGTCCTGATATTTTGACGCGCCTGTAATCGCACTTTGAATGTCAACAAAATCGGTATCCTTTTCGTATTTCAAATTGCCGAATACCTCTTTCTCGTCCTCGCTCAATGAGTTTGTGAGTACTCCGAATTTTCCGCTTTTCTTCGTAATATTTGTTGCAACCTTTGTAACAAGGCGTACAAACTCGGCGGCAGCTTCCGGATTCTTAGGCGCCGCAGAAATTGCCATTCCCGCAAAGGTGCAATTATTTGCCCCTCTTACACCGGTATCGCTCAAATAATCATAAACCGGTATCGGGGCAATTCCAAACTCATAGTTGCCGCCCGATTCCTTTGCCTCCTTCAGTATTTGCGGATACTCCTGTGTCTCAATAAACGACATGGCATCCTGCCCCTTAGGCATAGTGGTCTTTCTTTCCATACGGTCACTGCTTCTGCGAACTGCTCCGTCGGTTACAACCAAATCATACATTTTACTGTAAAATGTACGGTAATCGGGGTTATCAATATTATTTACAACCTTCCCGTCTGCCGCTAAATATACAAGCGGTAAAGCCGACGGCATCCCCCATCCGCCGAGACCGTAATCGTTCTTATCCGCCCGCGTCATTTCCTTGCAAATCTTTACGAAATTAGTCCAGGTCCATTCTCCGTCCTTTGCATAATCAAGAGGAGTCTTTTTGCCGGCCTGTTCAAGCTTTGTTTTATTGTATACGATTGATTTTCTCGGAAGGTTCATTGACTGACCGAACAAAGCATAAATCTTACCGTTTATTGCTAATCTTTTGCTGTATTCAATATTGTAATCAGGGTCATCAAGCGACATATAATCTTCAAGCGGAGCAATAAGATTTCTTACCGGCCAAACAGGATGCCGGGTTTCTTCATAATATCTCATTACATCCGGTGCTTCTCCGGATGCGACCGCCGTAATAAGATGATTTGTATACGAATCCCAGTCTACAAGCTCAATTGTCACATCGGTGCCGTAGACCTCTTTCCATATTTTCATAGCATGATAATACGGTGTGGGAGATTCCTCTAAATTTTCATTACAAATAAATTCCCATGTTGTATTGGTCATATATACTACCGTAGCATCCTTCAGCGGTTTCAGCTTTATACCTTCGGCATATGGCGAGCCTGTCGCATCAATTGTATATTCGGCCGAATCGGTAAAATCATTTGACTCTTTTTCGCTGCGGTTATCAGAGGCGCTGTTGCCATTGCCGCACGCTGCCGATGAAAGAATCATTACCGTTGCCAAGATACCTGTTATAACTTTACTAAGATTATTCATAAAAAAACTCCTTTCGGTGATAAAAGTGACAGCGCTCACCTGTCACAACCGATTTTACAAAATTTGAAAAACGTTATTCTACCGGCATACATTCATTTAATAATTCATCTAATGTTGAAAATGCTAAGCATTGAACATAATCGGCAGCCCCGTAATATATCTTAACGGTTCCGTCGGGCTCCGGAATAACGGCTCCGGGGAAAACGACATTAGGAACCTGACCTATCATTTCATACTGCTCTTTTACATACAGAATCGGATTGCGACCCCGTCCGATGACCTTCCACGGCTTTTCTAAATCAAGAAGCATAACGCCGGCGCCGTAATTGATTCCGTTGCAATTCGGAAAAACTCCGTGGTAAACTACCAGCCAGCCTTTTTCGGTTTTAATCGGCGGTGCGGCAGGCCCGATCTTAACATTCTCCCAATATTCCTGCGGTTTGGCAATGCAATAACAATTACCCCAGTATTTTAAATCCGGCGATGAAGCTATCCAAATAGAGCCGTTATTTGTATTCATTACATTTTGAGGACGGTGCAGCATCCAATATTCACCGTTAATCTTTTCCGGAAATAAAACCGCATTTCTGTTTAAGGTATGCAAAGGAAAGCTGCAATGCTTCAATGTCTTAAAATCTTCCGTAACGGCTATTGCTATGCGGCAATTATAATCACCGCCGACGCAATAAACAATATAATACTTCCCCTCTACCGGGCAAATACGGGGATCAAACCATGACCCGATCAAATGTCCTTTATTATGGTTAAGCCAAACAATATCGTCAAAAATTTCACGTTCGGATTCATCGCAAATTATTTTAACGGGTTCGGGATCCGGAATAAAGTTAATTCCGTCCTTACTTCTTGAAACCCAGATTTTTTGAGTTTTGTTAGGTTCCTCAAAACGGCTTGCCATAACATAAGTACCATCTTTAAGCTTTGCCGCGCCCGAATTATAAATTGCGCAGCATTCCTCCGGCATATCCTCCGGAGAGAGAATCGGATTAAATTCATAACGTCTTAAAATGCCCATTTTAACATCAAACCTTCCTGCTGATATATATCACTTAAAGCAATAAAAATTAGGCGACATATCATATATGTAATACTAATTCGCCCTTTAGCGTGTGCGCACACGCTTTTGTGTATAACACCCTCACTTTTTTTCGACAAAGCACTGTCGTCATAATTACGTGTGCGCACACGCAATTATGAAAAAACTATCTGTATTTCATTATAATATTTAAAGCTGATAAAGTCAACGGTTTTTTATTTATCTGTAAATTTCACCATTGCAGATTGATATTTTTGGTTAATTTTCACAATCAAACCCTGCGTTTTTAAAATATCTCGAAAAATCGTGCGCAATTATTATAGGCTGTTGCTTTATAATAAATGTATAAATAACGCCGGCTTGTATTGCCGATTACGGTTTTGAATCGCTTGACAGTATCTTTTATCTATGATATACTCAACTAAAATGACAGAAAGCGGTGAAATTATGACAATCAAGGAGCTTTCCCAAATACTTTCCGTTTCACCCGGGACAATTGACCGTGTAATTCATAACCGCGGTCGCGTCAGTGATAAAACAGCAACCAGAGTTCGCGAATGCTTGGAAAAATATAATTATGTTGCAAACACTAACGGTCAGGCATTAGCTACTATCCGTAAGAAACACTCGGTTGCCGTTATCACATGCACAAAAAATATTTATTTTGATAAGATTATGCAAAAAGGGTTGACCGATAATTACAATATTTTAACAAGTTTGGGTGTTGAAATACACAATTTGGGATATTCCGTACGTACCGAAGACGAAATTTCCAAGCTCCTGCAGAAAGCAATTTCTCTTAATGTTGACGCACTGATAATTAATACCCCGTCCTTTGACAAGGTTAACGGTTTGCTTAAGCAATTGAAGGAAAAGGGTTGCTTTATTGTTGCGCTGAACAATAAACTTCCCGAATCAATTCAAAATGTTTTCATAGGTCACGACAATTTTTCAAGTGCGAGAACAGCAATGCAGCTGTTGCTTTCGCAATTACCGAAGCATTCCTCTGTTTTGGTAATTGCAGGTGACAAAGATGAGCCTACCCATGTTGAACGATTAAACGGAGCCATGAGTTATTACAGCGAATACGGAAAGGATTATGAACTGCTTGATACTATTACTTTAAGCTTAAAAGAGCCTCTTAAGGATATGAAAATTCGGCTTAAAAGCACCTGCAATTCAAGAAAAATCGACGGTGTTTTGATATTATCGCTGTTTAATCATTTACCGAAGTCCATATTATCTTATCAAAATTCAAAAAATGCAATTATCGGCGCTTTCGATTTAACAACCGAAAATATAGATTTATTGCTTAACGGCTCCATTTCATTTATATTAGAACAAAACCCATACCATCAATCAAAAAAATGCATTGAAATTATTAAAAACTTTTTTACTTTAAATGAAAAATTCCCGTCGGACTATCATACGGACATTACTATTGTTACAAAAGAAAATATCGGCACCTACCTTGAAAATCATCATTATATATTGACCGGCTCGAATAACGGATAAATGTTTTTGATTACAAGGCAAGCCGAATGCGGAAACCGCTTTTATTATAGCAGGAGACTATTTTTCGTCCCCAGCTATGCTTTTTCTCCGTATTTCGTATTGACTTTTTACAGAAAATAAAATAATATGATTGTATGGAAGGTATTTATGATGAAAGCTATATACTCAATTCGCAAGACAGCGATTTCAGTATATACGAAAGAAAATTTGAAAATTTAACAAGCGAAACGGTTTTTACGCATATGCATTTTCATCGGGATTTTGAAATACTTTATGTAACAAACGGCTGTGCGCAGATGCAGGTGGCGGACAAAAAAATTGTGGCCACACCCGAAAGCGTGGTATTAATAAATCCTTATGAGCCTCACTACGGAAGGATAACCGGTAAAGATTTCGGTTATCTTTGCATTGATTTTAATTTTGCATTACTGAATTTTTTAAGTGATAAAAACCGCACGGAAAGCCGACCCCGCTATTTAAATCACATTCAAAATACAGAAGAAATTTTGCCTTACTTACTCGGGTGCTATAATGCGATAAAGGACGGTTCGGGAGATTGGAAAATGCGCGCCGCAGGGAATTTGCTGTTATTTTTTTCCTGCTTAAGTGATTATAAGAACAGCACCGACCGTTCCGAAGAATATATTTTTACAAAAAAAGCCTTGGAAATACTTGAAGAAAATTATTCGGGAAAGCTCAATACAAAAATTATGGCGGAAGCATTTTCATATAATGAAAGCTACTTTTGCAGAAAGTTTCAAAAAGCATTCAACTGCAGCTTTTCGGAATATTTAAAGCTTTACAGAGTTTCACGGGCAAAAGAAATATTAAAGCATAAAAGCGTAACGGAAACGGCAATGGAGACGGGGTTTTCCGGTGCTCAATATTTTTCTAGGACTTTTAAGGAGATAACGGGTATGTCCCCGTTGCAATATAAAAAGCACTCGGTTTAACAAAAAAGTTAGACCGAGTGCTTTTTACAATAAGTCAATATAGGTTAAAAAATATGTAAATATTCGGGTTGTTATTCAGCATAAAAGTAAATATAATTTATATTAAAAAGCAGGAGGTGCGCTGTATGAAAAAATGGATGCTGGTTTACGACACATACTGCCGTGCGGTTCAGAAAATGTATGCCGTCGTCAGTCCTTATCTTGACTATAATCTTATTTGTTCGACAGAGGAGGACAGTAATTTTAACATAATAAGGCTTTCGGTGCAACCCAATACCGAAGGTCTGACCGTCAATGTAAGTGAAAACGACGGAGAGAATCAAAGAATTGAAATCACAGGGCAGGACGAAATATATCTGTTGTACGGAGTAGTGGATTTTAAAAACATTTATCTGCCATACGCCGAGGACGCAGGGCAGCATAATCCCGTTTACTATTTTCATCCTTTATTCAGCAAACCCTTTAAGCCGTATAAATATACCGCCAAAGCAATGATTAAGGAGCGAGGCATCTGGCTATGGGGATACACCGTATACGATTATCGGCGCTTTATAGATAATATGACGGAATTGAAATTGAATACCTTAATTATATGGAACGACTATCTGCCGCTTAACATATCCGATGTGATTTCCTATGCGCATATCAACGGTATAAAAATATATTTGGGATATTCATGGGGCTGGGACGATCAACAGTGCGATAAGCTTGAGGAGCTTGTAGCAAAGCCGTCAATTGCGCGTATTTCCGAAGACATCATTCGGGAATATGAGCTGAAATATGCCGATTTAAACTGCGACGGAATATATTTTCAATCATTTACCGAGCATACAATAGATACGGTTAACGGTGTGGTTATCGCCGAGGCGGTGGTGGATTTGGTGAACCGAACGGCAGCACGGTTATTAGAAAAGCACCCTGATATAAAATTATTATTCGGTTTGCATGCAGGCTCGGTTATCAACAGGCTGGATGTTATAAAAACGGTAAATCCCAAGGTTTCCGTAATCTGGGAGGATGCGGGCGCGTTTCCGTATAATTATTCGCCTGCAAGGGTTGAAGACTTCGATCAAACGCTTGCATTAAACAATCAACTTCAAAATTTACGCGACAGCGGCGGATTCGGCGCCGTTCTTAAAGGAAATATCTGCCTTGATTGGTCGCGATTTGAGCATTTGAGGGGCAATTATATAATGGGCGTCGCAGAAAAAGAATATATCAATCAAAGAACGGAGCGGCAAAAGAAAATTTTGCGTTACACTCAGGCATATTGGATTAAAAACGCCGAATATGCCCTTCGGTTGATTCAAGAGCTTCGTGAGGGCGCAATTATCACCTGCCTTGTTGAGGATGGTATGTTTGAAAATCTGATAAATTACCCCATAGCGCTGTGCGCGCAAATGCTGTGGGACAGCAACCGCTCTGTTGACGATATACTCTGCCAAACGGCGCTTATGCCCTGCGTGGACTTTGTATAATAAAGCAGAATTCAAGGATATTATATGAGGAGGATAAACAGTGATAAAATACTTAACGGAGAACATTTTACCTTTTTGGCTTGAACACGCAATTGATGAGGAATACGGCGGAATTTTCACCTGTCTTGATAAGGACGGTAACGTTTACGGCGAAGAAAAGAGTGTCTGGTTTCAGGGCAGGGCGTTATACATTTTTTCTTATGCATATAATAACGGTCTGAAAAATGAGGAATACCTGAAGGC